>Ga0079225_10000753_pt1 | contig 17648 bp, 16 predicted proteins | sample Poulit2012_FD_76344 | JGI IMG/M metagenome (GOLD analysis project Ga0079225, IMG submission 76344) | Agricultural soil microbial communities from Georgia to study Nitrogen management - Poultry litter 2012 | ecosystem: Environmental > Terrestrial > Soil > Agricultural land | place: USA: Georgia... | reverse complement strand
GGAGGTAATTGAATGTCGGTAAAGTCAGCGGAAAGGGTTTTGGAAGTAATTGATTATTTGACAGCAATGGACGGCGGCTCGACGTTGATGGAATTGTCCGGTGAGCTGGGGATTCCCAAAAGCAGTATGTCGCAGCTTCTCGGGACGATGACGCGCAGGGATTACCTGGTCCGGACGGAAGGGAATGTGTACAAGCTTGGGCATAAACTGATCACTGCGGGCAACCGGGCGCGTACGGGCAATGATATTTACAGCGCGTCAATTTCGATACTCCGTGAAACGGTGATGAAGACGGGGGAGACGGTTTTTCTCGCAATACGTTCCATGGATGAAATCATCTATCTTGCGAAAGTGGACAGTGATGAGTCGGCGCGGACGACAGCGCAGCCGGGTATGCGGAAGCCGCTCCATTGCACGGGGCTCGGCAAGGCGTTCCTGTCATTTGAAGAGGAGGATGTGAGACGGGAGCTGCTGGATTCCATCGCCCTCACTCCCTATACATCCCATACCATCACGAACCGCGAGGAACTTGCGGCAGTGACTTCGGAATACAGGGCGCAGGGCTTCTCTATTGATGACGAGGAGAATGACATCGGTGTGTACTGTGTTGCGGCACCGGTCTTCGGCGATGCGGGCGGGATGGTGGCCGCCATCAGTTGTGCCGGTTCGAAACCGAGGATGATTGATAAGGAGCAATCTGTGATTGAAGAGATTACCCGGGCGGCGGGAAAGATTTCTGAAACCCAGGGGTATACAGGAGGTGTAATCTGATGGAAGTGATCGGTATTGGTGAATCGATGGTGTCACTGGTCAATGAACCGAAAGGCTATATCCGGCATGCGGACAGTTTCAAACCGTATGTTGCCGGTGCGGAAATGAACACGTTGATCGGACTCAGCCGGCTCGGACATGAAACGTCCTGGGTGTCGGCTCTCGGCAAGGATGAACTGGGGGAGCTGATCCTCCACAAAGTGCGGGCGGAAAATGTCGATACATCGCATGTACTTTATAAAGATAAGCGGACCGGCGTTTTCTTCAAGCAGATATCGCCGGACGGCAGTGTGGACGTAACGTACTACAGGGGAGACTCGGCAGCCAGCAATATGGACATCCGGGACCTCGATATGGAAGTTCTCAGACAGGCGAAAGTCCTTTATTTGACCGGTATTACACTGTCCCTGAGTGAATCGGCGAAAAAGATGCTCTTTGAAGTGGTGAGCCGGCTCGGGGACGACGTGAAGGTCGTCTTCGATCCCAACATCCGTCTGAAGATGTGGTCGGCGGAGGAAGCGCGGGAAACAATCCTTGAATTCCTGCCCCATGTCGATTGTCTGATTGCCGGCAGGAATGAGGTGAAGATTCTGCTCGGTGCAGTGCGGTTGGATGAAGCATTGGATACGTTCCGGGAATACGGTTGCGGCAAGGTGGTCCTGAAACTCGGCAAAGAAGGTGCGATGTATGACTTCGACGGTGTCAGGGGTTCTGTGAAAAATCCGAGGCAGTTCGAAGAAATCGATCCGGTCGGCGCCGGGGATGCATTCGCAGCTGGCATTGTGTCCGGACTGCTCAATGATGAAGGAGCGGATGGACTAATCGGGAAAGCATGCTTCCTCGGCGGGTATATCACGCAGTTTATCGGAGATTACCAGGGTTTCCCGTCTGCGGATCAACTCTGGGCGTCCATGGAGAATCTTAATGATGAAAAAGTAAACAGATAGGAGAGATGATGATGACTGTTCTGGAGCGGATCAAAAAGCACAGGATGATCGGCATTCTGCGGGGATATGATACGGGGGATGCGCTGAAGATTGCCCGGGCGCTGGAAGAGAGCGGTTTCAATGTAATCGAAGTGGCTCTGAATTCCCCGAATGCGAAGGAAACTGTAAAAGCAATCAAAGATGAACTCGGTGACAGGATCGTGTTGGGTGCGGGCACTGTGCTCAATACGGAGGATGCGGGTGACTGTATTGATGCAGGTGCTGAATTCCTGTTGTCGCCGGTGTACAGCAAAGAAGTACTGGATTTTGCAAGTGACAAGGATGTCCTCTATATCCCGGGATGCTACACACCGACGGAAATCTACAATGCCCATGCTGCCGGTGCGGGAATGATCAAGGTGTTTCCGGCAGGCGGACTGGGAGCTGGCTACATCAAGGATGTGCTGGCGCCGATGAATGAGCTCGTATTGCTGCCGACCGGCGGCGTGACGCCGGATAATATCAACGGATTCCTGGACGCAGGGGCCGCTGCGCTGGGCATCAGTTCGGCACTTGTACCGAAAGGTGAGGTAGACGGATCGCTGCTTGGAGACATACGCACGCGTGCAACCAAATTCAGGGAGGCGTTGGAACATGAAGATCAGAAGCTATGAACTGTTCACAGTACCGCCGAGATGGCTGTTTCTGAAGGTGGAGACCGATGATGGACTTGTTGGTTGGGGGGAACCTGTCATCGAAGGGAAAGCGGCCACTGTAAAAGCGGCGGTCATCGAAATGATGGAGACGATCATCGGCAGGGACCCGCTTGAAATCGAAGGTATCTGGAACGAGCTTTACAGGTCCGGCTTCTACCGCGGTGGACCGATACTCATGAGTGCCATCTCCGGTATCGACCAGGCGCTCTGGGATATCAAGGGCAAGTATTACGGTGCACCTGTCCACGAACTGCTTGGCGGCAGGGCACGCGATACCATCAAAGTCTATTCATGGGTAGGCGGCGATCGTCCGGCGGATGTCGGGGCGGCATCTCTTGAACTTAAGAACCAGGGCATCACGGCTGTGAAGATGAACGCCACCGAAGAGCTGCAGTACATCGACAGCTACGGCAAAGTCGATATGGTGCTTGAGCGCGTCGATTCGATCCGCCAGAACTGCGGCAGGGACTTCGGCATCGGCATCGACTTTCACGGGCGGGTGCACAAGCCCATGGCGAAAGTGCTGGCGCGTGAACTCGAGCAGTTCCGACCGATGTTCATAGAAGAGCCGGCGCTGCCTGAGAACAATGAGAATCTGAGGGATATCGCACTGCATACTGCGATTCCGATTGCCACCGGCGAGCGCATGTTTTCAAAGTGGCAGTTCAAGACACTCCTGCAGGACGGCTATGCGGACATCATCCAGCCGGATCTGTCGCATGCCGGCGGCATCACGGAATGCAAGAAGATCATATCGATGGCCGAAGCCTTTGATGTCGCTGCTGCACCGCATTGTCCGCTCGGGCCGATTGCACTGGCATCGTGCCTGCAGGTTGATGCGACTTGCCATAACGCCGTCATCCAGGAACAGAGCCTCGGCATCCACTACAACAAGGGGAACGACATACTGGATTACATCAAAGACCCGTCGGTATTCGAGTATACGGACGGGCATGTGAAGATTCCAGACAAGCCGGGGCTCGGCATAGAAATCAACGAAGATTACGTCCGCGAGCGCAGCGGAGTAGGTCACAACTGGAAGAATCCGGTATGGAAGCATTCAGACGGCAGTATTGCAGAATGGTAATTACGAAAGGGGTATAGAAAATGTCTCATGAAACATGGCTGATTATAGCCACGATCATCGGAATTGCGCTGTTGCTTTTCCTAATCATGAAAATCAAACTTCATGCATTCGTTTCATTGCTTATTGCATCACTCTTCATCGGTGTCGCAAGCGGTATGAGCCCATTGGACATCATAGATGTCATTGAAACGGGGATGGGTGGTACGCTCGGATTCATCGCTGTCGTCGTCGGACTCGGCGCCATGTTCGGTGAGGTCCTCAAAGTGTCGGGCGGTGCCGAACGGCTGGCTCTCACACTCATCGACAAATTCGGTGAAAAGCGCTCGCAGTGGGCGCTCGGCTTTACAGGATTCCTCGTGTCGATTCCGGTATTTCTGGACGTTGCGCTGGTCATCCTGATTCCGATCATATACTCATTGGCACGAAAAACGAAGAAATCACTGCTGTACTATGGTATTCCGCTGCTCGCCGGCCTTGCTGTAGCACACAGTTTCGTGCCGCCGACGCCGGGGCCGATGACTGTTGCTGCGATGCTCAGCGTAGATCTTGGCTGGGTCATTCTGTTCGGTATACTCGCCGGTATCCCGGCGATGATTCTTGCAGGTCCGGTGTTCGGTAAATATATCGGCGATAAAATGCATCTTGAAGTTCCGGACTATCAGAAACTCGATGAAGAGGTCTCCTCCATCAGGGAGGAAAAGGATCTGCCGAGCTTCATGCTGGTATTCACGCTGATCCTGATTCCACTTGTCCTCATCCTCGTAAACACAGTGACAGGGGCGATCGTCGGGGAGGATTCAGGCAACCTGCTTGCCGAGGTCATCCAATTCGTCGGCCATCCGTTCGTGGCATTGATCATTACGGTCGTCCTTACGTTCATCACACTCGGCACAAGACGCGGCTACTCCAGGGATGAAGTGCAGGAGGTTGCGACGAAGGCGCTTGAACCGGCAGGGATCATCATCCTCATCACGGGCGCCGGCGGTGTGTTCAAGGAAGTGCTGATTCAGAGCGGCGTTGGGGATGTCATGGGTAACATGGTTGTCGGTGCGGGTCTGCCGCTGGTCGTGGCAGCGTTCGTCATCACGACATTCGTACGGGTCGCACAGGGTTCCGCGACTGTTGCGATGGTGACCGGTGCCGGACTCATGGCGCCGATCATAGATATCAGTCCGGTCACCCAGCCGGAACTCGGTCTGATCGCCATCTCCATTGCGAGCGGCGCGACAGTGCTGTCCCATGTCAACGATTCCGGTTTCTGGCTGGTCAACCGCTTCTTCGGCATGACCACCGGGGAGACACTGAAATCCTGGACGGTCATGGAGACCATCATCGGACTGACAGGTTTTGCCGTCGTATTCATATTGAGCCTTGTCATCTGATAAGAGACATAATATCATTCCCCGCCTCCGGCGGGGTTTTTGTATACAGCGGCAAAAACACATATAATGAAACTAATAATGACAGCGAAGGGCGGTTGTTCTATGAAAAGACATATGATCGGTCTCGATATCGGCACTACGGCCGTCAAGGCGGTGCTGTTTGATACCGGCGGCACGTATATAGATAAAGAGACGGGGGAATATCCGCTCCATACACCTGATGCGAAAACTGCGGAGCAGGATCCTGATGAGATACTCGAGCGCACTTTTGAGACGCTCCGTCTTCTGGTAACCCGCAACGGATGTGGCGGCAGCATCGAATTCATTTCGTTCTCATCCGCCATGCACAGCATGATCCTGCTGGATCGGAAAGGGGAACGGCTTACTGAATGCATTACATGGGCGGACAGCCGTGCAGATAAGTACGCGGACCGGCTGAATGAAGATGACGGGATTGAAATCTATCATCGGACGGGGACGCCGATACATCCAATGAGCCCGCTTGTCAAACTGCTCCATTTTAAAAATGAAGAGCCGGAACTTTATATGCAGATCGGTAAAATAATGGGTATAAAGGAATATGTATTCGCACGGATCTCAGGCAGGTATGCAGTCGACCGCTCCATCGCGAGCAGCATGGGCATGATGAACCTCGAAACGTCGGAGTGGGACAGGGAAGTACTTGCCATGCTGGAGCTTTCGCCGGACCAGCTGCCTGCACTTGTGGATACGACGGATATTTTCAATATGGATGGAGATGCGGCCGGTGATATAGGTATTTCCCGGGAAACGAAGCTCCATATCGGGGCGAGTGACGGGGTGCTGGCAAACCTTGGGGTGAATGCGATCCGTGAAGGTGATATCTCCATTACGATCGGTACGAGCGGTGCGATCCGCACGGTCATCGACACCCCACGTACGGATGAGAAGATGCGCACGTTCTGCTATCATCTGACACCTGACGCTTTCGTCATCGGAGGGCCGGTGAACAGCGGCGGCGTCATTTTAAGGTGGGTACGCGATGAGCTGTGCCAGCAGGAAGTCGGCGAAGCGGATTCATGCGGCCGTGACCCGTATGAAATCATGACGGAAGCAGCGAAGGATGTGCCCGCAGGCAGCAACGGACTGATATTCCATCCGTATCTTGCCGGCGAGCGCGCTCCTCTGTGGGATTCGAAAGCAGCGGGTTCATTCTGCGGCCTGACGCTCTCCCACGAACGCAAACATATGATCCGGGCGGCGATGGAAGGCGTGGTGTACAACCTGTACAGTGTATATCTTGCACTCCGGGAGCAGATGACGGAAGTGCACTCGATCAAAGCCAGCGGCGGATTTGCCCGAAGCACATTGTGGAAGCAGTTGATGGCGGACGTTTTCGGCGAAGTGCTGCATGTTCCGGAATCATATGAATCAAGTGCATTCGGCGCGTGCATACTGGGATTATATGCGTTGGATGAGATGGAAAACCTTGATGAGGCATCCCGTTTCATCGGTGAAGACGAGGTATATTCCCCTGATGAGGAAAACTATATGAAATATCAGGATATCATGAGTGCCTATATAGAGATCGGCAGATCACTCGGTGAGTTTTACGGACGCATGCAGGAGCTCAGGGAATGACTATGAAAAAGGAGGTGGGAAAATGGATCTGAAAAATTTTTTCGATCATTTTCTCGAGGGAAATGAACTGGTGCGTGCCAATCTGATGAGCGATGAATCATTCGATTCAATAGAGTCTCTGGCAGAATTCAAGACGGAAAGTATGACCGATAAAGACATCCTTGCCGAAATTTCGGCGCATCTATCGATGGGGGAAGCGGCGCTTATACGGGACCTTGTTGATGTTGAACCGGCGGATAATCTCCATCATATCGATTACGATGTGTCGAAATATGGTGTCCTGATCGACTATCAATACATACTGGAGGAGGGGGACGGTGCCGGCGTCATCCATCATGACATCGTCATGGCAATAGACGCGGCACTTAAAGACAACGGAGTGCTGCCGGCAGTGGACATGTTCATCCACCGCGATGAAGATTTTAATCCAAGGGATATCTCACGCCTTGAAGGGATATACAGAGGGCCGATATACTGGCTCTATAACAATCTGACATGGCGGGAGCTGAAGGCGATGCTCAGACGGCTCGGCAGCATGACTGAAGGTAACCAGAAAGATGACTATCTGCGTCATATTACCTCCCTGCTCACATCCCCCCGGTTCCTCGAAGAGATACTGCTCCATATCGGGGATGAGGAATTCAAAATCATCCGGGACAACGTGGAAAAGGGTTATAATGTATACGAAGCGAAATCCAGATGGGAGGAAGCGAAGAATCTGGGACTGATCGTCAAAGTACATGCCCATTACCTTGTGATGCATCAGAAAGTACTGGATGCTCTGAAAACCGTTGATTTCGATGCTGTGAACAGAGATCGGCGGCCCCAGAGCGCAAATAGACCGACGCAGGGGGATTTCAATGCCTACTCCCTCATGTTCGAAGTCATGGAGACGCATGAACCCGTCTGGCGGGAAGTGCAGGTGCCGGCTGGGCTGAATTTCTACGAACTCCATCTGGTCATCCGGGAAATCATGGGCTGGAGGAGCAGCAGTCCGTCACGGTTCACGGCTGATGGTTTCACGGTATATGAATCCATGCTGCTGATGGATGAAGCGCAGGCGGACGGCGGGGAGACCGGCGGACTCGTTGCGAGCTTCACTCAGGCCGATGCACTGCTCGAGCGGGCCGGGGAAGTTTATTACCTGTATGAATCGGTGGATGGGTATGTTGTGAAGATCAGTATAATGGACAGGATCAACATCGACTATCGGATACCGGCCATCCGTGACTACGGCGGCCCGGTGCCGATAGAGAATGTGGGCGGCCCTCACGGGCTGAAGCGAACGCTTGAGATCCTCGGCGACAGGCAGCACCCGGATTACGCCGAGACATTCGAGAAGGCGCGCATGATGAACTACCGGGAACGCTATCCGATGACGGCAATCAACAACAGACTGGAGAAGCAGTTTGACAAAGCCCACCCGGTGACTGAATTCAACATCTGATATTTGGAGGATAAAATGGATCTAAGACGATTTTACCATGTGGTTTTAAAGGACGATGCACTTGCAGACATGTCCGTTTCATATATCAACGATGACTATTTCATGTCGAAGATCGCGGAGAAAATGAAACCCGACGAACGCAGCCTGGTCAAAAAGCTGATGAAGGTCCGTCCATTATCCGGATTTTACGAGATTCCGATCAACCCGGGTAAATATTTTCACCTGATCAAGAACCGTATAATACTGCCGGGCGGTGAGGACAGCGGCTTCATCCATGTGGATGTGGTCCGGAGGCTCTCGCGCCTCATTGAGATCCATGAGGCAGAAAAAAGGTATGAAGAAAAGGAGAGTGACACGGTCCCCGCCTACAATGCACTGAATCTCAGAATCACCCTGGAAGATGCGCATACACCGGTTTGGCGGGAAGTCACGGTGCCCCGGGATTTCAATTTCTATGAACTGTCCCTCGTCATCCAGAAAGCGATGGGCTGGGAAGGCAGACATCTGTCATCATTCTTCGGCAGGGACGAAAGGATATTCGTACATGCGTTTGAAATGGAGGAGGGTCCGGAACACCTGCTGGCAAGTGAAACAGGAATAGATCCGCTTCTCGTCCGAGCCGGAGCCATCACCTACGTCTATGACTACGGTGATGACTGGATGCATGAAATCGAGGTGCTGGAGAAAGTGACGCTGGACAATCCGGAAATACCGGAGGTTCTGCGCCATAAAGGGCCGGGGCCTATCGAAGATTCAGGCGGCGTTGATGGGTTCAGGGAAGTGCACGGGGCGATCAGAGACAAGGCACATCCTGAACATGAAGAATGGCTGCTCTGGGCGAAATCGCAGAATTATAAAGAGAGATATCCTAAAAAATCAATCAACCGCACCCTGAAGAAGATATTCGGGGGCAAAGGACCGGTCACGGAGTCGAACGACCCGACGGTGGATATGTAAAAACAGACGGCAGAAGCCATAATGGCTTCTGCCGTCTGTTTTATATCTCATCATCTGCCGAGGCATCGGAACGGAGTTCGTTGTAGTACTGGACACTGGTCATGGCACCTTCGTCCACCATGTTCGCATCCCGCTCCTCATCCGGCTTGCCGAGGTGGAGCGTGTAAGGATCGCTCGTCCAGCTCCCCGCCTTATCCACGGCCTTATCAATTCCACGCTTCACTTTCTCCCGGTTGTCTTCCTTGGATAAATACGCAACACCCGCCACGACACACGCCGCACCGATCAATTTTGTGACTTTTCCCATAATGTATCCTTCCCTCCAGGTAAAGAAAATATAGAGATTCAAGCAACCTTCATTCACCCTAATCATCTCACAATGCCGTGTAAAATGAAAATGAAGAGCTTTGTTGCCGGACGGGCTGCAGCGGCATCTGCAACGTGTTAAAATAGACTGTATAATAAAGAAAATTTCGCATTATGGAGGGATGGAAATGGAGAAGCCTTGTATTGATAAATTATTCACCGGCGGGGTGAAGCAGCTGGGGAATCCGAATGCTGAAAATAAGCTCGAACAGCCGTGGAAAAGCGGCATTTTCAAAAAGGAAACGGAGAAAGCGGTCTTTCTATCCAAAACGGGTTTTACAGGTGATGATGTGGCTGACAAGAAAAACCATGGCGGACCTGAGAAGGCGGCGTTCGCGTATGCGGCGAAACATTATGCGCACTGGCGGCATGAGCTCGGGATTGACATTGCGCCGGGCGGCAACGGTGAGAACCTGTCTGTTACAGAGATGGATGAAGCATCCGTGTGCATCGGGGATACTTATCATGTGGGGGAAGCGCTCGTCCAGGTCTCCCAGCCGAGGCGTCCGTGCTGGAAGCCGGCGAGGCGCCACGGGATACTCGACCTTGCGCTCAGGATCCAGAAGACGGGCAGGACGGGCTGGTATTTCCGCGTGCTCGAAGAAGGCAGGGTCAAAGCCGGTGACGGATTTCACCTTACCAGCCGTCCCTATCCGGAATGGACAGTCAGAACGGCAAATGAAGTGATGTATGAGCAGAAGGACAATATGAGTCTGACGGAGAGTCTGGCATCATGTGAACTGCTCGCTGATAATTGGAAACATACGTTAAATAAACGTCTCATTGGCAAGGAAGGGGGTATAGATAAGAGAGTCTATGGGCCGAACAGATGAGTAAACCATACGGGGAGGCAAAATATATGAAACTGTTGGCGGTCACAGCGTGTCCGGTGGGCATCGCCCATACTTATATGGCGGCAGAGAACATTCAGAAGGCGGCAGATGAACTGGGTGTCGATATGAAAGTGGAGACACAGGGGTCGATTGGTGCTGAAAATGAATTGACAGATGAGGATATCGAATCTGCGGACGGCATCATCATCGCAAGTGACAAGGATGTATCAAAAGAAAGGTTCTTGGGCAAGAAGCTGCTTACAGTCGGTGTACAGGAAGGCATCAGAAAACCCGAAGAACTGATCAGGCGCTTTGAAAACGGCGAAGTGCCCGTATATAAAGCGGGGATGAAAAAGGCGGATGAAGTGAAGGATGAGAAGAAAAAGAAAGAGAACCCGATCTACCGGCATCTGATGAATGGTGTCTCCTATATGATTCCATTCATCGTCGTCGGCGGGCTTCTGATTGCGATTGCCCTGACGCTGGGCGGTGAGCAGACGGAGGGGGGAATCGTCATCCCGGACGGTTCGTTCTGGAAGCAGGTCGAAGCGATCGGGGGCGCCTCTTTCGCGTTCATGGTGCCGATACTGGCGGGATATATCGCCTATAGTATCGCTGACCGGCCGGGCCTTGCGCCGGGTGTCGTCGGCGGCTACATCGCAGCCAACGGCAGCTTTTACGGTTCCGAGGCAAATGCAGGGTTCATCGGCGGGATCATTGCCGGTTTTCTGGCAGGGTATATCGTCCTCGTGCTCAAGAAGATCAAGGTGCCGAAAGCGATGGAACCTGTCATGCCGATCATATTCCTGCCGATCATCGGCACGTTCATCGTCGGACTTTTATTCATCTATGTAATCGGTGCACCGGTATCCGCGCTGTTCGACGGGCTGACCAACTGGCTTGAAGGCATGCAGGGGGCAAGCTCCATCCTGCTTGCGGTCATACTCGGCGGCATGATTGCGGTCGATATGGGCGGGCCGTTCAACAAAGTCGCATTCCTTTTCGGTGTCGGCATGATTGCCGAAGGGAACTATGCGATCATGGGAGCCATTGCGGTCGCAATCTGTATCCCGCCGATCGGCATGGGACTTGCGACATTCATCAATAAGAAGAAATACAACCCTGCGGAGATTGAAGCGGGCAAGGCGTCATTTACGATGGGACTCTTCGGGATTACTGAGGGGGCGATTCCATTCGCCGCACAGGATCCGCTCCGGGTTATCCCGAGCATCGTCACAGGATCCATGGCGGGTGCGGTCATCGCAATGCTCAGCGGAGTCGGTGATCATGTCGCGCACGGCGGACCGATCGTCGCAGTGCTGGGGGCAGTGGACAACGTGCTGATGTTCTTTATCGCCGCTGCAGTCGGAGTCGTCGTTACGGCCTTCATGGTAAACGCACTCAAGAAGACAGTAAGTGCGGAAGCGGCCGGTGTCGGTGAAGTTACGGTGGACGAAGAAGCTGAAGAGGCGGCAACACCAGTTTCTGCACCAAAAGAGGAAGAAACGGCAACCGGGAAAGTTGAAATGGAAAGATTGACAGACATCATGGATAAAGATCTGATTGAAGTGGATCTCGTGGGAACAGGACGTGATGCGGTCATCGATGAACTGATAGGAAAGCTGGATGACAAAGGTGTCCTTTCATCCAAAGAGACATACAAGGAAGCGATTCTCGCCAGGGAGGCCGAAGGCACGACGGGAATGGGCATGAACATTGCCATCCCGCACGGCAAGTCGGATGCAGTGAAGCATCCCGCGGTGGCCTACGGCCGGAGTACGGAAGGGGTCGACTGGAACAGCATGGATGGAACGGATGCCAGGCTGATCTTCATGATTGCCGTGCCGACCGAAGCGGCCGGAGATGCCCATCTGAAAATACTGCAGATGCTCTCGCGAAAGCTGATGGATAACGATTTCAGGAATGAGTTGCTGGAAGCTGACTCGAAAGAAGGGGTATATGAACTGCTGGAACAAGTAAAATAAGGATGATTGTCATGAGAAAAACACTGATTTATCTTCAGCATAATCTGGCCGATGTTCAGATCTACGAACTGCCGGAAGGGTATGCATTTGTCCGTTACGAAAAAGGATTGGAAGAAGATTGGGCGCACATTCTATTGGAATCAGGAGAATTTGACAGTCATAAAGATGCGTTGAAAAGATTTCACAGGGAATTTGGCCAAGTATCTGATTTGGGAAAGCATATGATCTTTATTGCGAACGAAAAATCGGAACTGGTCGGCACCGTCACCGCATGGCATGGAACATTGAAGGACAGGCTGCGCGGGCGGCTGCATTGGTTCAATGTCATGCCGGAATCCCAGGGGAACGGGCTCGGTGTGCCCCTTTTGTCAAAAGGTATGAACATGCTTCAGAACAGTCACGAGGATGCCTATCTGAAAGTGGACGTGAATAACGCGGTGCTGATCCGGCTGTTCATCAGCATGGGCTGGAAACCGCTCATCGTCCACTCCTGGGAAGTAAGGGTCTGGGTCCAGTCAGGCTATCACAGTTAATGGAGGGCAATATGTTAAAGGAACCGATATTTTTGAAACCGGTACTGCAGGAAAGGATATGGGGCGGAACGAAGCTCCGTGAAGAGTACGGCTACGAAATCCCGTCGGAGTCGACGGGGGAGGCGTGGGTGATATCCGCCCATCCGAACGGACCATCCACCGTGACCGAAGGTGAATTTGCAGGAGAGACACTCGGCCAGCTGTGGGAGAACCATGGGGAACTGTTCAATAAAAAGACTGATGGCGAGTATCCGCTCCTCGTCAAAATATTGGATGCTGCCGATGACTTGTCAGTGCAGGTCCATCCGGATGACCAGTATGCGAAGGAAGTGGAAGGTGCGCCGTACGGCAAGACCGAATGCTGGTATGTACTTGGGGCGGAAGAGGGCGCGAATCTGATACTCGGCCACAATGCGGCAGACAAGAACGAGTTCGAAAAAATGGTCGAGGAGGGCGAGTGGGAGCAGCTGTTCCGCTACGTCAAAGTCCAAAAAGGCGACTTCATCTACGTCCCGAGTGGTACGATTCACGCCATCGGACGCGGCATCACGATTTTGGAAGTGCAGCAGAGTTCAGACATCACGTACCGTGTCTATGACTATGACAGGACAGACAAAGACGGCAACACCCGTGAGCTGCATCTCGACCGGGCGAAGGACGTGACCAACATCCCCCACAAGGATGCGAATCTGGACTTCGGGACTTCCGAAAAGGATGGCATGACCATCCGGCAGCTGGTCAAAGAGAAGTATTTCACAGTGGAGAAATGGGAAGTTTCCGCTGATACAGAATACGCTATAAGCGCAGACTTCCTGCAGGTCGACGTCATAGAAGGCCAAGGCAGCATCGTAGTAGCGGGCGAGGAATATGAACTGACCAAAGGTGTTCATTTCATCCTGCCAAACGGAGTGGGAAAAATTAAACTCGGGGGAGATATGGAACTCATCGTCTCCCATCCATAAATGAATTCAGGCGTCCCCCCTTTTTGGATGGACGCCTGAATTTTTGTGTTTTTATGGGTGTTTGTTGTTTAATGTACGTCTGGATCGAAACGAGACGTACGTTAGAGAGTTAATGTACGTCTGGACCGAAACGAGACGTACGTTAGAGAGTTAATGTGCGCCTGGATCGAAACGAGACGTACGTTAGAGAGTTAATGTACGCCTGGATTGAAACGAGGCGTACGTTAGAGAGTTAATGTACGTCTGGACCGAAACGAGACGTACGTTAGAGAGTTAATGTACGCCTGGACCGAAACGAGGTGTACGTTAAAGAGTTAATGTACGCCTGGACCGAAACGAGACGTACGTTAGAGAGTTAATGTACGCCTGGATTGAAACGAGACGTACGTTAGAACTGAAATCGAAGGGCCGTTAAATGCAAAATCCTTACATCATCCCGGCGAACCAAATGCCGAGACCGGTACCGATATAGTTTCCGATGATGTACCCGAGTGTCCCGATAATCAGTATCGGGCCGACGAGTTTGGTCCATCCCCGTGAGATTGCCATGGCCGCAGCGGTTGTCGGGCCGCCGATGTTGGCATTGCTGGAAAGGATGATCTCTTCGAGGCTGAATTTGAACAGTTTGCCGAAAGAGAATGAGATGATCATGTTGATGAAGACGATGATCGCCGCAAACAGCAGGATCAGTGGCGCATTCTGGATGATCAGCGGGATGGACGCGGGCACACCGATGACTACAAAGAATATGTAGATCAGGAATGTGCCGATTTCCTGAGCACCGTTTATGCTGCTGAAGTATTTGGGAATAAAGGACACGAGAAGCAGAGTAATTGTCGTGAGCATCAGATAATCATCGCCGATGATGCCTCTTAAGACGGTCAGGAAGATATTTGCATCGTCAGGTATGACGTTGCTGAAAAATTCTGCGAGCTTGAAGGATACGGCCACGATGACGAATGAACTTCCGACGGCGAGTGCAATATCGTTGAGTGAAATTTCCTTGCGCTTCCAATATGAAGAGGCCTGGTTATCATTCTCGCCGCCGTTCTTTTCGATTTCATCTATGTACGGTGTTTTGTAGTTCTTCTTGAAAAAACCGATTGCCGGAATGGCGATGAGTACAAGGAAGTAGAGCGCCATCAGCAGATTGTCTGCCACAACAGTGGACGATACGGTTTCTCCTTCGACATCAAAACGGGTGGCCATTGCGGCGAAATTCACACTGCCGCCCGTGTATGAAGCTGAAACCATCGCCCCGATCTCATTGAGCATGGGAATATGATTCCTGAGCAGGAAAAATGCGATGGTCGCTCCGGCAACAGTCCCAATCGAGCTGATCAGAAAAATCATGAGGAGCCGTCCGCTTTCCTTCCATATCTTTATGATGTTGGACTGGAAAAGAAGAAGCGGTATGGCAAGCGGCACGACGTAGGCCCACACGACGTCATAGGTCGGTGATTCAATCGGTATTACACCAAAGTTTGCAAGAAACATCGCCCCGACAAGCGCGATGATGGCACCGGATAATTTCGATGCCCATTTGAATTTCTGTTCAAGATATATGGAGACTGCAGCCCATCCTACGAGGAATCCCCATAAAAGCCAGCTTTCATCCGGCGAAATCAAAGAATCCATTATGTATTTCCCCCTTTATGAATCCGATTATAATCCAAAAAGAGAACGATATCTAATTTTTCAGGCAAACCTGCAAGAGGGACAAAAAAAGACCACAGGATAAGAAATCCTGCGGTCTTCCGTAATGTGATGGAGCCAAGGGGGCTCGAACCCCTGACCTTTGCGCTGCCAGCGCAACGCTCTCCCAGCTGAGCTATGGCCCCTATGTACTGAATACATACCTTATTGTAGGACATAACAGGAATTTATTCAATACATTATTCATTTATTGATCTTTTTGATGAATTCAAGTGGGTCGCCTGCGCTGATGAGGTCTGTGACCTTATCCGGATTCTCTATGGTTTCGCCCAGAGTGTCGTAGACAACCTGCAGGTCTTCATGGCTTCCCTTTTTGACCATCAGCATGCAGATAAGCTGCGCTTTGTGTTCACCCCAGACCACCGGCTTGTCCAGTGTCATGAACGACAGAAAGGTCTCTCCGGACTGCGGCACAAGGGGGTGGGGGACTGCAATCCGGTTGCCGAATGATGTCGGCATGACCGCCTCCCTTTCCATGACGGAAGACAGGAAGGTATCATCAGCCAGTCCCTTTTCCCTGAACATGCTATCGAAATGGGACAGGACCGCCTCTTTGGAACCCAGATCTTGCCCGATGAATACAAGATCATCCCTGATATAGTCGCTGAATACACCGGATTCATTCTGGACAATGAATCTTTCGATTCTCTTCAGATCATTATTATTCATTATCGCATTCACTTCGATGACCGGTACCGGCATTACGGCTTCGACGGGGATCGAGCTGATGATGAAGTCGATTCCGGACAGGGCATGCTCTCCGAGCCTGTAATACTGCATTGTATCCACGACTTCAAGTGACTGGCCGAAATGGTTCCTGAGCTTATAGTAGATGAGCTGGGATGTTCCGGCGCCGGATGCACATACGACGATGCATCTTTTCGGTGCAGTTTTCAGTTTGCCTCGCTCGATTGCACCGCCGATGTGCAGGGCAATATAGCCGATTTCATTTTCATCCATCACTGTGTCCGTTTCGGATTCGATGATCTTTCCCGCGTAAACGGCGATCTCGAACGCCAGCGGGTAATGCTGGCGGATATCCTCGAGCATCGGATTTCTGACATTCATGTGGTAGCGATGGCGGTTTATTGCGGGTTTCAGATGGAGCAACAGGGACAGACGAAGTTCCTTATCCCGCCGGATCTGCATAGTGTACTGCCTGTCCACGGCCCTGAGTGTCCGGTCTATGACACGCTGCAGTTCTCTGTCATAATCTTTTTCGACGTCGCCGTCCGCCTGGCTGATGATTTTCGTGCCGGACAAATGGAGTGATATATATATGGTCTCATAAGCCGGGAATACCACGCGGAATGAAGACTCGCAACTTTCGACGATTTGCTTCGCAATCATATGTTCGCGGTGGTTCGTCAGTGTGTTCAGTGCCGTGTTCTGTTCATCGACCGAATGGCCGCCGCGGATTCGGTGCAGTGCAATCGCAATGTGGATCACGAGGTTGTTGATTGCAATGTCCGTCATGACGAGGTGATTGTCATCGAGTGCTTCTGTCACCACTTCGTGTATTGCACTGATTTCCCCGCTGTCGAAATAATCGGATGACGGTTCTGACTTATGGGCCCGTCGGTCAAATACATACTGGCTCAGACAGAACCTCATGTTCATTTCAGTGCCGGAGGCACGCATGCCATAGTTCGGCCTGGACTCGATTTCAAGATTGTACTGTGCAAACGTCTTTTTGACGGCTTTCAGATCATTCTGCAGCGTCGACCGACTGATGAACAACGCATTGGCAAGGTCGTCGGATTTTATATATCTGCCCGTAAGGAGCAGCTCGCATATGATGAACGTCACGCGATCTTCATGAGTGGCGGGTGTTTCACATGTACGTCCCGTCGACTCTTTCAGAAAGGATTTGAAGGCATCAACGTCTTCTATGACGAGAAGATAGCCTTGGCCCATGAGAGACTGAATTTCTGCACCTTCGGCACCGATTGCCAGATTGACCAGTTTGATATCCTCTCTGATGGTGCGGGCCGTCACATCATTCATCCCGGCGAGATGGGTGCCGGAGACCGGGTAGTCATATTTCATCAGTTCCTGTACAATCGCCTGCTGCCTTGGTTCCAACATTTTCATCACCTTTTCCTCATCCCCTGCTAAGGAAAGGTCCGGACGAAATCCGGACCTTTAAAAATTTCTATTCATCGAAGCCGTGAGCCTCGGATACTTCTTTGATCCAACGGCCCGATTTCTTGATTGTGCGCTTCTGGGTTTCGATATCCACAGAAATGAATCCATATCTGTTCTTATAGGCATTCGACCATGACCAGTTGTCCATCGTCGTCCACATATGATATCCCCGCACATTTGAACCTTCCTGATGGGCCCT
>Ga0079225_10000752_pt1 | contig 17701 bp, 26 predicted proteins | sample Poulit2012_FD_76344 | JGI IMG/M metagenome (GOLD analysis project Ga0079225, IMG submission 76344) | Agricultural soil microbial communities from Georgia to study Nitrogen management - Poultry litter 2012 | ecosystem: Environmental > Terrestrial > Soil > Agricultural land | place: USA: Georgia... | reverse complement strand
TCGAAGCTAATTGAAAAAGCAACATTGGGAAGTATCGGTAAAAACAGATCCCGATTGATTGCAAGGACAGAAAGCGCAGCCGCAGGAAATGAGGGGAAAGAAAGGAGCGCAAGGGAATGGGCAGGCGAAAGCGGAGAAAGGCTGTATAAGCTATGGATAGCAGGGGGCAGTAAAGAGCCGCGACAAACGCATTTAGATGTTGACGACGATATTGCTATACCTATTGAAGAACAATGGAATGTAGGGGGAGAGATGATGGACAGGCCGCACGATCCTAACGCAAGTGCTGAAAACGTTATAAATTGCAGTTGTGTAGTAGTTTATGTTAATGAAAGCTATAATGATTATTAATTTTATTATATTTGTATAACGCTATGGAATTTTTAACCAAATCTATAAAAGCGGAGATAAGTGATTTTGACGATAAACAGGGGTACGTTGATGGTTACCTAAACAATTACAACGTTAAGGATTCTCATGGCGATATATCCGATCCTTCCTCATTTATAAAAACAGTATCAGAAAGATTTTCAAAAATACGTGTTCACAAAAACCATGACCCTTCAATTATTATCGGTGTACCAAAGGAGTTAGATCCTCACGATCCTAATGGGTTGCGTGGTGTTACTAAGTTCCAGATGAATACCGATGCAGGGAGGGATGCATATTATGACGTTAAATTGATACACGAAAACGGTCAGGATGCTGACATAAGTATTGGGGCTTGGGTAGTGAAGAGAGATAAGAGAGACAAAGGACGGGTATTGGAATACAAGATGAAGGAGTATTCCTTTTTAACCACAGAGGGGAGCAATCCATTAAGCAGAGCATTATCTGTGAAGAGTATTAATGATTTGCCCGAAAACATTATAGATTATTTAACAAAGGCTTATAACCTGCCTTATTCAGATGAAAGGTTACAGAATTTAGAAACAATTTTAAAGTCACTTACGATTGAGCCGGAGGTCGATAAAGGCAAAACCACTCGGGAAGTAAAGCCGACAATTTATTATACTAATTTAATTTAAGAACATGGAATTTGTTTATAAAAGTCAGGCTGAAATTGCCGACATGACAGACGAACAGCGAGAAGATTACGCTGTTAAGAAAAGAGCGCATGAAGAAGCTCTAATCGAAAAGAAAGCTAAAGAAGAAGCTGAAAAGCTTGTTAACAAAGCTAAAGAGGAAGCAAAGAAAGAAACTGAAGACTTGCTTCAAAAATCCAAAGATGAGTATCAGAAAGAGCTTGACAAAGTTTCTGCGCAGGTTAAGAAATACTCTCAAACAAGCGCACGAAGAGATGTAGAGAGGTCTTCTTTTAATGACAACTTAGAGGAAGCCATCAAGGAAAATAAAGAAGCTATTCAGGGCTTTAAAAAAGGTCAGGAAGAAATGACTATCTCTTTAAAAGCTGTGGGCGATATGTCCATTAGTGCAAACTTCCCGGGCGCTACTCCTTTTATTCAGGATGTCAGACCGGGGCTTATTGAAAGCCCTTATAACAGGGTGTGGCTTGGAGATTTACTTCCTGCAGGAACTTCACAAGGAAATAGTTTGCTTTATCCTAAAGAAAATGGAGGCGAAGGCGGCGCAGGTCTGTGGACAGACAAAGAGCAAGATAAACCTCAAATGGATTTCGATTTGACTACAGAGTCAGCGTTTTTCAAATGGATTGCAGGCACAGTGGTAGTAGAAAGAGAGATGTTGGATGACATTCCTTGGTTGATCAGTTACTTAAGAAACAAAATGCTTGTTTCCTTAAAAACAGCTGAAAACGATTTCATTTTGAACGGTTCTTCCGACTCAAATCCTGTAACGGGGTTGCTTGATGCGGCTACAGATTACGACGGGGATTTTACTACTCCCGTTGACCGTATCATTGATGCTGGTTGGGGGCAAATAGTAGAAGACACGTTTGACTTCTATAATCCGACACACACAATCTTGACTCCTAGAGACTCGGTTAAAATCGGGTTGAATAAGGCGGATGGATCTAAAGAGTACGACTTACCTGCTGGGTCTGTAGCGTTTGCTAACGGACAATTGAGCGTTGGAGGATTGACGGTCGCTAAAACCACTCAAATAGGTTCAGGAAACTTCTTGACGTTTGACAGAAATGCGACAATGTTTGTTAAGCGTACACAGCCCGAAATTAGAATGTTCGAAGATTGGGCTTTAGCTAAGAAAAACAAAGTAGGGTTCAGGATCGAAGAGCGTGCTACCTTGACTATCTTCAATAACGAAGCGTTGGTTAAGGGAGAGCTTGAAGCTTCTGGCTAATTAAGGTTATCTCCGTGAGGGGTTGGGGTGGGCAAGGCTTATTCCTTCCCCTTTATTTAAAAACTAAAAACTAAAATCATGGCAATACAAGCAAAAGGAAATATAATAGTTTACGAAGCTGACACAGTCGGAGAAGTGAACGATGTAGTATTTGAGGCAAACTCATTAATTACCGTTAAAAGCACAGGGGTAATTAAAAAAGGAAATGGCAAAGATAAGTTTTCCGCATTACCCGAATTCGGGGGAGGTGGAGACGTTGATTTATCGGACTATGCAAAGCTTACAGACTTAGAAGATTACGCTAAGACTTCGGATTTATCAGATTATGCAACATCAAGCGCATTATCTGCATTAGAAGCAAGAGTGACAGCATTAGAAGAAGCATAATGAAAGAAGTAGCGCCTATATTGCCGAAACCAACGCTAATATCTTTAGCAGATGCTAAGGAATTTATTAACGTGGACTTTGACGACTTCGATAACTTGATTGAGTTCTTAATAGAAGCCTCAATATCGGAAGCTGAAAAAGTGACGGGATTGCATATTTATCCAGTCGAGATTACAGAGGATGGCGACACACGGGAAGAGGGATTTAAAACAAGCGGAGAATTTCCTTTTGACCTTAAATTAGCGATTCTTCAAATGGTAGCGACAGGATTTGCATATCGTAATGACGGCACAGCGGAGGCGGTTAATCAGATCACTAATGCGAGCATTTACAAGCTTAGGAGCTTTATCAAAAATCCGATGATATGATGGATTACGGCAAATATAATGTTAAGGTAAAGTTCATTTCATTGCAAGATGTGGATGACGGCTATGGTGGTACTAAACCAGAAGAAGCTGTATTGCTTAACACGTTTGCTAGAATGATTCAGGTGGGAGCAAGGCGAGACATTGAGCAGATGCAGATTGGAATGCCTAAAACTTATCGTATCGGAATTTATAAGAGGAAAGCGTATGAGCCAAAGTCAGGTCATTTTGTGGATTTCAAAGGATCTATTCACGTAATAAAAAACGTAGTAGATGGCGAGTTTGAACACGTTCTTGATGTTGTGAAAAATGAAGATTGAAGGATTAGATAAGTTTTTGAATGATCTTGAAAATTACGGAAAAGAAACCGTAAAATCAGTTTCAGATACTGTTCTTAATTCAGCAGTCAGAGTGGAGGTTGGAGCGATACGAGATGCTCCACAATTCATAAAGTCAAAGATTGACAAACGTATTGAAGATAATGGATTGACGGTGTTTGTGGGTGTTCAGGGATCAGACCCTTTACCAGCTTACTTTGAGTTTGGCACAGGATTAAGCGCAAAAGAGATTTTGAAAGACTATCCGCAAGAAGTGAAAGACCTTGCTTGGACTTTTAAAAGGCCTAAAGACGGTACATTGAGAGGACAGCCTTATTTGTTTCCTAATCTTTTTAAACAGCAAAAGGATTTCCTTGACAGGCTTAGAAGAATAATGAACAGAACCAAAAGAATATGATTGACGTATCATCAGAACTTAGAAGGGCTTATTTGAGCCAACTGAACGGCATAAATGTCGAGGGTAAGGATATACCCGTGTTCGATGAAATAGTCAATCCTACAAGGGTTTTGCCGTCAGTAATGGGAGCTAATTCTTGCTATATCCTCATAACGGATCAGTCAGAAACAGAAATGACAGGCACGATGTGCGGAGACAGGGAGAATGCAAACATTACAATTCAGGTGGTGTCAAAGTACAACAGCGGATATGGAGGAAAAAGACTTACAGAAATAATCAGCGGAGAAATACAATCGAGGGTAAGGGATCGGAGCTTTGTCCATAATTTAGCAGTAAACGGCTTTATTGTGAATAGGATTACAAAGGTTATATCTCAATCGGTTGTAGAAAACAACGAAACAGAAACAGCATATACAAAGAATATTATTTATCAAAATTTAATTAAATTATAATGGCAGGCGAAAAAAACATAAGCGGAGATTTAGGAAACTTGGCATATTGGGATGGCGATGCATACGCACCTATTGTATGTTTGACTTCTTCTTCAATGAGTTCAACCCTTGAAATGCTTGAAAAGGTCAATATGTGTAACCCCGGTAAGACGGTAAGAAGCCCGGGTAATCTTACAAGATCGGTCGCAATTGAGGGCGAAGTAATAGACACTTCCGATTTAGGGGGGCCGGATTTGAAGGCTTCTTTTGATGAGTTATTTGACTTGCAAAAAGAAATGCAGGACACTAAGGAGCCTGTTACATTCAGGTTGTCGAGAGGCCCATTAGGCTACAAGTATTTTGACGGGTTTATCGAGGATTTGGACGATAACTATCAAGCTGGCGAGGATGCGACATTTAGCGCAACATTGACGGTTGAGAGTGACGTGTCTGAAACAGATCCTAATGAATAATAATTAAAGTTACAAATATGGAGATGATTTTAAAACTATCTGACAAAGAGGTCGGATTAAGATTCACAGTAAAGACTGTGAGAGATTTGAAAACTGAAAAGAGTATTGATGTTTTGTCGGACGAAAAATCTATACAGGACAATATACTCGATTATTATGCAGGCGTATTACTGTTTTCAGCGAAAGCCTATGCAAAAAAGCATAATACAGGCGAAGAATTCACAGAAGATGATGCTTGGGATTGGATTGACGAATTGGGTTTGTCTTCCGAAAAGCTGACAGAAGTAATTCTAAAGTTCAACGAAAGCATTGTTAAAGATGTGCCGGTAAGCAAAAAAAAAGCAACCAAAGCGACGGCAAAGAAATAGATTGGGCAACTGATATAGTTTCTTTTGCGTGTGGAGAATTGGGTTTGCGATTGGATGAGTTCTATGATATGACTTGGGCAGAGTTTTGCATCAAGTCATATGCATGGAACAGGATGAGAGAAGATAGGATGAGGGAGATAAGGGAATTGTCATTTTGGGGAGGCTTAGGATACCACAAGTACAAAAAGCCTACACAGATGTACAAGATAGGAGACGAGACGGCAGGGAAAGGCGCAACAGATGCACAGCGCGAAGCGTTCAGGAAAGAATACAAAGAATATTTAAAGCGTAAAAAAGAGCGTAAAGATGGCATTAGAAGCTAAGTTAACGGCAAACATACAGGAGTTTCAAAGTAAACTAAAAGAAGCCGCCGGTCTTACAAAAGACTTTAAAGATTCATCTGAAAGGAATTTACAGAAAGTAGGGGATAAGCTTACAGGGTTAGGCAAAACGCTATCATTATCGGTAACAGCGCCATTAACAGCATTAGGTGCTTTATCTGTTAAGACGTTTACAGACTTCTCTTTTCAAATGGCGCAGGTTGGTTCGATTTCAGGAGCAACAGCGAAGCAATTTGAATCGCTTAAGAAGTCGGCTTTAGATTTAGGTGCTACCACAGCTTTTTCATCAAGTGAAGTCGCAAAGCTACAATTAAACCTTTCAAAGTTAGGATTCAGACCCGAAGAGATTAATAATGCTACAGCAGGTATTCTTGACCTTGCACTTGCTATGGGAGAAGATTTAGCGCAATCGGCGGAAGTGGCGGCTGCAACATTGCAAGGGTTCGGATTAGGAGCGGAAGAGACCAATAGGCTAACGGATGTAATGGCGAAGTCCTTTTCAAGTTCAGCATTAGACTTGAATAAGTTCAGCAATGCCATGAGTAAAGTTGCGCCTGTTGCTAAAACTGCTAATATGTCCGTAGAGCAAACAACGGGTTATCTTTCCGTATTAGCCAATGCGGGTTTAGAAGCTTCTGTCGCAGGTACATCATTAAGGAACATTTTTCTACAGCTATCTAAGTCGGGAATGACTTTTGACCAAGCTATGGATAAGATTGCCAATAGCAGTAATAAGTCTGCTACAGCAATGGAGATGTTCGGAACACAAGGGGCGACCGCAGCAACAATATTGGCGGATAATGCTGATGAAGCAAGGAGATTGGCAGATGAGTATCTAAGGGCAGAAGGAGCAGCTAAAGAAATGGCTGATGCAATGAACAATACTCTTTGGGGTGCTTTTCAGAACTTAAAGTCAGCAGGAGAAGCTTTGCTTATTACTATAGGCGACAATTTAGCGCCTGCAATACAAACTATTGCTAAGACGTTATCGAGCTTTGCAGGTTACATAAACAACTTGCCCCCGAACGTTCAGAAGGCAGCGGTAGCAGTCGGAGCATTAGCGGCAGCATCAGGACCTTTATTGCTTTCATTGGGTGGAATAGTCAAAATGCTTCCTTTAGTAGGAACGGGATTAGCAGCGCTTACAAGTCCTATCGGTTTATTTGCTGGCGCTATTGTAGGAGCGGTAGCATTGATAACAGCTAATTGGGATAGAATTGTTAATTACTTCACACGTGGCGCAGGTTCGCAGACATTTGAGAGAGTAAGAAAGAGCGTGGTATCATTGTCCGCCACAGTTAGGGAAGCTTTCGGCAAGATAAGAGATGTTGTATCTGTAGTTATGCCATACATTCAAGAAGTTGTTATTTCACGTCTTGAAATGGTGCTCGGCGTTATATCTTCCACGATTGGCACGGTAGTAACGTTAATAGCTGATTCATTAAACGTTCTTATCAAACTATTTCAGGGGGATTTTAAAGGCGCTTTTGAGGGGTTAAAAACATTAGTGGCTAATATATTTAATGGTATATTAGACATTGTTAGAGGCGCTCTCACAGGCATAAGCGACCAATTAGCTTCTTTCTTTGATAAGATTGGATTAAATTCAGTTGCTGATAGGATAAGAGATTTCGCTACAAAAGTTACGCCAGCACAAAAAGAACTCACGGAAAGCGTAGAAGAATTTACAGAAGCTACACAATCCGCTACAGATGTTACTGATGGTTTTTCTGCATCATTAGATAATACGACAAAAAAGGGAGAGAATTTCAGAAGCAAGTTAAATGAAATACTTGCAGGTTTTGGAATTTACGAGTATCAAGTAGCGGTAGTTTCTGAAAAGTTTGGAGAGTTCAGAGATATAGCAAGACAAGCAGGAGCAACACTTCAAGAATTAGCCACAATAGATTTAGCTGAATGGGCTAACAAAACAGAGATGGCATTAAACCGTGTAAACTTTAGCGGCGCTAATGTAGGCGGTTTAGGGGGCGCAGGTTTATCTATACCGGTATCTCTAGAAATTGTTGATGTAGGCGGATCGGGGATTTCTGGTATAGTTTCACAAGCCACAGAATTAGCAAACAGATTTAACGAACAATTGAATGACGTATTAAGCGCAGGGCTGACCGATACGATTTCAGGAATAGCGGAAAGCATAGGAAGCACCTTGGCGGAGGGCGGTAATGTTATTGATGCTATGGGTGGCGCATTGCTTGGTAGTTTAGGCGGAGTTTTAGTATCTTTGGGCAAGATGGTTACAGAAGTAGGCGCAGGATTGTTAGCGGTAGAATTGGGGTTAAAGTCTCTTAATCCTTTTGTTGCTTTGGCGGCAGGTGCGGCTCTTATAGCGATAGGTAGCGCATTCAGAAAAGGAACATCAAGTTTAGGCAAGAATATGAGCGCAGGTTCAAGCGGTTATTCAGGTGCAACAAGATCGGCACCAGTATATTCAGATCAAGGCAGGGGCGCACTGTACAACAATGATCGGATAGAAGTAGATTTCATGATTAGGAACGGAAACTTGGTAGGGGCTATGAAGTACGGAGAGGATAGAGATAAAAGACTTGGTTAATGGAATACAATACTAAATATCGCCTTAATTATTGCAATTCGGAAGGCACTCCTTTGCGCATAGACTTGCAGATAAAAGGATATGTGGGGCAAGTATTCATATTAGCAAATGACAAGTATTTAAAAACCGAAAATGATGAATTTGTAACGGCAAATATAGACGGGGATTACGACGAAAACAGAGATGTAAATAGCATCATTTCGGACGGCAATCCTTTCACTCTTAATTATAAAAATGATTTAGGGGAAAAGGCAGGCACAATCAGATCCACTTTTGCGGACATGAGCTTTTATGAAAACGATCTGTTTAATATTGATGACTTAGCCACGTCCGACGAAACGGGAATAAGATGCAAATTCTATTTTGATGGCGAATTAGAATGGATAGGGTTTGTCACTCCCGATTTTTTCAATGTAGAGATTACCCACAATCCAATAATCAACTTAACAGCAAGCGATAGGATAGGCATACTAAAAGATATAAGCTATAACATTTCGGATATTTACACGGATGATACACGATCTTATGCGTATATACTTGCAAAAGCATTAAAACGCACGGGATTGGAGTTAAATATAAATGTAATAGCTGACTTCAACTGCGAAGAGTTTGTCTCAAAAAGCCGTCCTAATCATGCTTTTTTGGACACTTATGTTAGTGAATTACGATACTTAAAAAGCGATGAAACAGGAGAAACAGAAAGTTGCTATGATGTTATAAAAGGCATCTGCAATGTATTCAACTGTTCTATTACGCAATATCGTGGGGAATGGTGGGTGTTCAATAAAAGGCAAGTTGAACTTGGAGAGGGATATGTTTTCAAGCTAAACCAAAACGGGGCATATCAAAGCGATAGGAGATTCGAGCAAAAAGAAGTAAATTTCAGTTTGATAGATGTAGGAGGAGAAAGGACGTTAATACCTGCAGGCGCAAAAAACACTTATTTATTAGATCATTCCAAAAACAATCTATATCCAAAAAACAGAACTTTTAAAGGCAGTAACCTTGTAACCATGAGCGGATGGAGTTTTAGGCCGACCCCTCAAACAGTATTGCAAAACGAACTTCCAATCGAATACAATCATGACGGCAGTTGGGAATGGACTAAATGGTATGAGGATAGCAGGGATTGGCTCACTGTAAGCGATTCAAGATATTACACGATTTCAGAAGATCCCCCGCAAAACATACCCGTAAATATTAGCGATCAAGGTAATTATATTTTAGAAAGCGACAAATTCGATATACCATCAATGGATGGAAATAAGATGAGTTTTGACTTGTCTGTGAAAGCTATTGGGAAGCCTTATACAGCAGTAAGGTTAATGCTAATATTGCAGTTTGATGATCCTGTTTATAAGTATGCTTTTTTAGGCCTTATTGATGGCGAGTGGCGATTTAATTTCCAGAAGTTCATAAATGATACTGACTTTACAAATATAGATACTGGCGATAACTTTAACGTTATAGGTGTTACATTTGAAAACAAATACGGAAACAGAAATATAGCGGTCGAGCAGGATTTTAAAATATCTGTAGATGCGGCTGCAGGGGCAAGTCAACAGCACCTTGATTTAAACAACGCAAAGATGTTTGTAAGAATTTATTCAAATGCAACAGCAGGAACATCAATAAATCCAAAATCAGTAACAAACGTAATAAAAGAGATAAAGATTGATTTCAAATCGGATGCCGAAACTCCAAAAGGCACGGTATATCAAAACACGATAGAAGGCAATTTTACAAAGCCTACCGATGAAAGGAAAGTATTAACGGGGGATTATCAGGTTTTCGGACAAAATGGTTATTTTTACAGATATCGAGAAGATTCGTATTCAATTCAGTACAATGAAAACAAAGAAATGACCGAAAACTGGACAACGATATTAAGTGACAAAACAGATCCTTTATTGGTTCATTCTGTTAGACAGCTTGCGGACAGTTACAGCCGTAGTCATGAAGAGTTATCAATCGGCTTTGACCTTGATAGGATTGATCCGCTTGCATTGTATGCGGTGTTATGCGTGACAAATAGACATTTGGTAGTAGAGGACGAAAAACACGTATTGGACAATCAAAGCAGGCATATAATGGCAGGATTAGGCAAGTACATAAACAATAAAAAATACTTATTCACAGAAGGTCAGATTGATTATTTTAGAATGAGATTTACGGGGCGATTGTCGCAGGTAATAAAAGGCGAAGCAGAAACAAAAGAATTCATTTATTCATTTTTTGAAGATAAAGATATAAGTTAGATATGGCAACAATTAAGTTTTGGCAGGAGATGCGAAAAGCTACAAGTGTAGCAAACAAAGATAAGATCATGGTCGGCATAGAAAGCACTGGGGAGGCTATGTATATGGACTATGAAGATTTAGTAAGCAGGGCAGGGCAAGACGCTTCGACAGGAATAGAGGGAGTTTCTCCAGGCGCATTACCTACATTAGGAAGTGAAAAGAAGTCGGCATTAGCACAACCAGGCACATATACTCAAAGCGGAGGTGCAGATATAGTAGTGCAAGAGGGAAGCATGGTGATTCTATTCTGGGATGGAAGTGAGTGGAGCTTGTCAGGAATTGTTGAGATGCCAGAGCCATATATAGACAAAACAAACACTATATCCGAAAGGACAGATAGGGTAACTACAGAGGAGGCTGTTTTAGATTACGCAACGCCTTTGACTTCTGAAAGAATACTACCAGAGGGGGATGAGTTTGATACAATAGACCGCCCCGATATACCTCTAATGAGTGAATTACCTCTACTATTATCGGGAGAAGAAGGTGGTATAGTCGGCAGGGTATCGAAATACGCAATAGTCGTTTCGAACGAGCTTGACCGTCCAGATTTAGACGGGGTGATATTCTTAGACGAACTTGGTAATGCTATAGCCTCGACATCAGGAGGTGGTTCGTCAGGAGGGTCTGGAGGCGACACCAACCCCGAAGCCGTTAAAGAGTTGATTAAAGAAACCGAACTAATTTCTACGTTTTGGGAACCTCCTGTTCAAGAATCGTATAATATAGGGTCTGCTAACCAAGCATTCTGGGAAAGTTATGATTATTGGGGAATTTTCGATGAGGTTCGTATAAATCAGAAAACACCGATTGGACGTGACCCATATATTACCCGTGAACTTCTTGGAACATCTACAAAAGGTAATTACGACGTATGGAGATATGAATTTAAACCTGCAAATCCCACAAGGAAAGTTATCATAACGGGAGGCACACACGGGTCAGAGCGTATTCCTCCAATGGTGTTGCAGCGTTTCTTTAAAGCCTTATGTGAAGATTGGATGCATGATCCTGCGTTAATGTGGGCAAGGCATAATATCCATTTCGTAACGATTCCGCTTGTGTCGCCATATGGTTTTCATATGCGCAACAGGAGAGTGTGGGAAACCGAGCCTTTCCCTGCAACTTGGTCGAAAACAGGGGACGTTGTGACGGTTTCATTTGATGTAGCCGACTTCCCGACTACAAACCCCAATGTTAGTGGGAGCAACTATTTCACTGCCGCTGATTCTGAAGGAATTGTTGGTAAGGTGTGGATTTCATTGATAGATAGTAGCAATCAAGGTGAACTTCCTGATGATGGATATGAAATAAAGTCGGTAATTAACGGACAAACAGTAACAATCCAAGCGCCAACAAGCGGAACTGCATCGGGTACGTGCAATATATTTGTGAGCACCGACCCTAATCGTGGCTTTGACCTTCCGCTAATGTCGTGGAATGACGTGCTGCCTAGTACCAATAATATGCAGACATTTGTCGATCCTGTTGCCGTCCCTTTCAACAATAAAGGGACAAGGGCATTCTCGCTGAAGGAGAGCAATCACATACAAGACACATACGACTTGCACCCTGACGCTACGTTTGCAGTTGACATACATAACGGAGCGGCCGATTATGATGTTCGTTACTGCGCTCCGCTGCTATTATACCACGAGCCGTGGCAACGAAACAATGACATGCACGCATCATTTACTGACAAAGAGATGCCTGTTCGTGCAAGTGTGACAAATACAGCTGGACAGATTGGTTCACAGATGTATGACATAAATTCATTTACCATCGAGTGGGGCAACCACACGCTTATGACTGAAGAGATAGCCACGGAGTCGCAAAGATGGATTTCCAACTTTATTTTAATGTGTTCAAGGTTTTACGATAAAAAAATAAATTAAATTAAAATTAAATTAAATTAAAAATGGCACTAGTTATAAAAATAGCAGGGTTCAAGTCCGATGGGGCAGAACCAAAAATTTACGGAGACGCGTTAGTTAATGAGGGAACTTTACTACTTCATGATTACAGCAACACAGGCTGCCTTCGTGGCTTTGACGTTAGTAATGGCGCACCAGTAGCAGACCTTGCGGCTTTAGTTTCAAAGGACAAGATGGGCATCGACAACGCCTCAAACATGAATACGGAAGGAGCTTCGTCTGAACTCACTTTAACTCCGGGGCGTGGGATAGATTTAGAATATCTGCGCTCAATATCGAGTGCATCTAACCACAGAGGGATGGACTTGGGGACAGACCTGCCCCAATATTTATACGACAACCAGCCCAAAACACTATTGACATATTGGGTTAGGGCTAGACAGGCGGATGGTGGTATAAGTTTTCTAACTACAGGCGGGACATCATCTGGCTTAATTCGCTGCGCTATTTCGCCAACAACATTCCAAGGTAGGGTAGCGGGTGGCACTTCGGGTGTCGTTAGTGTAGACTCGGATTATAAACTTGTGCAGTATTCCGTGGAGTTCTATCAAGTCGGATCACCGCTGAGGGTGTACGCTAATGGTATTTATGTGGGTGATGGGTCATCAAATGCAACAGGCTTTGATGCTGAGTTTGAAAAGCTACTTATCGGGAACAGAGCCAGCACTCCTAATACTGTAGACGCCTTCCTTTATCGCCTCATGGTGGTGGACTTGGATGCAAGTGAATATACAGCGGCTGAGATAGTACAAAAAGATTGGGAATATTGCAATGGCATTGGTCAATATGCTGGTTTACCGACGAAGAGACCGTTCATTGATACTGTATAATGAGAATATTCCTAACAGCAGGGCATCACTACAGTGACCCAGGGGCATCAGGAAACAAGTTTACGGAAAACAGCTTGTCATTGGAGTTTGTGAACCTCACATCCTCCTTTGCCCGTGAGCTTTGCCCAGATATTCCTATATGGAACGATAATTACTTAGATCCTCTTTCCACGGTAACACAGCAGGTAAAATCCATGGGCACGAAAAACGATCTTTGGATTGAAGTGCATTTCAACGCTTATAACGGAAAATCAACAGGCTATGAAGCTTTGGTATCAAACAATGCAGGGGAGTTCAGCAAGATGGTAGCGCATGACTTATCATTCATTCCAGCATTGTTGGGTATTCCAAACAGAGGTGTGAAAACAGAGGCTCAATCTAAGCGTGGAAAGCTTGGAATGCTTAATACGATCGTGCCAGCGGTATTGTTGGAAATGGGGTTTATAGATAACGAAGCGGATATGAATAAATGGAAGGATAAAAGGGTTGACGTAGCTAAAGCTTTGGCTATTTACTTAGTGAATTTATACAAATCTAAAAGATGACCGACCGAATAAATAAATACAGCCTAAAGGAATGGATAAAGCATCCCACAACCATAATGCTCATTGTGGCTATGAACGTTATATGGATTTTGATTTTCATAATAACGGACAGCGCAAAAACAAGTAGCAAGGAGTGCATGGAGCAGGTAGTTTATCTGCGTGAACGAATAGAGAAATTGGAAAAGCAATCAGATTCGTACACAAGAGCGGTGTTATTCAAAGATGCGCAGATAAAACAACAGCTACAGCTCATAGATAGCTTGAACAGAAAGGAAGATATATGAAAAACTTTTTAATTTTATTGCTAATAATTCTTTGTGCGTACCTTTTCTTTTTCCAAGAGAAAGAAAGAGTGGTTGAGAGAGTTCCCGAAGAGATAGTTAAAACAGTAGAGGTGGAAGTGGATAGGATCGTCACGAAAATAGATAAGGAAGGTTTCCAGCACGCTGTAATGAGTGAAGTTGAAAACGTTACCAGATCAAGGGATAGTTTAGCGGATTCTGCTAAAGCGGAAATTGATAGTATTACAAAGCTTTTGAATATAAAAGACAAACAGTTGAAAGAATACATATCTTACTCCACAAGTCTGAAAGACAGCCTGCTAATAGCCAATTCTAAGACAGACACAAGCTTCACTTATTCAGATAGGTATGCTAATATAGAATTTGTATTTGATACAGTAAAACAACCTTACTTCAATTTCTCATACGATGCCAACGTAAACTATGCGACATATTGGAAAAGAGATTGGATATTCGGCAAAAAGAAAGGGTACATTGATTTCTGGATCAGCGACCCGAGGGCGACAATAAATGGCGTTAAAAGGCTAAAAATCGAACAACCTCAAAAGACTTTTGGGCTTAATATAAACGCTTCCAGCTACTATGATTATAATTTACATAGCGGAATAGATGGAGAAGTAAACATCGGTCGGGCAAAGATTGGCGGTGGATACTTTTATGATTTTGGAATTAAAGATTGGCATCCTGTTTTTAAAGTGAAATATAAATTAATTGATTTTTAATGTTTTCTTAATAAAAAGATAAAAATTGTAAATAAGAGCACCCGCAAAAAACGATAAAGCTAAAAAATACAGAATCGTAAAGGCTCCTACAAATAAAATCATAATAAATTCAAGTTCTTTCATTTCTTATAAACTATCGTATAAATTCAAATCTAATTCTATGATTAAAACAATCTCCATCTCCACCTGCGTATAATCCGTAAATCTTGCCGTTTTCTTTGTGTTGAATTTCAGCGTAAGACCCATCCTGAAAGAAACACTCAAACTCTTCGGGTAAATGCTCTTCTAGATATTCATTCATTGTAACCGTATTGTCTGAATGTTCGTGCGGTGTGTTCCAAATAAAATCTTTCATATCTTATATATCTTTAAAATATCTTCCTGTATTTCTTTTGAAGATAAAACCGTGTTGTAATCAAAAAGAACCTCTCCAAAAGTCAATTCTATAAAGTCATTAACTTCATATTCAAACAAAGAATATCCCGAATTAAATAATCTTCTTATATGATCTTCACTAAACCAGTTTGGAAGCATTTTTAAGTCTTTAACCGAAGATAATAACTTTAGTTTATTGTCTATTTGTCTGAACTCTTCCCACGGCATGGGTATTTCTTCTCCTGTTATTTCCTTTAGCTTGTCTTCAAACTTCCCGTCAAATGAGTACCAAAGGCTTTCTCTTTTTATTGATTGTATTCTGTATAACTTCATTGTTTCTTTTTTAATTATCATTTCTTTAATTCCTTTCTTTTTAAATTGTAAATCCTCATGCATCCTAAATGCATAAGCTTCATTCTATCTTCATTAGTCCATTTGTTGAAAAAAAGAGTTTTAGGCTTTCTAACTTCGTCTACAAAAACCCGTTCTCCGTAATCTCTTACAACCTTCCTTATCGAAAAAAGCCCAAATCTCTCATCTACACTCTCTTTTGCAAATTCTAATAGATTTTCGGGAAATGCGTATGAAAAATATCTTAGAGGTTTAAAATATCTTTCCATGTCCATATCCATATATTGGATATGTTTTTTCTCAAAATCTTTTTTGAAGTCACTTAAAGACACCTTTATTTCTATCCCGTGAGCATAGTTTGATTTTGAAAGAATGAGCAAATCTGTTTCAAACTTTACTAGCAAGCTTGAAGATGTCACATTTGGTATTATTAGGTTTTGCCTAAAATCAAAATGCTTCATTAAATGTAATTCTACTTCTAAAGTGGTCATTTCTCAATCTTCTTTAAAAACCTATCCAACATTTTCGCCACAACTACCCAAAAAAGGAATAAGGCAACAAAAAACAATACCTTTAAAAATATAATTGCTATCCCTACCATGATACCCATACATAAAAAAATAATACAAAAAAGCCGAATATAGCGAGCAATAACAATATGCCCAATATACCATCTCTTAACTCCTTATCCCTGTTTACAGTCTTTGACTGTTCGACCTGCAACATCCAATACGGCTTTGTTTTTTGCCGTATCGGATCGTACTTTATTTCATGTTTAAATTTGTTTGCTTTCATTTTTCTATAAATTAACTGTAATACCTTCTTTCAAAATCCTCTATCGGTTCGGGCACCAATTCAGGCTCTTGCTGACAATTCGGACAAACCTGCATATACGTTGTAGGAGTATCCCAATCGCCTTCACACTCTATTACGGTCTCCATGTCGTATTCTCCCACAACTTCCCTGCAATCGTAGCATATTGTGGGATTGATCTGTTTCCAGTCATCCCACACTGCCTGTATTTCTTCCTCATCTAAGTGAGGCATTTTGATTTTTAATTCTTTAATGTTCATTTTGTTATCTGTTTTCGTATACTCAAATATCGCTATTAGTATTTGCAAAACCAAATATATTTGCAGTTATTTTCTAAAATCTTTCTGAAAAGCTTCAATTCGCCATCCTTTATTGGGTTTGCTTATCAGCTTCTTGTATTCGGAATATCGCATTTCTTTGCTCAAAACCACTTCTATAATGGTTTCATCAGGAAGGTCTTTTTTAGCCATTATTTAAGCGTTATTTCAATTCCGAATGTATCGCACCAATCCACGAACTTATCGAGCCTCAACGCTCTACCACTGTTCAATATGTGAGATACGTTGCCTTGTGACTCCCCTATCTTTTCTCCGAACTCTTTTTGATTTTTGCAGTTTGCAATTCGGTAAACTTCATTTACCAGATCTACGTGTGTCTTTTTTTTATTTTTCATCTTTTTTAATTTTAATGTTGAAAAAATCTATTATAATATCATCCAGATTTAACCCTCCTTCAAATTCGAATTCAGATATAACGATGTCATTTTTCATTAAAATGCCTCTAATAGTTGTAGTGAATTCTCCAGCTACCATTACTGTAGGATGAGGGATTATATCTCCTTTAAGTGTCGTATAATCTCTAACACGGTTGATGTCTGTTATCATGACTTCGTTTCCGCTTTCTGTTGTGTACTTATGACCTAGTTTCATAATTCTCAATTTTAATTTTTAAAAATTCTGTTATATCAATTCTTTTGCCTTTTATTACCAAGCTCCTTATTCCTTTACTTTCTCCATATTTCAGAAATAGATTATCAAACTGCTTCATCCACCTGTCAATGAGGGGGTCTCTTTTTTGTTTTGGACGTGGTTTAGGTGCTTTCTTTTCGCCTGCAGCGTTTTTCATAACTTCTAAAACTTTAGGGTGCAACGGCTGTGCATTGCTTTTCTTTATGTCTCTGTTTTGAGAAGCTCTGTAAACCTCATATTCCTGCATTCTCTCATCCTCATACTTCATTAGGTTAGAAAGTATTACCGATCCATCCAGCCTGTCATAAAACTGCCCGTAATAGCCTATTTTCATTCTTTCAAAGAATAGTTTGAAGTCCAGCAAGGTAAATGAAAAGTAATTTTTTTGAATAAGCTTTACAGTTTCTATAATCTGGCTTTGGTTCATGTTTTTACCAAGGTTCACGAAATTATACAAGCTTTCAATCTCGAGAAACAGCATAGCTTTAACCACTTCATCCCCGTACTGCTTTTTTACGCTTGCTATTGAAGGCTTCCCAGACGTTATTATCTCGCTAATATTCGAAACCTGCACGTTGGAGAATTTCTCTTGCCATGTTTGCAGTTGCT
>Ga0079225_10000751_pt1 | contig 17704 bp, 20 predicted proteins | sample Poulit2012_FD_76344 | JGI IMG/M metagenome (GOLD analysis project Ga0079225, IMG submission 76344) | Agricultural soil microbial communities from Georgia to study Nitrogen management - Poultry litter 2012 | ecosystem: Environmental > Terrestrial > Soil > Agricultural land | place: USA: Georgia... | reverse complement strand
AGGTGTTATATGATAGGAGTGTCAGTTAATTAACCGGCAAAACCAAATAATGTTTGTTCATGTATTTTATAATTCCTAAATAAAGGTGATGTATATGAAAGTTCCGGACCAGCTGCATGCAAAATTAAAAAGCGATTATTTTGATTTAATTTCAGAAATAACCTTGCATAATGGTAGAAATATTTGGGAAGGTATGATGGTAAAATTAAAAGGAGCAATACACTTAAAGGATGCAGCTATCTATATGTATGATCCTTATCTTCAAACCTATTGTTTAAAATCCAGGCTTGGAAACGAACCTGCTAATTTGCAGGAAAGCATTACAGAGAAGGAAATATATAATTTAACATCTTCCAAAGATGTGAAGCCGCATATCATTCAACTTGAAAATAATTACAAAAAAATAGCCTTTATGTATGTTGCGGTTGAGAAGGCGTGTGATGCTAAAACATTGTATATGATTAAAAAAGAAACGGAAAAGCTAATTCAGATAGTTTCCAGGTATACAGCCGCATGGAAGAAGAAAAACAATCAGAAGATTTCAGCAGATTTAGCGCTACACTTATTTTCTTACATTAGAAAAGAGGATATTTTGAACGAAGCGACTAAACTTCTTAAGAAGTCTTACCCTGCCTTTACATTTCAGTTGCTGCTTGCTCAGGATATTGACACGGGATTGGATTTTCCTGTTTCAACAATGGATTATAGTGAAGATATAACATTAAAGTGTGGTCTTCAGGCATTTATGTCCGGTGAAGCAACTTCTGAAACGGATGAAAGAGGTAATATTGTATGTCTTTTCGCCCCCTTGACCGGTGATCAGGGCGTTTATGGTGTATTTAAGGTGACAGCGGAAAAAGAGATGCATATACTTGATCCGGACGGGGAATTCATATCAAAAATTGCCTTTATAACAGGCAAAGCAATGGAAAAAGCTATTCTTTATGAAACCTCCAATGCCCTTGTAGCTGATTTAAAACTTATTAATGATGCAACACATATGTTAAATTCCAATTTAAAGCTTTCAGATATCACTAAAATTGTAAGAAATCAGGTCATGGATATTTGCCATGCGACACAGGTCGGCTTCATCTTATATAATGAGCATATACATAACAGCTTTGAAATTCTTCAAGGCAGCACTGCTTTTTTTTCCACAGCTAAAGGAAAGAAATTTGCTGAAGTCTTAACATCTCACAAAAAATGCTATAATAGAGCGGTATTCAATAGTAAAATAAGAGAGGACGAACGATTCAGCTACCGATCTGTCATGGTGATTCCGATGCAGCATGGCAGTGATATACGCGGGGTTATTGCTATAATGCATAATGAGAACAATTATTTTTCATTTGATATATTTAAATTACTTCAAGCTCTCATTAGACATTCCACTTTAGCGCTCGCGAATGCATTATTAACAGAGAAACTGGAAAAAGCGGTGATTACAGATTATTTAACCAAACTGTATTCCCGAAATTATCTGGAGGAGCAGATTGCGATACAGAGAACGGGAACTTTAATGTTGTTCGATATTGATGACTTTAAAGTTGTAAATGATAAGTACGGTCATCATATTGGAGATCAAGTGCTGCGAAAAGCGGCGGAAATCATTCAATCTTATACTGGAAAAATGGACATTGCAGCAAGATGGGGAGGGGAGGAATTAGCGCTTTATGCCCCGCACATTTCGATTAATCGAGGGGTACAAGTTTCTGAGCTTATTTTAAAAGATGTAAAAGAAAACACAAAGCCGTTGATTACGCTGTCTTCCGGGGTATCTTCCTGGAACCATGCAACAGATCATTCTGTCAGTGATTTATTCATTCGGACGGATAAGGCATTATATGAAGCAAAAAACAGCGGAAAAAATAGTGTGGTGAAGAAGTGAGCAGCTTATCTTTTCCTGTGCTCATTGAAAAGCCCCATACCCTCCAAAAGATGGGTGCGGGGCTGAATTTTCAAGTTTATAAGTGCTTCTCTAATTCATGAACAAACTTTTCCAAGTTTTTTTCATCCTCTGCTTCAAAGCGGTTCTTGACCGGACTGTCAATATCAAGCACGCCATAAACATTTTCATTCTTCATGATGGGAATGACAATCTCTGATTGGCTTTGTGCATCACATGCAATATGGCCTGGGAAGGCATGAACATCTGCAACCCGCTGCGTTTTTCTTTCTTTTACTGCCGTACCGCAAACTCCCTTGCCATAACCAATTCGAATACATGCAGGCAGTCCCTGAAAAGGGCCCAGCACCAATTCATCCTGCTTCCACATATAAAAGCCAACCCAGTTAATATTTGATAAAAACTGATTCAATAGTGCAGAAGCATTGGCAAGGATTGCTGTTTCATCTGTTTCATCTTCACTTAATGCTTTTAACTGGCTGATAACCAGTTCATAATCTTTTTCCTTGGATCCTGAGTAAACTGTAGTTTCGAACATATAAATCCTCTCTTTCGTAAAAAGATATGCAATTTTCGACAGGACTAACTTTAATTGTCGAGAAAAAAATGAAGGATTATTTGCTTGTTTGTCGTAATCTTGAAGTAAGGAGTTGAAAAAGTTGAAACCAAATCCATCAAAACAAAAAGTAGTAGAAGCAGCATCCTCATTGTTTTTCCAAAAAGGCTTTCACGGTACAAGCGTCCGTGATATTGCCGAAAAAGCTGCTGTTAATGTTTCCTTAATCAGCTACTACTTTAAAGGGAAACAAGGCTTATTGGAATATGCCATTACCAATTACTATGAAGAATATTTAAAAGTAATGGAAGCGGAACTGGCAAAAACAAAAGACTTAACAGTGCTAGATCGGCTGAAAAAGTTAATTTTAACTATTATACAGTATAAACAAAGCAACCATCAATTTTCCTGCTTTGTGCATCGGGAATTGTCTCTGGATTCTGTTTTTGTACGGGAAATGGCTGTTACATATCTGGCAAAAGAAAATCATTTTCTTCAGGAGACGTTTAATGAATTATTGCAGGGGGTAAAAATGAATCCAGATGAAAAACATTATTTATTTATGCAGCTGAAAGGGATGTTAATTACGCCCTACATCATGCACAATGAATGGAAAAATGACCGGATTGGGGATTATACCGGTGAAATATTCGTAAAAAGATATGCAAAAACAATTCATAAATGGCTTGATTTTATCACTGAAAAGGAAAAAGTTAACTTCAAACAATAAAAAATGTCGTTTTCTCAATTTATTTGTTTATTTTTAGCCAAAAATGCCTGTAACATGGTATTATAATTACTATACATCTAAGCAAAATAAAAAATAGCAAAGAATATTTAAATTTTAATTATATATAAATCAATTATCCTCTTTTAGCAGTTAAGATAAAGCAAAATACTTCACTGTTAAAGGCTTGGTGTTGATAACCAAGTTTTCTAAGGAAGGTGTTGGGGGAGGCATTATATGGCGTATATTATCGGAGCAATTTTAATTATTATAGCATTAATTATTACTGGATTAATTTTAAGGAAACGTATTTATGACATGGTAGATCGCTTTGAAGCGTGGAAAATGGATATTATGGGAAGGAATATTGCAGCAGAACTTGCCCGAATTAAAAAGTTGAACTTATCTGGGGAAACACAGGCTAAGTTCGAGTCCTGGAAGGAACGCTGGGATCAGATTGTGACAAAAGAACTGCCCGATATTGAAGAGTATTTATTCGATGCAGAAGAAGCTGCGGACAAATACCGGTTTCGAACAGCCAGAAAGACATTGAATGAAACTGAAAAAGTGTTGGAAGCTATTGAAGCTGATATCGAAAAAATCCTGAAAGAAGTAGACGATTTGATGGTATCTGAAGAATCAGGCAGGAAAGAAGCAGAGGAAATTGATCCTGCTGTCAGTGTACTTCGGAAAAAATTATCCCAGCAGCGATATCAATATGGCAAGGCTGATAGTCATTTTGATAAAAAAATTGATTTGCTGGATGAGAAACTTGCAGGATATAATGATGAAATTCAGTCAGGAAATTACTACCAGGCAAAAGAGATGATTGATGAACTGAAGGTATCATTAACCGAATTGGAAGAACAGATGGAAGAATTTCCGAGTATTTATAAAAAGTGCAAACAGGAATTACCATCCCAGCTGGATGATTTATATGCCGGTTTAAAAGAGATGAAAGAGGATGGATACCACGTAGAACATCTTGCTTTTGAAAAGGAAATACGTACATATCAGGAAAAACTATCAAATAGTCTTGAAAAACTGGATGAAGGCAATACATCACAAGCAAAAGAAATGATGCCTGAAATTGAAGAAAGAATACAGGAAATGTATCGATTGCTGGAAAAAGAAGCCCTGGCTAAGAATTATTTAGAGAATCAAATTCCTGGTTACAAGAAATCCGTTAGTAAAATGAATCATGTTTTTGATGATACAAGATCTCAAGTTGAAGAATTACAGAAGGCTTATTATATTGAAGATAGTGATATGGAACGATTTATGTCACTGGATAAATCCATTTCAAAACTTAAAACAGACGTAGTTGAGCTAGACAATGAGATAGTGGATAAAGGCACTTCTCATTCTGAACTGAGGGAAAAAATAGAACAGGGTTTTCAACAGGTGGAAGAATTAGAAGAGGCGCATAAAGCGTTTAAATCCCGTATTGAAAATCTTAGAAAAGATGAAATGGAAGCAAAAGGAAAATTAGCGGAAATCCGGAATGAGCTTTATCATATACAGCGAAAATTAAAGAAAAGCAATATACCGGGTGTGCCGAATTTTATTTGGGATTCTTTAGAGAATGCATCATTCAAAAATCATCAGGTCTTAACTGCTTTGGAAAAGCAGCCTTTGGATATGAATGAAGTACAACAGACACTTGGGGATGCAGAAAATGCAGTAAATCAAATGGTTGACCAAGCAGACGTTATGCTTGATCAGGCTTATTTGACAGAGCAGGTCATTCAGTATGCGAACAGATATCGCAGTCAATATCCGCTGCTGGCATCCAAATTATCTGAAGCTGAACGTTTATTCAGATCATATGAATATGAATTATCTCTGGAACATGCGGCAAAGGCAGTGGAAGAAATAGAACCGGGTGCACTGAAACGAATAGAAGATTTTCAAAAAACGGCAATAAATTAAAACCTAAGAAAAAATAAATAGTAAGGCTGTCCCATTGAGATTTGACCTTTGGTGGTTGAGAAATCAATTCTATGAGACAGCCTCTTTTCATGCTATAATGTATGATTGCAAGCTGAAAAATAAATGGCAAATACACCGACACCCTTTGTTTTATTAAGGAGATATTTATATGATTTATTTAGATAATAGTGCAACCACCAAGCCAAACACAGACGTCATGAACAGTTTTCAACAGGTATCGGCTACTTTTTTTGCAAACCCATCATCCATTCACGCTTTAGGCGGGCAAGTGGAAAAACTGTTTATGACAGCCAGACAACAGGCTGCCGAGCTGCTCAAGGTACATCAGAATGAAATTGTGTTCACGGCAGGCGGTACAGAAGGAAATAATATGGCCATTAAAGGCGTGGCGCTAGAGCATCAAAATAGAGGAAAACATATTATTACAACAGAAATAGAGCATCCTTCCGTTTTTGAGGCTTGTAAAAGTCTGGAGAATCTTGGTTTTGATGTTACTTATTTATCAGTCAGCGAACAAGGTGTCATTTCATTGGACGAGTTAGAAACGGCTATTCGAAAGGACACTATTCTCATCTCGGTCATGCATATTAACAATGAAACAGGTACAATTCAGCCGATTCAGGAAATCGGTGAAATTGCAAAGAAGCACCCTAGACTCCTTTTTCATGTGGATGATGTGCAAGGATTGGGAAAGGTCCCATTGGAGCTTAATAATAGCGGGATTGATCTGTGTACGTATTCGGCTCACAAAATTCATGGGCTCAAAGGGTCGGGAATATTGTATGTAAACAACCGGACGAAAATATATCCGCTTTTCCATGGAGGGGATCAGGAGCACGCACTTCGCTCAGGCACCGAAAACGTAGCCGGTGCGGTTGCGATGGTAAAAGCACTCCGGCTAATAAAAGAAAAAGAAAAAATGGAAATAGACAGATTGTATGGGTTGCGGAACCTTCTACATCAGGAATTGCAAAATATCGACGACGTTATCATTAATACACCAGAGGATGGAGCTCCGCACATTATGAATTTTTCTGTTCCGGGATCAAAACCCGAGGTGATGATTCATATGCTGGGGGAGAAGGATGTTTTTATATCCACGAAGTCAGCTTGTTCCTCAAAAGAAAAGGATGAAAGTAGAGTCCTGGCTGCCTGCGGGTTTAGTAAAGACATAACAACATCTGCATTAAGGGTAAGTTTGTCGTATGATACAACTAAAGAAGAAATAGAATTTTTTTTACATGAGTTACAAAGTGCAATTGTTCAATTCAAACAGGTAATGGGGTAGATGCTATATGCAATATGATCATATTTTAATTCGATACGGCGAAATGGCTTTGAAGGGAAAGAATATCAAATCTTTTATATTACAACTGCAGCAAAATATTCAACAAAAGGTCAAAGATTTCCCTGGTGTCAAAGTGAAGAGAACACAGGGAAGAATGTTTGTTTTATTAAATGGACATGATCCTGAGCCAATTATGGATAAATGCCGGCATGTTTTTGGTATCCAAAGCTTAAGCCTCGCGATTAAAGTGGAAAATGATGTAGAAAAAATAAAAGAAGCAGCATTATATGCTTTAAAAGAGAGCAATAATGTCCGCAAGTTTAAAGTTACAGTGAGACGAATTAATAAAGATTTTCCTGTTCACTCACAGGAGATGAATCAGGTGCTTGGAAGTCATTTGCTTATTAATACCGGGGATTTTTCGGTTGATGTTCATGAACCTGATATGGAAATTAAAGTGGAGATCAGGCGGGAAGCGACATATATTACTTCCGGTGTTATTCCCGGCTTTGGCGGACTGCCTGCAGGAACTTCCGGTAAATCTTTATTACTTCTTTCCGGCGGGATTGATAGTCCGGTTGCAGGGTTTCTGGCTATGAAGCGCGGCGTACACCTGGAGGCCATTCATTTTCATTCCCCGCCATTTACTAGTGAGCGAGCTAAACAAAAAGTGCTTGATTTGTCAAAACAGCTGACAGCGTTTGGAGGATCTATTAAAGTTCATATTGTTCCTTTTACGAAGCTGCAGCAGGAAATTTACCGGAAAATTCCGGGTGGATATGCAATGACTGTAATGCGCCGGATGATGCTGCGTATAAGTGAACAGGTATGTGAAAAAGAAGGCATTTTATCGATGACGACCGGCGAAAATCTTGGACAGGTGGCCAGTCAGACGATGGAAAGCATGAATACAATTAATGCGGTGACAAATTATCCGGTAATCCGCCCGCTTATTACAATGGATAAATCTGAAATTATAGCTATTTCAAAAGATATCGGCACGTATGAGACGTCGATTTTGCCATATGAAGACTGCTGTACGATATTTGTGCCAAAATCACCAAAAACAAGGCCCAGACGTGACAAAACAGCATACTATGAATCGACAAAAGATTTCAGCGAACTAATTGAGGAAGCTGTTCGAGAGATTAAAGTGATGAAGATAACTCCGGGTAACAAGGAAGGTAATGCGTTCGAAGGTTTACTGTAATATTATTTTCCGGGATGATCAAAGGAAATAACGAGGGATTTAAATTGGAAAAGCTTGTATTAACAACAACTTCCAATTAGATTTCGTGCATGATTTTTCTCTTCCTGACACAATCTATGTGTACCAAGGAGGTGAACTAACATGGCAAATAATAATAATTCAAACCAATTAGTAGTCCCTGGTGCTCAGCAAGCACTTGACCAAATGAAAACTGAAATTGCTCAGGAATTTGGTGTGCAGCTAAATGCTGATTCTACTTCCCGTGCTAATGGTTCTGTTGGTGGGGAGATTACTAAACGTCTTGTTCAAATGGCTGAACAGCAATTTGGCGGACCACAACAATAAAAATTAAATAAAATTGGCTAACCAAAAAGGTGATGGGCCGGTTCTCCTGATTTCATTTAGATGAAACTGGGGAACCGGCCCTTTGTTTTGTAGTCTGGTTCCAGCGCCCAGCGCCGGCATCCCCCATGAAGAAATGTTTCTTTTTCGCTTTCAAAGCATAAGATGAACTATGATTTTTACATTTGCAAAAATCAAGTTCATCTAGCCACCTTCGGAAAGGATGATCAGTTAAAGCCCCCGCTTCAGCGCAGTACCAAACCTCTAAAGTGAGGCGAGCGTGAGCACTTCAGCGCAAGTCCATACGTCTTGAACTGGGCCTTTACGCATTTGTTTATAAAAATGTTCGTTTTACCCGGTGCCAGAAGGAGTTGTTTTTAAGTTTGACTGTTTTGATTACATCTTCACTCAGTGTAATTGTAATGTCTTTAATATTTCGGATGGAGTAGGCTTCATTGTCCAAACCGATGATTGGGTAATCATTTCCGTCCTGGGCCACGGAAAGCTTCAGTTTCCGGTTTTGGTTTAATATGAATGATGAACCAAGCGTCCGGTACCGATTATTATTGATGGAGGCAAGTTCGGAGACCTGAAAACATGGAATTTTCGGGTCGATGACAGCTCCATTTAAAGACTTGTTGTATCCAGTACTTCCGGTTGGGGTTGCAACAATCAGTCCGTCCCCTCTGAAGGTTTCAAAGTGTTCGTTATCGATAAATACATCAATCACAATTGATTTAATAATCGATGAGCGCACACTTATTTCATTCAGCGTTTTAAACTCTGACCTGTTATTTACTTGTACATTAAGAACAGGGAAGCGTCGGACTTCCATTTCTTCATTTTGCATAATATGAAGCATTTCATTGAAATTGTCCATATTAAAATCACAATATAGACCAGATTCATTGGTACGAGTGATCCCTGTATATAGTGCATCATGTCGGAATCCTGTTTTTCTGACAGCCTGCAAGAATGCTCCATCGCCGCCGACACTTATTATAATATTAGCATCACTGGAATTTTCTACAATGTTAAATTGGTTTTCTTCAGCTAATTTATATAACACTTCCATCTTCTTTACAAGCTCTGTGTCATGCCTGGAATAATAAAAATAGATATTTCTCCGGTTTTGCATATCTTTTGTTACCTCCAATTAATAAACGTATATTTATATTTTATCATTTTCCCCGCTTTTTAACTAATGAATGCATAAATATGAGTAAAAATAGAAATCTGTCACAAAATAGAAGCGGTACGAATGCAAGAAAAAGGGGGAGTCCTCCCTTAAATACTGAAAATTATTCCTGCAGAAAGGAGTTGAAAGGGGATGATATGGTTCTTTATTGGGATGGTTGGAATACTTTTACTTATCCTAATTTCACGTATTTACGTTTCCTTTAAACTGTTGTATACCGATCAAAAGCAGTATATTTCTATCAAAATAAAGTTATTTCGAATCCGTATTTTTAATAAAAGCTACCCATTAGTAACGGAAAATTTAAACCTGCCCCATTCTCACACAGGATTTGAAAGTTTTTCATCGAAATTACATTATCTGCTGGAATCCGTAAAACTATTTCAGCAAATACTTATACTTATATTAAAAAAAATGAAATTGCATCATTTAAAATGGGTTACAAGCGGAGGTACAGGTGACGCAGCATCTACAGGAACAGCAACAGGAGCAATATGGTCGATAAAAGGGATGTCTGCCGGCTTTCTCGGAAATTTCACCCGGCTAAAATGTAAGCCGGTCATTCAGGTGAACCCTGATTATCAAAAGTTGTATTTTCATTCGACATTGGATTGTATGGTATCGATTCAAGTTGCACAAGCTATACATATCATTTTTAAAATAATTCGTCTGTTCATTTCCATGAAACCGGAAAAGACAGTATCCGCATCATAAATTTTATTTTTGGAGGTAACATCAATGGAAGAACATCCAATTCAAGGGCTTATGACAACAACGATGGAAAATTTGAAGGATATTGTGGAAGTAAACACAATTATTGGAGATCCTGTAGAGTCTCCGGATGGCAGTGTCATTATTCCCGTTTCCAAATTGGGCTTTGGTTTTGCTGCAGGAGGCAGTGAATTTAAATCAGGCAGCATTCAAAGTTCTGAAGATGAAGAACTGCCATTTGGCGGCGGGAGCGGCGGTGGAGTTTCCATTACTCCTATTGCTTTTTTAATAGTAAGTGAAAAAGGAATTAAAATGGTGCACTTAGATCAGCAGACTCATATTTATGAGAAAATGCTTGATTATGCCCCGCAGGTTGTAGAAAAAATACAACAGATGCTAAGAGAAAATTTTCCGAAAAAAGAAATGGGTGATCGAGCTGACAAAAAGAACACATCAACACAATATGATATTTAATAATGAGTTTTCACATGGAGGTTAAGACATAATCCTATAAAGTTAATCCTTTTAGTTGGACATGTAACTGCTATATACTCATAATTAGAGAAGAGAATAATTTTGGGAGGGATATAAATGGCAAATGTTACATTTCAAGAAAATCCGGTTACATTGTTGGGAGATGAAATAAATGTAGGGGATCAAGCTCCGGACTTTACTGCACTTTCCAATGACCTGAAGGAAGTAAACTTGAGTGATTATAAAGGTAAGGTAAAGCTGATTAGTGTTGTTCCTTCAGTTGATACGGGAGTTTGTTCGCTGCAAACCCAACGATTTAATAATGAAGCTGCAAACATTGGTAATGTTCAAGTGATAACAATAAGCATGGATTTACCGTTTGCACAAAAACGCTGGGTAGAAGAAAATCAAGTAGATAAGCTGGATTTATTATCAGACCATAGAACTGCTGATTTTGGTGAAAAATTTGGCGTCAGGATTCAAGAATTACGCTTACTGGCAAGGTCAATTTTTGTAGTTGATTCCAATGACAAAGTAACTTATAAAGAAATAGTCAGTGAAGTTAGTAATCATCCCGATTATGATAAAGCTTTAGAAGCGGCCAGGCAAGCAAAATAAAAATATGGATCATTGTTAACTCTCTCCCAATTAAGACAGGGAGAGAGTTGTTGTGTTGACGGAAATGATACTTCGGCTAGATACCCAAGAATTCTCCCTGTCCACTGCAATTCTATTTTAAACAACATACCACAGGTGTGTTTTAACTGATAATGTAAGCATAACTTCCCTACGTATAAACTCCATTTTTAATGTTCGCTACTATTATTCCATACTTAACTTTTTATGTTTTTCCGGGCTTTTGGTACAATGAAAGGTGTTGATGAACGGAGGATGTATAATGGAAAAATCAAATGTGGAAATACTATTTGAATGGTTGGATAAAACCACGGAAACTATCGAAAATTATGTGAACGAACCGTATTTAGATTGTTTAACATACACTTTAGAGATATTATTTTATAGAGAGGTGCCTGAAGAGTGGGATGAGATAACCACCCATAAGATGATGACATCTCTAAAAGGGATTGAAAATGATATACTGAATAAGGCTGATATACGAAAAGCAGTTCAGCTGGCCATTTTAAAAGGTATGAAAGGCTCCACCCAACAGCAGCATTTAATGACTCCTGATACAGTAGCAATGATTGTTGCTTACCTTGCCGGGAAGCTCACAGTAAAGGAAAGAGAGCTGCGTATTTTTGACCCGGCGGGCGGCACAGGTAATCTGATTACTACTGTACTTGAACAGTTACAGCAGCCTATTGAGGCTTTTGCAAGTGAGGTAGATCCAACGTTAATCCAATTAGCCGTACTAAATGCAAATTTACAAGAAAGGCAAATTGAATTTTTCCATCAGGTTAGTTTGCAGCCATTTTTACTTGACCCAGTCGACTTGGTGATTGCTGATTTACCAGTTGGTTATTACCCGGATGATATACGTGCCAATAATTTTGAATTAAGAGCGGATGATGGCCATTCCTATGCTCATCATTTATTTATTGAGCAGGGGCTGAATTATACAAAAGAAGCAGGATATTTGATTTTTGTTATCCCGGAATTCCTATTTGATAGTGAACAATCAGACAAATTACATCGCTATCTAAGGGAATATGCACATATTTTAGGAGTGCTTCGATTGCCTGAAACAGCTTTTACTTCAAAAAAGAATATCAAAAGTATTTTGATCCTGCAAAAAAAAGGGAAGAAGACAACTTCACCTACACAGCCTTTACTGGCACAAATACCATCTTTTAAAAATACGAATGCCATGAGAAAAAGTCTTGGGCAGATTAATGAATGGTTTCAATTATATATGAAGGAGTGAGGTAATTTGAATAAAATAATGGCAATTAACGCAGGGAGTTCGTCCCTGAAATTTCAATTGATTCATATGCCGAAAGAAGAAGTCCTCGCTAAAGGACTGATTGAGCGAATTGGCTTAAATGATTCTGTTTTTACTTTGGAGGTAAATGACAATAAAGATAAGCAAGTAGAAGATATTCCGGACCATGAAGTAGCAGTAAAAAAACTGCTTCAAGGTTTAAAAAGCTCCGGTGTCATTGAATCTATTAATGAAATCGAGGCAGTTGGCCACCGTGTAGTTCATGGCGGAGAGAAATTCAGCGATTCGGTAAAAATTACAGATGAAGTAATCGAAGTTATTGAAGAGGTTACTGAACTTGCCCCCTTGCATAACCCGGCAAATTTAACAGGCATCCGCGCCTTCCGGGAAATACTTCCGGATGTTCCAATGGTTGGGGTGTTCGATACGGCATTTCACCAAACTATGCCCCAATCTTCTTATCTTTACAGCTTGCCGTATTCATATTATGAAAATTACGGCATCAGAAAATACGGTTTCCATGGGACAAGCCACAAATACGTTTCTCAGCGAGCCAGTGAGTTATTGGGCATACCGTATGATCAATTGCGGCTCATTACCTGTCACTTGGGGAATGGTGCCAGTATTGCAGCTGTCAGAGGCGGGGAATCGATTGATACATCAATGGGCTTTACTCCGCTGGCGGGAGTTACGATGGGCACTCGCTCAGGAAATATTGACCCTGCGCTTATTCCATACATTATGGAAAAAACAGGTAAGTCGGCAGAAGAAGTGATGAATGTATTGAATAAGGAAAGCGGTATGCTTGCTTTATCAGGTTTTTCCAGTGACTTGCGGGATATAGAGGAACAAGTGGGCAGCAATGAGCGGGCGGAGCTTGCCTTGGATGTCTTTGCCGATAGAATCCACAAGTATTTGGGTTCCTATGCCGCAAAAATGTCTGGTGTTGATGCGATTATCTTCACGGCAGGTGTCGGAGAAAATAGCGATCTTATTAGAGAAAAAGTACTAAATGGGCTTGAATTTATGGGTGTCTATTGGGATCCTGCATTAAACAAGATAAGAGGAAAAGAACAATTTATTAACTACCCGCATTCTCCGGTTAAAGTTATAGTAATTCCAACTAATGAGGAAGTAATGATAGCAAGAGATACGATCAGGTTGTTAGAAGGTTAAAAAGTATGCAAGCTAACTGGTCAAGATTTGGATCAATTCCAATTCTTGACCAGTTGTATATTCAAAATGATAGGGGAAGGATTTATGTCGGTAAAACAACATAAAGAGAATAAATTATCTGTTAATTGTATGATAGTAACAATAAGTGACACAAGGACAAAAGAAAATGACAAAAGCGGAGATCTAATGGAACAACTTTTAACAGAAGCGGGACATCAAATTATGCAGCGTGAAATTGTAAAAGATGAGCTGGAGCTGATTCAGGAAGTTATTACAGCGGGCAGTAATAGAGGGGACATTGATGTTATTTTAACAAATGGCGGTACTGGTATTGCTTATCGGGATGTGACAATTGAAGCTGTTGAAAAAATGCTTGATAAGGAAATACAAGGATTTGGCGAGCTGTTCAGGATGCTGAGTTATACGGAAGACATCGGCTCAGCAGCCATTATGTCCAGAGCAATCGCCGGGATTAGTAATCATACAGCAATTTTTTCCACCCCCGGTTCCTCTGGTGCAGTACGTCTGGCCATGAAAAAACTGATTATACCAGAGCTCTCTCACATTGTTCATGAAATAAAAAAATAGGGACAAAGGGACAGGTCCACTGTCCCGAAAAACGGGATGAAACACCTGTCCTTTTGTCCTGATATTATCTAATGATGAGTACATCACAAGTTGCGTAACGGGAAATACTTTCTGAAACACTTCCAATTAAAAATCTTTCTACAGCATTCATTCCTGTTGCACCACAAATAATTAAATCTGCCTTAAAGTCTTCAGCGATATCTTTAGCAATTTTTACTTTTGGAGAACCGTATTCTACAACCCGAACTAAGTCAGTTACTCCTGCTTCTTTTGCGTTATCCACATAGCTGTCCAAAAGCTCTTTTGCATATTCCTCTGCACGTTCTGCTAACGTACGATCATAGGCCTCAGCTGTTGCAAACGTACGGGAATCCACGACATGTGTAAGTATTAAGCGGGCACCATTCTGTTTAGCGATATCCAATGATTGTTTAAATGCTTTTTCGGATGCTTCTGAACCGTCCACGGCAACAATAATCTGATTGTATTTCATATTTATCTCCCCTTTCACTATTATTATATACCCTAAAATATTGTGAAACAATCACAATTTGCTGATATTGGCAAAATTACCTTAGGAAATGTTACAGCATTATGGACAAACTATAAATGGAGGTGATATTGGTGACAAAAAAGAAAAAAAACAATAAGCCATCACATTTAATTGAAGATAATGAAGGTGTGGCAGCTGTACAGAATCAATTAAATGAGAGTTACCAGAGTGGTGTGATTGAAGAGATGCATAATAATAAAGCAGTACACACTTATAATAACCAGAAAAATTAATGTCAATGTCAAATGAGCCTTCATCTGCAGGAAGTTAACCTGCAGATGAAAGGCTAGAAAAAACAGGAATCCAGCCATTAGTTATATAATAAGTTATGCATCAATGATTTGCAGCTCTTTTGGATATTTTGTCAGTAATTCCGGTCCCTTTTCAGTTGTGAAAACCATGTCTTCAATCCGCACACCGCCTTTGCCTGGAACGTAAATTCCCGGCTCGATAGTAAAGGACATGTCTGCTTCAATTGCAAGCTTATTATTCCCATGCATGGAAGGATACTCATGTGTTTCTATTCCAAGGCCATGGCCAATGCGGTGATTGAAGTAGTCACCATAGCCAGCTTTTTTGATATGGTCTCTTGCTGCCTGATCCAATTTGCCAACCTCAGTACCAACTTGTGCCGTTTCTATAGCTTTCTTTTCTGCTGCCAGCACGGTTTCATAAATATTTTGCTGTTCTTCCGTAATTGATTTATAAGCAACGGTTCGGGTGATATCTGAGCAGTACCCTTCAAAAACAACCCCAAGATCAAATAGCACCATATCCCCGGCTTCTATTTTTTTCATGGTTGGTGTTCCATGCGGAGAAGCTGTTTTTGCGCCAGATAGAGCCATTGTTTGAAATGACATCTGCTGAATACCCTGTTTTTTCAATTCATATTCTATGTTGGCAATGATTTCCAGCTCGCTAACACCCTCGCGGATACTTTTTACTCCGACATCAACACCAAAATCAGCTAGTTCAGCTGCCTGTTTCAAGCGTGCATATTCATCCTTGGTTTTTATGACGCGAACCGACGCAAGTATTTCCTGTACGTCAGTGATCGCTGCATGTGGGAAAACCGTTTTAACAGCATTAAAGCGTTCCAGTACCAAATGGTCATGCTCAAGCCCGATCACTTCAGGGTTTTCATTATCTTTGCGTAATTGATCCGCAAATAGATTCCACGGGTTTTCGTGATCATAATAGCTGATTATATCATAAGTCCAGCCCGCATTTTTGGCATCTTCTTTTTCCAGAGCAGGCACTATAAGCAATGGATCGTGTGACTGACTGATATAAATACCGATTAGACGTTCATGCGGATCTGTGAGATGATTACTTACATAATAAAAATTGGCAGGTGACGTTATAAATATACTGTCCAGATCATTTTCTTTCATTTTTTCAAGTAAGTGATTGATTCGTTTTGTCATAAAAACTCCCCCTGTTTTAGATACTAACTGCTATTATAGCAAACCTTAACAAATTTGTATTTTCGCGAAACTTTTTTTGGGGAATAATCGTAATAGAGGAATAAAGATTAAATAAACACAAGGAGGACTATAGATGTTTAAATTTTTTAATCGAATGAAAACAGTTGTAAGTTCTGAATGGAATGCGATGCTGGATAAAGCGGAAGACCCTGTAAAGATGCTCGAACAATTTATGCGTGATATGGAAGATGATATTCATGAAGCAGAACAGGCAGTTGCCAAACAAATTGCAAGCGAAAAAATGCTGAAACGCAAAGCAAATGATGCAGAAGCCATGGTTGAAAAAAGACAAAAACAGGCAGAGGAAGCAATTGAAGCAGATAAAGAAGATCTGGCAAGAAGGGCGTTGGAAAGCAAGCAGGAAAACAAAAAACAGGCAGATATGTTGCTTGAATCCTGGGAAAAAGCACAACAGGATACTGACAATATGAAAGATAAGCTTAGTGAAATGAAAAAAGAATATACACAAATGAAATCGAAAAAGGATGCTCTTAAAGCGCGAGCGGAAAATGCCAAGACGCGTACAAAAATGAACCGCACACTTTCCAATATTGGAAGTGACCGCTCCCGTCAGGGTTTTGAACGTATGGAAGAAAAAGTACTGCAATATGAAGCAGAAGCAGAAACATCTGAAGACTTCTCTCACGCCTCCCGTACGCTGGATCAGGAAATCGAAGGCCTAGGTGAAAACACTGTGGACAAGGAGCTGGAAGAACTGAAGCAAAAAAAGAATAAAAATGCTTAACTTATTCATTAAATGGGAAAGGATTTTATAAGGGTCTTGAAGAATATATACAGTAACACGTTTGTAAGGAGAGGATTTTAAAATGAAAGTATCATATCATGGACATTCAGCAGTAAAAGTTGTAACTAAATCCCATACCATTTTAATCGACCCGTTTATTTCTGGAAATGAAGCATGCGATTTAGATGCAGATACTGTAGATGCAGATGTCATTTTACTTACCCACGGCCATAATGATCATGTTGGTGATACAATACCGATTGCAAAAAGAACAAATGCATTGATAGTGGCATCACCTGAACTTGCCGATTTTTTTGGTACAAAGGATTTAAATACCCATCCTATGAATATTGGAGGCAAGCATAAATTTGATTTCGGAACAGTGAAATTCACCCAGGCTTACCACAGCTCTTCTTTCACCGATGAAGATGGCACTGTAGTTTATGGAGGTATGCCCTATGGAATTTTACTTACCATTGATGGAAAAACCATCTACCATGTGGGAGATACCGGGTTATTCTCTGACCTGAAATTAATCGGTGATATGAATGACGTTGATTTAGCATTCGTTCCTATTGGTGATAACTTCACAATGGGACCGGAGGATGCACTTATAGCCACGGATTGGATTCAGGCTAAAACTGTGGTTCCGGTACATTATAATACTTTCCCGGTGATTGAGCAGGACCCGGAAGCTTTTGCAAAAAAGGTGAAGACCGGGAAAGCCAAAGTAATGAAAATTGGTGAAACATTGGACCTGTAAGATGCAGATACTCGTGGGCCGGATAGCGGCTCACGGGTTTGTATATCCCCTTAGAAGCCCCCCTTCAAAATGAAAATCAAAAAAATCCCTTAGATCCTAAATATGAAAAAAATATTATATTTTT
>Ga0079225_10000748_pt1 | contig 17712 bp, 18 predicted proteins | sample Poulit2012_FD_76344 | JGI IMG/M metagenome (GOLD analysis project Ga0079225, IMG submission 76344) | Agricultural soil microbial communities from Georgia to study Nitrogen management - Poultry litter 2012 | ecosystem: Environmental > Terrestrial > Soil > Agricultural land | place: USA: Georgia... | reverse complement strand
ATGGTATTCATGTTTTAATTATTAATTAAACAAACGGGGAAATACAATAAAAGAAGGTAGTGCCTATGGGTGAAAACATACGCATGGCATCGAGTCTCTATATCAACTATATATTGCTCGGCATGATCAACCTGATCATCGCGCTGCACATGGGTTTTTTGACGGTACAGTTCAATACTGATGCAGCGGCAATCAGTATGCTGATTTCTGCCATCGGAATCGGCAAGCTGTTTGGCCTGTCGTTTGCAGGCAGGCTTTCGGATTCTCTCGGGAGAAAACCGATGGTGATTACAGCCTGCATACTCTATGTCATATTTCTTATTGCCATACCATTCTCGCCGACATACGCCGTCGCTTTTGTGTTTGCACTGCTTGCCGGGGTGGGGAATTCCATCCTCGATACAAGTACGTATCCGGCCCTGATCGAAGGTTTTCCCAAGCGGGCGGGTTCTGCGGCTGTGCTGGTGAAAGCATTCATGTCAGTCGGCGCGACAATACTGCCTCTGATGATCACATTCTTCATCGCAGGGGACATGTTCTACGGATACACATTCATCATCATGGCTGCTGTATTTCTTTTCAATGCAATCCACCTGATCACAGTGATGTTCCCGAGACCGAATATGGTGGTAGTCGAACCGGGAGGGAGTGGTGAGCAGGAGGAGAAGAAAGGAGTAGAGTCCTATTTCACAGAAAAGCCAGTTTTTTGGAAAGAAGGCATCACCGTCATCTTCATCGGCTTTACTTCCGTTTCACTGTTGATGGTCATCCAGACTTGGCTGGCAAAGTATGCACAGGAAATAGCGGGCCTTGGTGAATCAGCCGCCATCAATCTGCTGAGCTTCTACAGTTTCGGTGGATTCATCACAGTCATTCTCCTGGCTGTAATGCTGGATAGGGTATTCAGGCATACAACGATATTGATGTTGTATCCCCTCGCAGCAATTGCAGCACTGTCTGTCCTGTTGTCCGTATCGAACTATTATGTGCTGGCAGGGATTGCATTCATACTCGGATTGTCCACAGCCGGATTGTTCCAGCTTGCGGTGACGCTCATGGCAGAATTTTTCCCCGGGAAGAAAGGGACGAGTACAGCCTTTGTCACACTATCATCGAGCATCGCTTTCATCGTAATCCCTTACGTGACAGGTCTGATTGACAGGCATGCCGGGGTCTCGTTCATATTCCTGTTCGAGATGCTCATCGCTCTGGCTGCACTGGTACTGGGAATGTTCATATCAATCAGATATAAAAAAGTGTTCAACGTTCCTGCCCGTAAAAGTATACTGCCCGTAAACACTGACCTGGTACAGAAATAGTATCAGGCAGTGTTTTTCAGTTTTGGCCGGAAATATGTTATAACAGGGCTACATAAGTTTTAAATATGGTGTGAAGGGATGATTTCGTGGTTAAGGAAATGAAGCTGAACGATCATACTTTTGAATTGACCGGCTTTGAAGAGAGAGAAGAGAACGGCAGGCTGGTTGTTTCAGTGAAATTCAATGTGACAAGCGAAGAGTATCATGACGTGACCACGCTTTTATACGAGGAGGATTTCAATATCTCCGTTCCTGAAAAAGATATGAAGTTCAAAGGTGTCATAACAAACTATTTAACATCCCTCGATAACCTGTATGAAGATGATCAGACAGGGGAGTATCAGGTGACTTTTACTGAAATTGAATAATTGGAGAATCGTTATATGAAGTTGGGTATATTGGACCAGTCCCCCATATCAGACGACCAGACGCCGCATGAGGCCCTCAGGGCAACAATGAAACTTGCACAGACGGCAGAATCACTGGGGTACACCCGCTTCTGGGCAGCTGAACATCATGGTCTGCCAGGGCTTGCTTCGAGTGTTCCTGAAGTGATGCTCGGCTATATCGGGGCCAATACAGATAAAATAAGAATCGGCTCCGGTGCAGTTCTCTTGCCGTACTATAAACCTTATAAAGTGGCGGAGACGTATAATATGCTCGGGACCCTGTTTCCGGGACGTGTGGACATCGGTGTCGGCAGGGCGCCGGGAGGCCCCGCCGAGGTGTCTGAAGCTTTGTCCGACAACTTCCTTCAGAGTGTTTTCAGGATGCCGGATCTGCTCAAAGATCTGATCAGGTATGTCGATGATGCAGATGAAAAGATAAAAGCCGGCCCGGTGCCGCCTGAGAGACCTGATATATGGATGCTCGGCACAAGCAGGAAGAGTGCCAAAGCAGCAGCTGGGAACGGTCTTTATTATGCGTTCGGACAGTTCATGAGTGATGCAGAAGGCAAAGATGTCATCGACGAATACCGGAAGGCATTTAAACCGCGCTCTGAAAGGCAGGGCTCCTACGCTATCATCACACTGTCGGTAATCTGTGCAGAAACGAATGAAATGGCGGCGAAGCTCGCATACAGCTGTCTCATCTGGCAGGTAAAGAAGGATAAAGAAGGGGAATTTGAAAATCTGCCTTCTCTGGAAGCAGCCGAAGCAGCCGTCCTTTCCCCGGAGGAAAAAAAGCAGGTGGATGGCATGAAAAATCAGATGATCATCGGCGATCCGGCGACAGTGAAGCAGGAACTTGAAAAGATACATGAAGAGACAGGGGCGGATGAAATCATGATCGTCACCCTCACACATTCACCGGAAGACAAACGGGAATCCTACAGACTGATTGCAGAACAATTCGATCTGGGTAAATATGATAGATAAAGAAACGCAACTTTCCGTTACTGTTTATACAGTAACGGAAAGTTGCGCTTTTTAATCGAGCGGGAATATTTAAATGCATTTACAGGAATTTCAGCTATTTACCTGTCTCTTTTTAATAGTGGATATTTTTCAGTTTTTCCAGAAAATCCAGCCCGACATTGCCGCCCGAGATAACTAGGCACACTTTATCTTCGGGAGAGACATCGAGTGAACCTTCAAGCAGGGCGCCGGCGGTGATGGCAGAGGAGGGCTCTGCAATGATTTTCCCTTCCATCATCAGGAGTTTCATCCCTTTCAGGATGAATTCCTCCGAAACGGTCATCATCTTGTCCACGTATTCCTCCACTATCGGGAAATTCCTTTCCCCCGGCTGGGAGGTAACGAGTGCATCCGCCACCGTCTCCCTTCTGGTCACTGCGGTAACCTCACCTCTTGCCAGGCTTTCTGTGTATCTCGGAAGGTTCGCAGGCTCTGCGCCGTATACTCTCATGACAGGCGCTGTGAGTTTGATCGCGGTGGAACTGCTTGCGAGCAGTCCGCCACCGCTTGCCGGCATGATGACATGATCGAGTGCATTGTTTTGGGAGGTGATCTCAAGTCCGACCGTCCCCTGGCCGGCCATGACGCCGTAATCATCAAACGGAGGGATGTAGGTGTAATCATATTTTTCGGCGAGCGCTTCTGTCACTTCGAATCTCTCTCTTACGTCACAGCGGATGAGTTCTGCGCCGAGTGCCTCGATTGCATCGGCTTTGAATTTGGAACCACTTTCGGGGACAACCACAGTGGCATTGATGCCGAGCTGTTTTGCGGCAAAAGCAACAGCCCGGCCGTGATTTCCTGAGGACGTCGTGATGATCCCCTTTTCCAGCACACTTTCCGGCAGCTGGAGGATTTTATTCATCGCGCCGCGTATTTTAAAAGCGTTCGTCTTCTGCATGCTTTCCATTTTGAGGTAGACTTCACAGCCCAGAAACGGATCCAGGCTTTTCATGCGCAGAAGCGGTGTCTCCTCGGTGTATGGAGCAATCCGTTCCGCAGCTTCTTTTATGTGATCCAATGTCAGATTCATAATTGCACCCTCCCTGATAATAAAGTTTACGGCACTGATATTTCTGAACCATCCGGCGTCCATTCAATAAGTTGATATGACTTCATTATAGAACAGATGCCTGTCGGGTTCAGGTATAATGAACCCATATCAGATAAATGAGGGAGGAAATGTGATGCAGCACATAACACTGATGGAAGCATATGCCATTGAAACTCTGAGGAGCAGCGGCTATTCCAATGAAACCATTCTGGAAAAAGTGAGAAATGATGAAATGACGGATTTCAAGTCTGCGGACAGCAGCATGGATTACAGCGGACTCCGGATGCTTGAATCAGGAAATTTCCTGGGAAATATACTGGAGGAAGGATACCAGGTGAAATTCCTGACGATCAACGGGCTGACGAATCTCATCCGGATGAAATACGGAAAAAAGCAGGATGATGATTACAGGCTCGAGGATTTTACAGTATCGGAACTACAGCTCGGTGATACAGATGTGGAAGTTCTGGGTAACCTGCTTTCCTCAAACTGGGAGATGAAGTGGACGGATAAGGGCGTCACTATTTTCCCGGCCGGGTAAAATGTCAGGAGCCGAATGATTGCGGAACCAGCAAGTTTCGCTCTATGATAGCTGTATCAGCATAATATAAAACAAGACTTACAGGGGGTATATTCAATGAAAGCAGTGCTTCATGAAGGTGTATCAGGAATGGAAGGTTTGAAATACGGTGAAGTGGAGAAAATGGAACCGAAGGCTGGGGAAGTGAGGATCAGGCTGAAGTCAGCTGGACTGAACCACCGAGACCTCTTCGTGCCGGACCGGCATAAAGCGGAAGATCCGGCACTGATTCTCGGTTCTGACGGTGCCGGCATAGTGGATGCTGTCGGTGATGGTGTGGATAATGTAAAAGCAGGGGATGAAGTCATCATCAATCCGTCACTCGGGTGGCGGAAGAACAGCGACGCGCCGCCGGAAGGTTTTGAAATAGTGGGCATGCCTTTTGATGGAACGTTCGCTGAATGCATCACCCTCCCTTCTGAAAACGCAGTACGAAAGCCCGGATACCTTTCATGGGAGGAAGCCGGCGTACTGGCATTGTCAGCCATGACTGCATACCGCGCACTATTTACACGGGCAAAAGTCAGAGAAGGTATGACGGTCCTCATTCCCGGAGCAACAGGCGGAGCCGGAACGTTCCTGCTCCAGTTTGCGAAAGCGGCCGGTGCGAAAGTGTATGTGACGTCGAGATCTGAAGAAAAACGCAGCCAGGCGCTGGAGCTCGGTGCAGACAAGGCGATAGACAGTGAAGCGGACTGGAACGATGAGCTTGCCGGTGAAAAGGTTGACGTTGTGATTGAAAGTGTCGGTGCGGCAACCTTCAACAAATCGGTCGGCCAGCTGCGCCGCGGCGGGACATTGACAGCGTTCGGAGCATCGGCCGGTGACACTGTGGAATTCGATCTGAGAAAATTCTTCTATGGGCAATACAATCTTCTCGGCTCCACCATGGCGAGTGCAGAGGAGCTGCATGAAATGCTTGAATTCATCGAAAAGCATGAAATCAGGCCTGTCATGGACAGGTCCTATCCGCTTTCCGATTTCAAAGAGGCATTCGACCGCCTGGAGAACTCGGGGATGATGGGCAAGATCGTATTCAATATTGAATGATTCGATTTTCGGTATAAAGATGATTTTGTAATTAAATTGATCTCCAGCGGGTAGAGATTATTGTATAATTTCACGATTTCACGCGGGGAGTGAAAAACATGCCGAAGATGAAAAAGGATAAGAACTACTTCGAATTTGATATAGGCAGTTTCGGAGTTTTCTTCAACAAAAAATATCATCTGGTGTCAACCGTCAACGATCTGATGCTCGGTATCTGGTTTGTAGTAGGGAGTGTATTTTTCCTCTTTCACTCGACCATGATGGCCGGCACTATCCTCTTCATCCTGGGCAGTCTCCAGTTGCTTGCCCGGCCGATTTTGAAACTGCTGCACGGATTCTTCATAAGGAAAGAGACAGAGCAGGAAATGAAAGAGGATACACCTTCGGAAATCATAGAAGAACTGACAGATCAAGATGAGCGATGAAGTATACAAAGCCCGATGCGGAGTGAATGACGCATCGGGCTTCACTATCGGAAAATGTCAAAAGTAGAGGGGTTTGTCCTCTGCACTTGTGATAGAATCCATGTATGACATATACAGAGCCGGGGGATTCTGATGAATTATTTTTGGGATGAAGCCGTTCCTTATATACAGGTAGGCGGAGCGGGACACATTACATATATAATATTCCTAGTCATTGTTTTCATCATCGTTTTCAGAAAGAGGAGGGATTTCAGGGGTGGGGAAGCCGGTATATATCTGGTTTTTGCCGCCCTCGGTCTGATCCATCAGCTGATGCTCACCAGCTGGTATATTTTCGAAACCGGCTACGATCTGAGGGATGCCATGCCGCTTCACATCTGCAGGGTGGTCGTTTGGTTCATCATCATCCAGGGGGTCGTCAGAAAGTGCTGGATGCATGATTTGATATTCTATTTCGGTCTCTATGCATACGGCTCCTTTGCATTGCCTATTGCCATCCATCCCCCTCACCACTTCGTGGGATGGACATTTGTGCTGCTGCATACCGTCATCATCATCTATCCTTTCGTCATCCACTGGATGACGGGATGGGAGCCGGCATTCAAGGGGGCGATACGCAGCTTTGGGGTGTTCCTCGTGTACTTCGCAGTGATACTGGCTGTGAATGCACTCGTCGACGGAAACTATTTCTACATGGATGACAGGCCTTTCCTGCACAACATGCCTGAAATTCCGTATACCGTCCTGAATATCGCCGGTACGTTCGGGATTTTCATGGTCGGGCTCATGCTTTCCAAAATACTGATGAAATTTGAAAAACAGAGTTACCCGATAGAATAAAGGCGGGTTCAGTGGTTTTTATTCCTGTGTGGCATAATTTCGAAAGGAGGTAACTGCATGATAATTACGATTGCTTTCATACTGTTCGGAGGACAGCTTATCAAGTCGTTCTATACGCATTACATATCAGAAAAACGGAAGTATTTCAGCTTTGACGACCGGCGGTTTACGGAAGATGATTACATGAAGGTCCAGGATTTGAATATCGGCGGGCTGGAGCGTGTTTTCCTCTATATAATGTTCGCCATTTATGCAGGGGCTCTGCTGGTGCATCTTTTCCTAAGCCCGATACTGAGTATATGGCTTCTCGGTGCATTTTTCTCCTGCATCCTGCTGCTGAGCGTAATTGTCGATCTGAAGCTGTATACTATCGCCTATGACAAGACACATATCATCATGGCTGTCATCTGGCTGGTGATGATCATCGGCATATTCGGTTTTCTGACGATGGCAAGTATCAACGACAGCGACATGTCTTTTGAAACGGATGAATTCACTCTGGCATCACTCGATTACGGCATCCCATACGATGATATTGAAAGTGTGGAAATGACAGACACCGCACCGCAAATCCCATCCAACCATCTTGTACTGGGCGTGGGCGGACATCTCCACGGCACTTTCATCGAAAGTGCAGCGAATGTGTACAGGCTGGATATCGAAGATAAAGGTCAGCCGATGATCCATTTAAAGACAGTGAATATGGATATTTATATAAATGACAGTGACGCCGGGACGACCAAAACGTGGTTTGAAGAACTGTCTTCAAGGACGGAATGATGGTCAGTGTTGACATGAAAGGCGTTTCATAGGGTAGACTTGCTGTAATCTTTAAAAATATGACTAGAGGTGCAGAGGAATGAAGGAACAGAGTATTATTTTCTTTGATATTGACGGTACGCTGCTGGATACGGATAAAAATCTGCCGGAATCCGCCAAAAGGGCGGTGGCCCGGCTGAAAGAGGACGGCCATATCGTGGCGATTGCCACAGGACGTGCGCCTTTCATGTACGAGGAGCTGCGCAAAGAGCTCGGCATCGATACGTTTGTCAGCTGTAACGGCCAGTACGTTGTACTGGAGGGGGAAGTGATCTACCGGAATCCGCTCCACAGAGAGGATCTTGCTGCCCTGACGGAAGAGGCACTCGGCAATGATCACCCGGTCGTCTATCTCAGTGAAGAAGATATGATGTCGAACGTTCCGGAACATGAATACATCAATGAGGGCATCGCCTCGCTGAAACTAGGCATTATGCCGGGACATGATCCGGAGTATCATCACGGGCGCGACCTGTATCAGACGCTGCTGTTCGTTCCCGAAGGGGAAGAGGAGCAGTATATTGATAAATATGATAACTTCGATTTCATCAGATGGCACCCGGTTTCAATGGATGTCATTCCCAAAGGGGCCTCCAAGGCAGAAGGCATTGCCAAAGTGATCGATGAACTGGGCTTCCCTGCGGAAAGGCAGTATGCTTTCGGCGACGGCCCGAATGATCTTGAGATGCTGAGTACGGTCCACCACAGCTTTGCCATGGGCAATGCCAAGGACGAAGTGAAATCAAAAGCGAGGCATATTACGAAGCATGTGAATGACAATGGCGTCGAACACGGCCTGAGGATGGCCGGGCTGATCCAATAGAAAAATATCTGCTGAGAACTGTGGAATTGCCACAGTTCTTTTTTATTGGGGCAATATTGACGCAGGTCAATTTTTTGCTTAGGGATTCACAATATAATAATAAGTGAAGAAAGGGATAAGCATCCCAAAAATCATAGGAAGAGGTAATCAATATGAAAACGGATCTCCAGACAGAAATGTTCACATGCCCGAGCTGTATCAAGAAGATTGAGGGCAACCTGAAAAAGCAGGAAGGCATCGAAGCGGCAAAAGTGCTGTTCAATTCCAGCAAAGTGAAAGTGGAGCATGATGAAGGAAAGATTACACCCAATGAAATCAAAGGCGTTGTGGAAAAACTGGGCTATCCGGTACTGGACGTGAAATCCAGGTAATCAAATGGAATAAGAAGAGGTGAAGGAAGATGAACAAGTGGTTGAACCGGCATTTGAACACACTGATGTATATATCGGGAATACTGATTGTCACTGGTCTCATTTTCAGGTTTTCCGGATATGCTGAAGTCATGAACGTCACATTCATACTTGCGACACTCGCTGCGATCGGCCCGATTGTACAGAAGGCGTGGATGGCACTTTCCATGAAGAGCTTCAGCATAGAGCTGTTGATTGTGATTGCAGTGATTGGTGCATTATTCATCCAGGAATATACAGAAGCGGCAATCGTTACATTCCTCTTTCTGTTCGGTGCCTATCTTGAAAAACAGACACTCAAAAAGACACGGAGTTCCATCCAGTCACTGGTGGATATGGCACCATCGGTTGCCTCGGTCGTGAGGGACGGGGAGGAACTTGAAGTCGACATCGATGACGTTGAGGAAGGCGACCGTGTCATTGTCAGGCCGGGCGGCAAGATTCCGGTTGACGGCATCATCGTCAAAGGACAGGCAAACATAAATGAAGCGGCAATCACCGGTGAATCCAATCTCAAGTTCAAAGGAGATGAAGCGGAGGTCTTCAGCGGCAGTGTGCTGGACAGTGGATATATTGAGCTTGAAGCGACAAAAGTCGGCGAGGATACGACGTTTGCGAAGATCATCGAACTTGTGGAGGATGCACAGGAGACGAAGAGCGGCACTGAAAAATTCCTGAATAAATTTGCAAATTACTATACGCCTTCCATCGTAGTGCTTGCAATCATTGTATATCTGCTGACGCGCAACCTGCACCTGGCGATCACATTCCTTGTCATCGCATGTCCCGGCGCCCTGGTAATCGGTGCACCGGTCGCATACGTGGCGGGTATCGGCAACGGTGCACAAAAAGGTGTACTGATCAAGGGCGGGGAAACAATAGATAACTTTGCAAAAATAGATACTGTGATTTTTGACAAGACAGGGACGCTGACCGAAGGCAGACCGTCTGTCACAAATATCCAGATCTTCGATAGTACCGATGAAGATGAATTCATGAAGAATGTCGCGGAAATCGAGATGGTGAGTGAGCATCACCTTGGTCAGACCATTGTCACAGAAGCCGGAAACCGTAAACTGAATCCGGCAAAAGAGAATGTCCATGACGCGAAGACGATAAAGGGCAAAGGTGTCAGCGGTGCACTTGGAAGCGATCGCTACATCATCGGCAATAAAAAACTGATGGATGACAATGATATCGAGATATCACGGGATGTCAGTGTGCGTTATATAAGAGAGCAGAAAGAAGGAAACACGGCAATATTTATTGCGAAGAATGGTAAAATCAACGGTATCGTGTCCATCATGGATAAGATCAGGAACGATGCTGCTGCAACCATCCAGGCTTTCCGCGATAAAGGCGTGAAAAATCTTATCATGCTGACAGGCGACAACAAATATGCAGCTGAAAAGGTAAGCGATATACTCGGATTGGACGGTTTTCGTGCTGAACTCATGCCCGATGACAAGATGAAGTACATCGAGAAAGAGAAAGCGGCCGGCCGGAGAGTGATGATGGTCGGTGACGGCATCAATGATGCACCGGCGCTGGCTTTTGCCGATGTGGGCATCGCGATGGGGCACGGCGGCACGGATATCGCAATGGAAACCGCTGATGTCGTACTCATGGGGTCCAGGATGGAGCAGCTTGCCCACGGCTTCAACATTTCCAAAGCGACATACCGGATAATGCTCCAGAACACTGCCATCGCGCTTCTCGCAGTAGCGTTGCTGCTTGCGGGAGTATTATATGGATATATCCACCTCGCATCTGGTATGCTGATTCATGAAGTGAGTGTTCTGCTTGTCATAGTGAATGCCATGCGGCTGATCAGACTGAAGGACAGGCGGGCCGAAACGGCGGAGCTCCGGGAAAGGGCGGGGCGGCCTGCCGGGGATACGGAGGCAGTGAAATGAATGGACATTCAGGACAAAAACTTTGTGTGAGGAGCGTTCCGATTTTCAATCATCTGACTGATGAGGAAATGAATGAAGTGTTCAGCAAGGTCAATTCCACAAACTACAGTAAGAATGAGCACCTATATATGGCCGGGGATCCCGAACAATCGCTGTATGTGCTCCACCGGGGGAAGATCAGGATCTACAGGCTGACTGACGACGGAAAGGAACAGCTGATCAGAGTGCTGCAGCCCGGGGAGTTCACCGGAGAGCTTTCCCTCTTCGGGACGGACAAGTCCCATGAATCATACGCGGAAATAATGGAAAAATCACAGGTCTGTGAAATCACCAAAGGCGATATATACGGATTGATGGAGGAATATCCTAATATCGGCATAAAGATAATCGAGAAGTTTTCAGAACGCCTTGAAGCGGCGGAGCAGCAGACTACAAACATCTCACTGCTCAGCAGCAAAGAACGCCTGCTGGAATATATCAGGAGCCATGTGGATGCGGACGACTATGTGAATCTTGATATGACAAAGCGAGACTTATCATCATACCTCAGCATGCAGCCCGAGACGCTTACTCGCCTGTTTAAAAAACTTGAAGCAGCCGGCGATATTGAAAAATTGGATAATAAAACATACAAGGTGCTCAACTATTCAATACTCTGAAGTAGAGGCGATTCCGGCAGTGCGGTTTATTCGGGGCGGCACAGGGTAGATTCATAGAGATACCGATTATATTGGGAAAGGTGATAATGAATGGCTAAAACTAAAGACGGCAAGAAGACGGACAAGAAAAATGAAGTCAAAAAGTCACTGAACAAGCAGGTGGCGAACTTTACAGTGCTGTGGACGAAACTCCACAATTACCACTGGTATGTAAAAGGACCCAATTTCTTTTCCCTGCATGAGAAATTCGAAGAGCTCTACACTACAGCAGGCACTTATGTCGATGAACTGGCAGAAAGACTGCTCGCCATCGGTGGTGAACCGATCGGCAGACAATCCGATGCCATCGAGGAGGCCAGTGTAAAAGAAGCGGACTATGATACAGATGCCAACGATATGGTAAAGCAGCTGGTCAAGGATTACACCACTGTGATCAAAGAGCTTGATAAAGGTAAAAAAGCGGCGGAGGATGCTGGTGATGACCGCACGGCAGATATTTTCATCGGCATGATTACAGAAGTTGAGAAGAACAACTGGATGCTGAAATCGTTCCTCGGCAAGGATGTATAGATGAAGAAAAGAGTGGCTGGAACACCAGCCACTCTTTTTATTATGTGTATTTTTATTTGTCGGGTTTCCTGATGTTATACTTCCATGCTTCGTCTTCATCCATCATTTTCTTGGCGGCGTAGATCGTGAAGAACTGGATGAATATGATCGGGATGCCCATGATGCCTGAAACGACTTCAAGCGGTGCGAGACCGCCGATCTGCATGAGCAGCAGAGCAAGTGCTGTTATGACGAAAGCTACAAAGATCCTGAGGAATTTCGACGGTTCCTTCTTACTCATGTCATTTCTGCTTGTGTAGGCAGCAATGGTGTACGTAGTGGAGTCGAGCGTCGTCGTCAGGAAAATCATAGCGATGATGATGAAGAGTACCATCATCAATCCGGGCAGGGGCAGTGTCTGGAGTATGGCCGGTATGAGCTGTACGGCCTCATTATCCCCGAGCATTCCGAGGACATCGAGATCGCCGTTCAGCTGCGCATGCACTCCGACACCTCCGAGCACCCCTGTTGCAATCCATGATATGGCCGTCGGTGCGAGCAGGTATGTCAGGATCATCTCTTTGATGGTCCGGCCCCTGGAAATTTTAGCGGCGAATACACTGTGGAGCATCGCCCACGTTGCATTGTATGCCATCCAGAATACCAGATGGTTCCTGATGAAAGTCGCCTGCTCTGTAGCCACAGAATCAGTGTAGAACGAGAATGTGAAATAGTTTGTGAGCAGATGACCAATGGTTTCGGTGAAAAAGTCCATTATAAAGACGCCCGGTCCGACGACCAATATGAACAAAGCCAAAAAGGCGGCCATGTAAATATTGAAGACGCTGAGCTTCTTGATCCCCTTCTCGATACCGCGGTAGGCACTCAGCGAAAACAGCGCCACCCAGACGACGGTCACAATCATGGTCATCGTAAAGGTGACTTCTGTGTTGAAAAGTTCCGCAAGGTTGGTCGTGATGATGGGCGCACCGAGTCCGAGTGTGACTGCTGCCCCTGAAAGGATGCTCATGAGGAACAGTATGTCGAGTATGATGCCGCCTGCGCCGTCTGTGAACCGGTCGCCGAATATGACGCGCGTCGCTTCGGATATTCGCATCATCGGGCGTTTCTTCACGTGGATGATGTATGCCATCGCAGGTGCCGCCATGACGAAAACGGAGAACACCTGGAAACTCCATATATACATGGCATAGGAATTGCCCCAGAGAAGCGCCTCGGCGGAGCCCGGCGCCACGCCGAGCGGCGGGTTGTCCGCTACACCCGTCCACTGCACCATGCCGGTTCTCATGATTGTCGAACCCAGCCCCATTGCGATCAGCAGCGATGCGTATTCAAACAGCGTGAACTGCGGTTTTTCATCCGGCGCTCCGAGCACAACCTTGCCGTATTTGGAGAAGGACAGGTAAAGTCCCGCAGCCAGCAGTATGTTTGCATACCAGATGTATCCCCATCCGAACTGGGCGACGATCTGGTCGAAAATATTATTAAGAAGTTCAAGGGATTCCGATTCATATAATGCGAAAGGAATACTGATCAGCACTATGATGATGACGGCGGGCAGGAATATTTTATGATCGACGGTTTTTAATCCGCCGCGTCCCGGCTTCTCTTTCATAATCAAATCTCCTCCTTCAGCATTTGCATAATGATTTTTTAAAATTTGATATACAAAAATATTCTAACATATAAAAACTGAAGAATAAGACGTATTCATATAAAGGTTGTAATAGTAATATAAAAGTATATTTTAGCCCTAAAAATTTTGAAAAACGCGAGTGACCCGTGATGGCAGCCGGGTGCTGCTTGCCTGCGGAGTCATTATGTACGTTGTGGAAAAGCTGGTCAATGAAGGTTGCGCAGTAAAGAACTGTACAAGATGGACAGAAGGATGATGTATGTAACGCTCAGTCCCAAATGCAGAAAGCTGATGGATGAAATCTCCCCTCCGCATGCAGACCAGATGGAGAACCACCTGCGTGTTCATAGCCAAAGAGAGGAAACGGCTGACAGTCTTTTGAAAAAAACGGTAAAGAACGTTAAATGTGGCGGTATGCGGGGTAGAGGGCAATAGAAGGGGAATAGATCACTAAAGGAGAGATACGATGGCAGACTTGAATCTGGCAGTTATATATTACAGCTCGACGGGTACCAATCATCAGATGGCGCAGTGGGCCGAGGAAGCGGGGAATGATGCCGGGGCCAATGTAAGACTGCGCAAAATCCCCGAGACAGCTCCCATGGAAGCAATTGAATCCAACCCGGCCTGGAAGGAAAATTATGATAAGACACAGAATATCGAGGAGGCGGCTGTGGAGGACCTTGAATGGGCAGATGCAATCGTGTTCAGTGTGCCCACCCGCTTTGGTGTGGAGGCGTCACAATTCCGTGCTTTCATAGATACAACGGGCGGTCTGTGGGCACAGGGCAAGCTGATGAACAAGGTGGTCAGCGCAATGTCGTCGGCCCAGAACCCGCATGGCGGCCAGGAGGCGACAGTGCTCTCCGTCTATAAGACGATGGCGCACTGGGGTGCGATCATCGTGCCGCCGGGCTACTCCGACCCTGTACAGTTTGAAGCGGGCGGCAACCCTTACGGGGTCTCCGCAACCGCAACAGAGAACGGTATTGTGGAGGATATAGAAGATGCAGTCAAGCATCAGGCAAGGCGCACCGTGGAAGTGGCCGAATGGTTACGGCACGGCCAGGGCAACGGATAATAGAAAAGCAGACAGAAAAAGCATTCGCCGGGAAGTTTCATTTCCCCGGGAATGCTTTTTTAGGTCAGATGCGCTCGACGAACAGGTATTGGGCAATTGTCTGGCTGATCTGTATTTCCTTATCAGTGGTACCGTGATTCAGGGTGAGGAGGTCGAGTCCTGAATCCCTGCCGGTCACTGTCACCCGGTCTCCGATTCTGAGATCATGGTTTTCAAAATACTGGAGCAGCTTATCTTCATCAACGATGCGGGAAATGCGAACCGGTTCCCCAAGCGTTGCTTCAGTCAGATGCACCGTCCTGACTTCCTGTTCCTCCATCAACTCGGTGGAGATGGCGCCGCCGTGCGGACAGTATTCGGGAAAATCCAGGTAGGCTTCCAGCCTGTTGGCGAGTTCGGCACTGGTCGAGTGTTCCAGGAGCTCCGCCTCAGGATGGACTTCATGGATATTGAAGCCGAGATGTTTCACAAGGAACACTTCCCACAACCGGTGCTTGCGGATCAGCTTTTTGGCATAATCAGTGCCCTCCCGGGTCAGCTTGCTTCCTTTGTACGGCGTGTATACCACCCATCCCGCTTTGACCAGGCTGTTCATCATTTCCGTCACGGTGGGCGGAGAGATGCTCAGCCGGTTGGCTATCTCCTTGTTCGGCACCTGTTCCGTCCGGCCGCCGAGTTCAAACAGTATTTTTAAATAATCTTCCTTCGTTGGGCTCATGAGTCTCACTCCGTTCAGAATTATCCATTACTATTATGAAGAAAAATATCTATATCGGCAATTCATATTTGCTCCGGGTGTAATGAGTATATTCCTCGCACCGTTCTGTTAAGGTATAATACCCATTCTTCTTTTCGATGTAGTCATTGATGAGCAGATAGGCCGTGAGGGCGGGAGCACAAAGAGCATCACGACTGATATTAACGCAGTCCTTTTCATAATCTGTCATCCGGTGTCACCGGTCTAAAATATGGAACAGATCATTCAACTTTCTGATCTCGAAATCCGCCCTGAATTCAAAAGGATTCTCTTTGGTATTCGGGTTGTACCAGCATGTATCGATTCCGCTGTTGATGCCGCCGAGTATGTCTGAAGTCAATGAATCTCCTATGATTAGTGCATCTTCTGGCGTGAATCCGTCAATACGGGCGGCCACATGTTCAAAGAATTCCTTCATGGGTTTCTGGAAACCTGTGTCTTCACTGATGAATACATCCTGAAAATAGGGTTTTATCCCGGCATTGGCGAGTCTCTTTTCCTGGGTCGCCTTCACGCCATTTGTAATGATATACAAGGGGAAGGCTTCAGACAGGATGCGGAGGACATCGAGTGCGCCGTCAAACATCCGGTGGCCGTGCTCTGCGATCTGCTTCATATACATTTCATTGATAAGCGCTCCGTCCACACTTTGTCCAAGTTCGCCAAAGAAGACTTCATGCCTCTTCGTCAGTGCTCTGTCTTTTGTCAGTTCATTCCTTTCAAGCATTTCCCAGTGGGCCTGGTTGATCGCCTTATACCGGTCGTGGAGGCCTGGAGAACTGTCAACTCTCTGGCTCTCAAGGACAAATTCGAGCGCCCTGTTTTCAGCAGCACCGAAGTCAAGTATGGTGTCATCAAGGTCAAACAGCAGATACTTATAATTTTTCATGGATCAAACCTCTTTCCTGATACTGAAAATACTTACGGGCTTATCATATCATTCTGATATGGACAGAGGGTATGGTATAATGAACGCGTATTAGTGCAAACGTTTGCACCAAAGGGGAGGATCTCTATGAAAAAGCGGTCAAGCGGAGTGCTTCTGCATATTTCTTCATTGCCCGGGAAATACGGCATCGGGGATTTTGGCCAAAAAGCCTATAAGTTTGTCAGGCTTCTTGCGGGTTCCGGTACGAAATACTGGCAGATATTACCGCTCGGAGTTACCGGTTTTGGCGATTCACCATACCAGAGTTTTTCCGCATTCGCCGGCAACCCGTACTTCATCGATCTGGATGAACTGATTGAAAGGGGATGGCTGTCGGAAGAGGAAGCGGCAGGGGCGGATCTGGGAGATGATGCCGAAAAAGTGGATTATTCAAAACTTTATCTGCATAAAATGCCGTTGTTTGAAGCAGCATATCGTCGCGCGGAAAAAGAGCTCGGCAGTGAATTGGAGGCTTTTCTCGCCCGTCATAGTTACTGGCTCCATGACTTTGCATTGTATATGGCAATTAAAAAGGCGCATGGCGGTGATTCCTGGATGGAATGGCCCAATAAGTACAGGCTGAGGGAAAGTGCTGCTCTTGACGCGTTTTATGTGGAACATAAATACGAGTTTTTCTTCTGGGTGTTTACCCAGTACCTGTTTTTTGGACAATGGGAGAGACTCAGGAAGTATGCAAATGAACGGGGCATACGGATCATGGGAGACATCCCGATCTATGTCGCGGAAGACGGGGCGGACATCTGGTCGCAGCCGGAACTGTACAAGCTGGATGGTGATCTGAAACCGGTGGTCGTCGCAGGCGTGCCGCCGGATATGATGAGTGCCACGGGCCAGCTGTGGGGAAATCCCATATATGACTGGGATGCGATGGCAGGTGACGGCTACCGATGGTGGATCAGAAGGATAGAGGAAAGCTTTAATCTGTATGATACGGTCAGAATCGACCACTTCAGGGGATTTGAGTCGTACTGGGAGATTCCAGCAGGGGACCCGACGGCCGAAAACGGCAACTGGGTGAAAGGTCCGGGCATGGACTTGTTCAACGCTGTGAAGGATGCACTTGGCGAGCGGGATATCGTGGCTGAAGACCTCGGGTTCCTGACGGATGAAGTATATAAACTGATTGAGGATACGGGATACCCGGGTATGAAAATACTGCAGTTCGGTTTTGACTCTGCAGAAGATTCGGAATATCTGCCGCACAATTATTCCCGGCACACTATAGCCTATACCGGAAACCATGATACACAGACGATGCGGGGCTGGCTTGAATCCGCTGAAGGGAAGACATACGAAAAAGCGGCGGCGTACCTGAACCTGACAGAAGAGGAAGGGCCGACTGACGGGTGTATCAGAGGTGTGTTTGCCTCGCATTCGTACCTTTCCATCATTCCCATGCAGGACCT
>Ga0079225_10000747_pt1 | contig 17724 bp, 16 predicted proteins | sample Poulit2012_FD_76344 | JGI IMG/M metagenome (GOLD analysis project Ga0079225, IMG submission 76344) | Agricultural soil microbial communities from Georgia to study Nitrogen management - Poultry litter 2012 | ecosystem: Environmental > Terrestrial > Soil > Agricultural land | place: USA: Georgia... | reverse complement strand
TCTTTGCGGCTCGGCGCGCTCGGGTGCACCTTTTCGGGTGCGGGCCTGCCCCCCGGCGCCACCCGCTCCCCCGCTTCTTGCGTGTCGCTGACAGCCGCGGCGCCCGGTTCACGCTCGCCGCGGGCCATGCGCGCCTTCATCGAGGCCGCGTAAATATCAACGTATTCCTGCCCGGAAATTGCCATGAGTTCGTACATGATTTCGTCAGTGACAGTGCGCAACACAAAACGGTCATCGGCCATGTCGGCGTACTTCGAAAAGTCGAGCGGTTTGCCAATTACGACCCCGACGCGCCCGATCTTGGGCAGCACCTGGCCGATGGGCTGCACTTTTTCGGTATCGACCATCGCTACCGGCAGCACGGGAACACCGGATTCCACCGCGAGGCGGGCAATGCCCGTTTTCCCTCGGTACAGGCGCCCGTCCGGGCTGCGCGTGCCCTCCGGATAGATGCCAAACAGACCCCCCTCTTCTAAAACCCGCAGACCCGTCTTTAGTGCTTTCTCACTGGCTCGGCCGCCCCCGCGGTCCACGGGAATCGTCCCCACCGCACGCATGAAGGCTGCGGTGAGCCTACCCTTAAGCCCCTTACCGGTGAAGTAATCAGATTTACCCAAGAAAACTATTTTCCGATTTAACACGAGCGGCAAAAACACCGAATCGGAGAATGAAAGGTGGTTACTGGCGAGAATTGCTGGCCCCTCAGTGGGCACGTTTTCTAGTCCACGCACCCAGGGGCGAAACACGAGCTTGATCCAGGGGCCAAGCGCGATGTTCTTCATCAACCAGTAAAACAAGTTGTCACCGTCCCCGGGTACCTACGCGGAACACTGTCGCGCACTCTAGAGTGTTAAACATGACTGGTTCCTCACCGGAGGATGACGAAACTGACGAGGCCACTTGGCAAGCCATCATAGAAGGACTGGGCCCTTTGACGGTACCGCCTGCCGATTCGGACTCAGCACAGACCTCCCCACAAGCGGATGCGCCGAGCGACGAAATCGAGCCGCGCGCCGCGAGTTCGTGGCGCGGTCCTGCCAGTTCTGAGAGATCGCTCGCCGACCTTTTTAATGACGACCATTTGGGCCTCACCCATGATGAGGAAGACGAGGTCGAGGATGCTTTTGTGCCGCCTGATCCCGGTCCAATTATGGACGGCGACCCACTCCTAACGCTCGCATGGATCGGTGCCGTAGGGGGTCCCTTCATCTTGTTTATTTTGGCACTGTTTTGGCGTTCCGCCCCCTCGCTCCTGTTTTGGATCGCGGGCGCGCTCGCCCTGGCAGGGTTAGCAATTTTGGTCTGGCGCATGCCTCATACTCGCGATCCCGAAGATTTTGATGATGGCGCGCGAGTATAGGGCGGACAGACTAGACGCGGGCGATATCTGCTGCACCGATGATTCCGGCATCATTGCCCATGGTTGCCAGTTCGATCTCGATGCGGGGTCTGTGGGAGCGCGCGGTCAGTAGGCGGTCATAGGCCACGCGGGCGGGCGCCAAAAGTAGTTCACCGGCTTCGGCGACACCTCCCCCGACGATCACGCGATCGGGGTCGAGAGTAGCGGCAATCATGGCGATTCCCTCCCCAATCCAGGTGCCCAACTCCGCAACGAGTTCGCGCGCCAATTCGTCACCCCGGGCAGCGAGTTCTGTTACGTGCGGGCCCTCAATTGCGTTTACTTCGCCGCCTGCTGCGGCCAGGAGAGCATCCGCTCGCTCTACCTGCGCTTTGGCGGCGGCTTGCGCACTGAGTCCGAGTGCGGTGCCCGACGCATAGCGCTCCCAACAGCCCGTTTGGCCGCAATTACAGATGCGCCCATCGCGCACGAGGCGCAGGTGGCCCAGTTCCGCCGCAACACCGTATGAACCGCGCACGAGTTCATTGTTGATTACGAGCGCTCCGCCCAGCCCGGTTCCGATGGTGAGCATCACCATGTTGGTTGAGCCTCGGCCGGCACCAAAACGGTATTCTGCCCAGCCGGCAACATTTGCGTCGTTTTCGACCACGACCGGCAGGCCGGTCGCCTCCTGCACGCGGTGGCGAATTTCACTTCCAGTAAGGGGAAGATTCGTGGCAAATAGCATGCGAGAACGGTCGGCGCTCACAAAACCGGCCGGAGCTAGACCAATTGCATCGACGTCGTTGCGCTCCACTAATTGGCGGGTAGCGCCAATGATCGCGTCTTCAACGTCTCGCTTATTGGTCGCCGGGGTATCGACACGGACGCGGTCCAAGATTTCGCCGTCTTCATCCACGACCCCGGCCGCGATTTTTGTGCCGCCGATGTCGACTCCGATGGTGCGCATCAATTCGGTCCTTTTCTATTAGCAATTCGCTAAAACTCGCCACGTGCGTAAGACACAGCGTACTTTGTCGTTTTCACCGATGATTTATGGCTAGGCTTAGAAGTCCACACTGTGCCTGATACTGGAGTCAGCAATGGATGAGTTTCGACTGCCCGCTTTGGCGACACCTGATGCGTCGTCAAATATCCCTGGATTACTGGCTGAGCGGGTAGCACGTGACCCGCAGGCTCCGCTCGTCGAACACAAGGTCGACGGCGAATGGCAGGCTATTTCAGCCCAGGACTTCAGTTCGCTTGTAACTGATGTTGCCAAGGGATTCATTGCGGCGGGCGTCAACGTCGGCGATCGCATCGCGATCATGTCGAAGACTCGATATGAATGGACACTGCTGGATTTCGCTCTATGGTCCGTGGGCGCGATCCCTGTTCCGGTATACGAAACTTCGGCCTCCGAACAGTTGCGCTGGATTCTGTCGGACTCCGGCGCCACAGGCATCGTGATGGAAACGCCGGCGCACGAGGTAATCCTGGAGCAGGTTCGCTCCGAACTGCCTGATATTGCCAATACCTGGACTCTTGAAACCGGCGCGATTGAAGAATTATCCCAGGCAGGGATCGAGGTGCCAGACGATGCGGTGACAGCCCGCACGCAGGGGCAAAACCTGGATTCGACCGCGACCATCATCTACACCTCGGGCACAACGGGCCGCCCCAAAGGAGCGGAACTCACGCACGGCAACTTCGTCGAACTGAGCCTCAACGCGCTGGCAGAGCTCGGAGACGAGGTGTGCCCGCCCGGGTCCCGCACCCTCTTATTCATGCCGCTGGCACACGTATTTGCACGGTTCATCGGCGTGCTGGTCATTCCTGCCGGCGCCGTAATCGGACATACGCCGGATACGAAGGACCTCATTGAAGACATGGGAACCTTCAAGCCCACGTTCATTCTCTCGGTGCCGCGCGTATTCGAAAAGGTATATAACTCCGCCGAGCAAAAAGCGGCCGCCGACGGAAAACTGAAGATCTTCCGCACCGCAGCCCAAACAGCTGTCGACTACTCACGCGCGCTCGACGATGGCAAGCCAGGCCTGGGCCTAAAACTGCGACACGCACTCTTCGACAAACTTGTCTATCGAAAGTTGCGCACCGTACTGGGAGGCCAGGTGACGCATGCCATTTCGGGCGGCGCTCCTCTCGGTGAGAGGCTGGGTCACTTCTTCCGCGGGATTGGCCTCATCGTGCTCGAGGGGTATGGACTAACAGAAACCACCGCCCCGGCAACCGTAAACGTTCCGAAACACACCAAGATCGGTACGGTTGGTCCTCCCCTGCCCGGTACCGCGGTGCGAATCGCCTCTGATGGCGAGATTTGTTTGCAGGGCCACAACGTGATGCGAGGCTACTGGAACGATTCCGCAGCCACCGATGAGGTTCTCGTCGACGGATGGTTTCACACCGGTGATCTGGGAGAACTCGACGAGGACGGATTCTTACGCATAACGGGTCGCAAGAAGGAAATTATCGTGACGGCCGGCGGCAAAAACGTGGTTCCCGCGACGCTAGAAGATTCGCTGCGCGGTCATCCTCTTATCAGTCAATGCATAGTTGTCGGTGATAAGCAGCGGTTCATTTCAGCGCTCCTGACACTCGATGAGGAAATGCTGCCCACCTGGCTTGCCAACCGCAATAAGCCCGAGATGACACCCAAGGAAGCCGCTCAAGACGCCGATGTCTTGGCAAGTATTGAGCGTGGAATTGAACGCGCGAATAAGCAGGTATCGCGCGCCGAATCAATTCGAGAGTTCCGAATTCTCGAGCGCGATTTCACCGAGGAGGACGGTTACCTCACACCCTCACTGAAACTGCGCCGAGACCGCGTTTTAGCCGACTTCTCCGAAATTATCGACGAAATCTACGCGGGGACGGACCCCAATAAGTAAAGATGCGCTAACCCGCCTTTCGTTCCATCCGCAGCGGCGGGATAAGGCCCGCTTCCGCGAGCACTTCAATCGCCCGCGCCTCTGCCGCATCCAATTCGGCGGTATCGGGCTGGCGGACCGGAATGGTCATGAAGGTCACGACGCACTCCTCGCAAGCCGGACCGCGCATTACGCAACTGTCGCAATCGATAATCATGTAAAAGACGATAGTGATAGCCACTGACATTTCGGCTGTGCTGTCGGAAGCGCAAGCCACCGATGTCAGAGGCGTGTCCTAGAGTTTTCTCATCATGACGACCGCGACCAAACAGCAGACTTTTGACGACCTCGGTCTGACCCTGGCTCAGGCAACCTTCGTTGTCTTCGATTTGGAGACGACGGGCGGATCTGCGACCAAGAGTCACATCACCGAAATCGGCGCGGTAAAAATCCGGGGCGGCGAGGTGCTGGGCGAGTTTCAAACCCTCGTCAACCCCCGCGTCCCGATTCCGCCATCTATCACGCTTTTGACCGGAATAACGGATTCCATGGTGGTGTCTGCGCCCGGCATTGAGGCTGTCCTGCCCGCGTTCACCGAGTTTATTCGCGGCGCGATTCTGGTAGCGCACAATGCCCCCTTTGACATGGGATTTTTACGCGCCGCGCTCGTTTCGCACGACTACCCGCCCGTGCGCGCACAAGTTATAGACACTGTGCGGCTGGCACGCACGCTCGTGACACGAGACGAAGTGCCCAATCACAAACTTGCCACGCTGGCGCGCTATTTCCGCGTTCCTACCCCGCCCAACCACCGGGCGCTAGACGATGCCAAGGCGACGGTTACGGTTCTCAATGCCCTTTTCGAGCGAGCTGGATCATTGGGCGTCACCCACGTCGCCGATCTACCCCAACTCATTGCGCCGGTGCCCGCGGCCCGGCGCCGCAAGGTGCATCTGGCACGGGGTTTGCCGCACTCCCCCGGTGTGTACGTGTTCAAAGATGCGCAGGGACGCGCCCTGTACGTCGGCAAATCGAACAATATTTATCGGCGTGTTAAAACCTATTTCACCGGTGCAGAAACCCGCAAAAGAATCAACGAGATGGTCCAGATTGCGCACGAGGTGACGCCCATCGCCTGCGCTACCGAGTTGGAAGCGGAAATACGCGAATTGCGGCTAATAACCGAACTGCAACCGCCCTATAACCGCCGCAGCCGGCGCGCAGAACAGGCACCATGGATCAAAATCACGCACGAACCCTTCCCTCGCTTATCCGTGGTGCGAAAAATCCCCGCGAATAATCCACCCGCGGCGCTGCATATCGGCCCGTTTTCTTCGTCAAAACAGGCCTATTTAGCAGTTGAGGCCCTTCATGAAACGTTTGCGATCCGGCAGTGCGGCGGCCGACTACCGCGCACTCCACGCGCCGATGCCTCCGCCTGCGTGCTGCTGGAGATGGGCAAGTGTCATGCTCCGTGCATCGGAGCACAGTCTGTCGACGAATATCAACAAATCGTCGACGATCTCAAAAACGCCGTCACGACAGACCCGGGCGCGATTGTCGCGCGCCTGCAAAGGCGTATGGCTCAGTTCGCCGCGGCCCAGCGCTATGAGGAGGCGCGAGATGTGCGCAACCGGCTTGGCGCCGTCCTAAATGGAATCCAAAGAAGTCAAAGCCTGGCTCCGCTTGCCGCCTGTCCCGAAATACTTGCCGCTCGCCGCAGCAAACAAGGTGGGTGGCAAATCGTGCTCGTGCGCTACGGCAAACTCGCCGGATCAGCGCGAACCATGCGCGGTGAGGATCCCCGGCCGGCAGCGGCCGCCCTGCAAGAAACCGGCTCGGTGTTTGATCCGCGCCCAGTTCCCGCACCCGCTGGGACACCGCAAGAAGCCGAGATGATTCTGAAGTGGATTGAGCAACCGGGCACGCGCCTGATCCACGTGGAGGGTTCGTGGCACAGTCCGATCCGTGGCGCGAACCGGTATCGGGACCTAACGACTGCACTCCAACCGGCTAACAGGCATGATGAGCGTTACGAACGCACCTAAGGAGCAAGCATGATTACGGCCATTGTCATGATCGATACCGCGGCAGACGTGATCCCTGAAGTCGCGGAGAAAATTGCGAATATTGAGGGCATCTCGGAGGTGTACTCCGTTACGGGCGGCGTGGATCTCGTCGCGATCGCTCGGGTCAATCGCCATGACGATCTAGCGGGCGTCATCGCCGATCGACTCTCGAAGGTGCCGGGCGTGCTGAAGACGCAGACCCACATTGCATTCCGCAGTTATTCACGCCATGACCTCGCCCAGGCTTTTGACCTCGGGCTAGGCGACTAAGACGCGTTTGCCCAGCGCTCGAGCACGTTCGCGGCAGCGCCAGAATCGATAGCGGCGCCCGCCAATTCGATTCCGTTTTGCAGGCGTTGAATTAGCGTGCCCTCACCAGTCTGAGAGCCGTCCGCGGTGAGCGCCGCCGCCGCATTGAGGACCACCGCGTCACGAACGGGTCCGGGCCGCCCCGCTAAAACTTCGCGGGCCACGTTGGCGTTGAACTGCGCATCGTCGCCGCGCAGGTCGCTGATCCGCGCCGGTGCGAGCCCCAGGTCCGTAACCGAGTCGATGAGGTGCTCGGTGATTTTGCCGCTGGTCCCCGAAACCTCCCAGACGCGACTGGGTGCAGTGGGGGCGAGTTCGTCCAGGCCGTCCTCGCCGCGGAAAACCAGCGCGTTGGTACCGCGGCGCGCAAACACGCCAGCCATCAGAGGAGCCATGCGAAGGTCGGCGCATCCAACAGCGGTTGCGGTTGGCTGCGCCGGATTCGTCAATGGACCTAGAAAATTGAAAGCGGTCGCGATACCCAACTCGCTGCGGGCCTGACCCGCGTGGCGCATTGCCGGATGAAAAAGCATCGCGAAACAAAACGTAATTCCGACCTCTTCAGCTAGACGCTGCACGGTCTCGACACTGTGATCCAGTTTCACGCCGAGCGCTTCCAGCACGTCGGCCGAACCCGACTTCGAAGATGCCGCCCGATTGCCGTGTTTAATTACGCGCAGGCCGGCTCCCGCTACGACGAGCGCCGCCATGGTCGAGATATTGACCGTGTTGGCACGATCCCCACCCGTACCCACTATGTCGACGGACCGGCCCGGCACTTCAAAACGCACCGCGTGTGCGAGCATCGCTTCGGTTAAACCACTCAGTTCAGCTACCGTCTCGCCCTTAGTTCGCAGGGCCACCAAAAAACCGGCCAACTGTACGGGAGTGGCGGCACCACGCATCGCCTGGTCCATTGCCCAAGCTGTCGAATTTTGATCCAGATCGTTGCCGGCGACGAGGTGAGCGAGAACTTCGGGCCAGGTCGGTGCGGTGACCGGCGCCATCACTGAACCTTGGTGCGGATCAAATCAGCAACCGCGTCATTAACAGCAATCGGATCCAACGGATGCGGGACCACGGCGTCGGCCAATGACCAAGATGCGAGCCATGCGTCTTGAACCCGCCCGGTCAAAACGAGAACCGGCGGGCAGTTATAAATCTCATCCTTGAGTTGTCGGCACAGGCCCATTCCGCCCGACTTGGCCGCCTCGCCGTCCAAAATCATGAGGTCGATCCCGCCCGCGTCCGCGCTTGATACAACCGCATCGTGAGTGGCACGCTCGACCCACTCGATCTGTGGCAGGTCACGCGCGGCTCGTCTGCCTACCGCTAGCCGCACTGCCGCGCGGGTGTCCACGTCGTCGCTATAAAGCAGCACGTTTAGAGTCCGCGTGCTATCAGCATCCGAACTCGTCGTTCGGTCGACATCGGTGTTGGCCATTTTCTTCCTGCCCTCGAGTGACAAAGTTGGAATCCGTAGATGTGATGCTAACGCTCCCGGTGGCCCTCTCGCTTCGCGACCCACCGGGTTTGAAGCGGCTCCACGGGGTGGGCACGGCTCAAATTATCAACATAGACGCGCGCCACGCCGACTAATCTAGGCCTAATGGCGCATGTGCAAACCTTTATAGGCATAATGACACTGTGTCATCCATCACGACTGCGCCAACAGCCCACCAACCCGCCCTGAACCGACCCAATAAGGTCTCGGTTGGGACCATCGTGTGGCTCTCCAGCGAACTCATGTTTTTCGCTGGAATCTTCGCGATGTACTTCTCAATCCGAGCAACGGTTCCCGAACTGTGGCCCATAGAGACAGCCAAACTCACGCTGCCCTTTGCTATCGGCAACACCATGATCCTGGTCTTGAGTTCGGTCACCTGCCAGTTCGGAGTCTTCGCCGCTGAAAGATTCCAACGTTCGCGCACCGGTTCGATCTTCAACGTCGCCCGCTGGGGCATGCAGGAATGGTTCATTTTGACCTACCTCATGGGCGCGACGTTCGTAGCGGGGCAAATATTTGAATACGCGGAACTCGTCGAAGCCGGCCTGACAATTTCATCAAGCCCCTACGGGTCCGTCTTCTTTTTCGCCACCGGTTTCCACGGCTTGCACGTAATCGGCGGGCTCATCGCGTTCCTATTCGTTTTAGGCCGGGCCTACTCTGCAAAGCGCTTTGGTCAGCACGAGGCAAACTTCGCGATCGTCGCCTCCTACTACTGGCACTTTGTTGATGTTGTGTGGATCGGTATGTTCTGGATCATCTACATAATCCAATAGAGGTATAACCCCAAGGAACTTCCTTGTGAAACCCCAACACAATTGTTCCCGTCTATATAGAAGGACTAATCAGTGAAGGCACTTGCCGCCCGCAGGCACAGCAGGTTTGCACCGGTCATCCTCCTGTTTCTTGCCCTTGTTGCCGTAGGAGTGGTTTACGCGTTCGCCGCGCCGAAATCCGCTACCGCGGCTGAGGTGACACAGGAAGACATCGATGTCGGGAACAAACTGTTTCGCTCGAACTGCGCCACCTGCCACGGCCCGATGGGCGAGGGCACCGAAACCGGTCCGTCGCTGATTGGTGTGGGCGCGGCTGCGGTCGACTTCCAGGTCGGTACCGGCCGCATGCCGATGCAGATGCACGGTCCGCAGGCGGAGGCGAAGCCCAAGCAATTCAGCCCGGAACAAACTGCGCAGCTGGCCGCTTTTGTGGCCTCCCTCGGTGCTGGCCCGGCAATTCCGACCGAGGAAATGGTTGATCCAACCCTCGGTGACAAGGCCAACGGCATGAACCTGTTCCGCACGAACTGCGCGATGTGTCACAACGTCGCGGGTGTGGGCGGCGCGCTAACCGAGGGCAAGTTCGCTCCCCCGGTAATTGGGGTGGAGCCACAGCACATCTTCGAGGCCATGGACACGGGCCCGCAATCAATGCCGAAGTTTAACGATGCGACGATCACGCCCGAAGAAAAGCGGGACATCATCGCTTATGTGAAGTACTTAGAAGAAACACCCGCGCCCGGAGGGCTCACACTCGGCAACATCGGCCCGGTCAGTGAGGCTCTCGTAGCGTGGATCGTTGGTATCGCAGGCCTTATCGGCTGCGCCGTATGGTTAGGGGCTCGTTCCTCGTGAGTAACGATTCGTCTTTAGAAAGAAGCCAGGTGGGATCGGTACAGACGTCGGGAGAAAATAACCTGCCCGATCGCTTCACTGATCCAGGGGATGCACCGCATCGGCCGCGTCTAGCTGACAGTGACCCGAAGGCTGCAAAGCGAGCCGAGCGCCAGGTCATTGGCCTATTCAGTATCTCGATCTTGGGCACGATTCTGTTCATTGCGGCGTTTTTCGCAGTACCGACCGAAAACTTGAAACTCTCGAACTTGCTACTGGGCCTGGGGCTCGGCTTCGGATTTTTTGGCGTGGGAGCGGCCGCAGTGCACTGGGCAAAGACCCTCATGCCTGACAAGTTGCTCTACGAAGAGCGGCATCCGCAGCGCGGTTCACAGGAGGTGCGCGCCGAAGCGGTGGCGATGCTCCAGCAGGGCGCGGAGGAGTCCGGTATTGCCCGCAGGCCTCTTTTGAAGGGTGCCTTTGTTACGGCAGTTGCACTGGCGCCCCTCTCGCTTGTAGTACCGCTGTTAGGAGTGGGCCAGGACTGGAACGTCGAAGCGTTCCGGCACACCGCATGGCGCAAGGGGCGCCGCCTGGCCTACGACCCGTCCGGCAGGCCGATCCGCGCGGCCGACGTCTCAGTTGGTTCGGCGGTACACGTAATTCCTTACGGCTTGGACGAGGAAGAAAACTTCCTGGAAGAAAAAGCAAAGTCCGTCGTTCTGATGGTGCGGCTCAATCCCGAAGACCTCAAAGAAGAGCCCGAACGCGCCGATTGGTCCTATGACGGAATCGTCGCCTACTCCAAAATTTGCACCCACGTTGGTTGCCCGGTTGCTCTCTATGAGCACCGCACCCACCACCTGCTTTGCCCGTGCCACCAGTCGACGTTCGACGTGGCCGACGGCTGCAAGGTGGTCTTCGGGCCCGCCAAGCGGCCCCTGCCCCAACTACCGATCACTGTCGACGATGAGGGTTACTTGATCGCACAAAGTGATTTCCACGAACCCATTGGAGCGAGCTACTGGGAGCGTGAGCGCAAATGAGTAACACCAAGGTCGGCGCAGCAGCCAATTACCTAGACGAGCGCGTTGGCGCGTCCAAGGCCGTGCGTGCCCTAGCCCGCAAACTCTTCCCTGACCACTGGTCATTCCTGCTGGGCGAAGTAGCGCTTTATTCATTCATTGTTTTGATCATCTCGGGAACATTCCTGACGATGTTCTTTGTTCCCTCCGTTGCGCCGATCGAGTACACGGGGCCCTATGAACCGCTGCAGGGCCAGATGGTTTCCGAGGCGTTCAACTCCACCATGCAACTTAGTTTTGAGGTGCGTGGTGGGCTGTTAATGCGCCAGATGCACCACTGGGCCGCGCTGATTTTCGTTGCTGCAGCAACGGTGCACATGCTGCGCGTGTTCTTTACCGGCGCATTCCGCAAGCCACGCGAGTTAAACTGGCTGGTCGGTTTTGGCCTGCTCACACTCGCATTGCTGGCGGGCTTCTCCGGCTATTCGCTTCCGGACGACGTCCTGTCGGGTAACGGTCTACGCATCGCCGATGGCGTGGCTCGCTCAATCCCGATCATTGGTTCTTACGCGTCATTCGCCCTGTTCGGTGGGGAGTTCCCGGGAACAGATTTGATCCCGCGCCTATTTACGGTGCATATTTTGATCGTCCCGGGCCTGATTTTGGCGCTCGTATCGGTGCACCTGATCCTGGTTGTTGTACATAAGCACACCCAGTTCCCGGGTGCGGGCCGCACCAATAAGAATGTGCGCGGCATGCCGGTTTTCCCGGTATATGCCGCGAAAGCCGGTGGCTTCTTCTTCATCGTCTTTGGGTTCATCGCTTTGATGGGCGCCACGCTGAGCATCAACCCGGTGTGGGCGCACGGCGGTTATGACCCTTCACCCATTGGCGCGGGTGCCCAGCCTGACTGGTACATGCTCTTCTTAGAGGGCGGTTTGCGCCTCATGCCGGGCATTGAATGGGTCATTGGCGGCTTCACAATTTCGCCCAATATTTTGGTGCCGGGCGTAGTAATCCCGGGCCTGATGTTTACGGCCGCAGCTCTCTATCCGTTCCTCGAAGCGTGGGTGACCAATGACAAGCGCGAACACCATGTGCTGGATCGCCCGCGCAACGCGCCGGTGCGGACCGCGCTGGGCACGATGTCGATCATGTTCTACTTCATCATCGTGCTGGCTGGAGCCAATGACATCTTGGCTACCCACTTCGACCTTTCTATTAACGCGATCACGCAGTTCTTCCGCGCTGCACTCCTCATCGCTCCCCCGATCACGTTCTACGTGACCAAGCGCATTTGCTTGGGACTGCAGCGCCGCGACCGGGATCTGGTTCTCTACGGCCACGAGTCCGGCAGGATCGTGCGCAGCGCCGAGGGTGCCTACGCCGAAGTCCATCGCACGCTCGACGAGCATGAGCGCTGGATCCTGGTCCAGCACGACGTGCACCGGCCGCTCGAAATTGAGCCGGCCGAAGATGAGCGCGGCGTACGTCGGCCCGGATATCGCCGCGATAAGTTGCGGCAGCGACTCTCCCGCTTCTTCTTTGAGCAGCGCGTAGAGGTGCCCACGCCGGCCGAGGTTGCGGCAGCCAATCAGACTGTTATCACTGAAGAGGTCGAGCCGACCGAAGAAGTCCCGGCTTTGACAACTGAGTAGACCCGAAAAGAATCACCTCGGCGAAAACGAGCGCCGAGGCGGGTAGTCGGACTACGGTAGAGAACGGAAGGTGTTCTCACCCGAGCGCCGACTAATATCCGAATCGTCGCGACGCCATGCGCGGCACTTGAGGAGGAACCGATGGCTAAGTATGAATTGCCCGATCTTCCGTATGACTATGGTGCGCTGGAACCACATATTTCCGGCAAGATCATGGAACTTCACCATGACAAGCACCACCAGGCATACGTGACGGGAACCAACACCGCACTCGAGCAGATGGAAGAGGCTCGCGCGAAAGACTCGCTGGGCACCATCAACCTCTTGCAGAAGAACCTTGCTTTTAACCTCGCAGGCCACGTCAACCACACGGTGTTCTGGGAGAACATGTCGCCAGAAGGTGGCGATAAGCCCACGGGCGAACTGGCAGCAGCCATCGATGAGTTCTTCGGTTCCTTTGATGGTTTCCGCGCGCACTTCTCGGCTTCTGCGCTGGGCATCCAGGGCTCCGGCTGGTCGATTCTGGCATGGGAGTCACTCGGCGAAAAGCTCGTCATTGAGCAGCTCTATGACCACCAGGGCAATTTAGCCGCGGGGACAGTCCCGCTTCTGATGCTCGATATGTGGGAGCACGCCTTCTACCTGCAATACCAGAACGTCAAGGGCGATTACGTCAAGGCGTTTTGGAACATCGTGAACTGGCAGGACGTCCAGGACCGCTTCGAGGCGGCCCGGACCAAGACCTCCGGCTTGCTCATCCCCGGCGGCGGGAAGCTCTCCTAGTCACGAACATAACTAATCAGAGAGTTGAAGATGGGGTGTGCGGATTTTCCCGCACACCCCATCTTCTGTGCCGCTGCGGGTTCATGGCGCATCTCCAGGCGGAGTCGGTTCGGATAGCGCATCCATCGCGCTCAGTTGTAGCAATGCGGAACATTCACCCTCAAACTGGTGCTCTTGACGAGTATTGCGGAGGCTTTACTGGTTCCCAACCCCTCGCAGGCCACAGTGCGCAGACTTCACCCCGAAAATCCGGAGTCAAGTATCCGCAGTAATGCTCATGCTGCCTTAAAACCCGGTGAAGCCTCCGCAGTAATGCGCAAGCTGCAGGGAATCGCCCGCAATCAGGGCCCACGCTAAACCGGAAAAAGTGGCCGACATAGGCTTAAAGACGTGGTAACACCCGGAATTCGCCGCATCTTCCTGCTCAACTTATTCATGCAGGTCCTCATAGTCCTCAGTGGCGGCATCGTGCGCCTGACCGGCTCAGGCCTCGGTTGCACGACGGCCCCCCAGTGCGTACCCGGATCCATCATTCCGGTCGCAGATCAACACCAGGGGCTCGCGACCGTAATCGAATTTTCCAACAGGATACTGTCGGTGGGCGTTGGAATAGTGGCGCTGCTCGCCGTGATTGCCGCCTGGCGCTCGGGAAGCAAGCGCTTGCTTCAACTTTCAGGCATCCCCCTGGTCTTTACGCTCGCCCAGGGTGTCCTAGGCGGAGCCACCGTCAATAGCGAGTTGCACCCCACCCACGTGATGGCCCACTTCCTACTGTCAGCCATTCTCGTGGCGGCCTCCGCGGTACTGTTCCTGCGCTCGGTGCAGCCCGATGAACCGCGAGAACTCCAGGTCCGCCCCGAAATCTGGTGGCTCGGGATTGGCATGACGGTAACCCTAGCGGGAGTGCTATTTGCGGGCACCGTAACGACCGGCACCGGGCCACATGCCGGAGACGCAAAAGACCCCGTCCGGTTCGGCTTCGACCTGCAGTTCGTGACCCACATCCACGCTGAAATCGGTATCGCATTTGCGATGCTCGTGATCGCAATGCTGATTGCACTGCGACTAACCGACGCTCCCCCGCTCGCGCGCGAAATGTCGTGGTGGCTGCTGGGCGCGGTCACCCTGCAGGCAACCATCGGTTATCTACAGGTATTTGCGGGACTGCCCATCATTATGGTGGCTTTGCACATGCTCACAGCGAGTTTGCTGATCGTCGCAATGTCGTTCCTTATGTGTCAGTTACGCCGCGCGCCAGAAACTTCTGGGCATAGGCCAGTGAACCCACAACAGTCGAGGGATTCATCATCCCGCCGCTCAGCACCGCCTGAACAACCTGCGCTACTGGAATAAATGCAATCTCCATATCGCGCTCTTCATCGCTGCGCTCATAGCGCTGCGCCAGAGGAACCGATCGCAAATCCCTGGCTAGAAACACCTGCAGTTTCTCATCACTGCCGCCCGGGGTCGTGAAGTAGTCAACCAGTTTCTCCCAGTGATCCGCGTAGAGATCGGCTTCCTCATAGAGTTCTCGGCGCGCAGCCACGAGCGGGTCTTCCCCCGGCACGTCGAGTAAACCCGCGGGAACCTCCCATAGTTCGCGGCGCACCGGATGGCGGTATTGACGCACCATGATCATCTCTTCGCGCTCGTTAACCGCAACGATTGCCACCGCACCGGGATGCTCCACGTAGTCGCGCTCAACTCGCTGGCCTGAGGCAAGTTCAACCTCATCGCGCGCGACATCCCAAACGCGTCCTTCATAGACGCGCCGGTGCGCAATCACGGGCCTGGACACTTCGCGATCGCGTGGGCTCATTTCTGCGCGGTCTGCCTCTTCAGTGCCGCACCAATCAGCCCGGCATACAGCGGGTGGGCCCGATTTGGCCGCGACTTGAACTCCGGATGCCCCTGGGTGCCGACATAGAAGGGGTGCACCTCAGTTGGTAGTTCGACCATCTCTATGAGGCCATCCGAGGTCGAGTGCCCCGAGAGCACCAGACCGGCCTGCGCCAGTTTCTCGAGGTATTCCGGATTGACCTCATACTGATTGCGATGCCGCTCCGAGATTTGTGTCGCGCCATACAGTTCGGCGGCCAGCGTACCCGGCTCCAATGTCACGTCCTGGGCACCCAAGCGCATCGTCTTGGTGCCGTTGGGCAGGTTGATGATCGGGTGTTCGCATTTCGTGTCGAACTCGGTCGAGTTGGCTGCGTCGATCTCGGCAATGTTGCGCGCATATTCAATGACCATGCACTGCAGTCCCAGTGACACGCCCAGGACGGGTATTTGATTCTCGCGTGCCCACTGCAGGGCAAAGATTTTCCCCTCCACGCCCGGGGTACCAAACCCGCCCGGCACGATCACTGCGTCGACCCCCGCCAAGGCGGATTCCGCCTTATGCGCAGAATCGGTGTCCGCAGCGGCAATCCAGCGAATCTTGACGCCCGTATCGTGGTGGAATCCTCCCGCACGCAGCGCTTCGGTGACCGAAAGATAAGCATCAGGCAGGTCTACGTGCTTGCCCACCAGGGCGACCTCGACGCGGTGTTTGGGCTCGTGCACCCGGCGCAGCAGTTGAGTCCAGTCATCCCAATCCACATCGCGGAACGGCAGATCCAGGGCCCGCACCACATAGGCGTCGAGCGCTTGATCGTGCAAAACCTTGGGAATATCGTAAATGCTGGGCGCATCGGTCGCCGTTACAACGGCGCCGCGGTCCACGTCACACATGAGCGCAATCTTGTTGCGAATCCCCTCGGGAACATCGCGATCAGCGCGGCAGACAATCGAGTCGGGTTGAATACCGATCGATCGCAGTTGCGCGACCGAGTGCTGCGTCGGCTTGGTCTTCAACTCCCCCGAGGGCCCAATAAAGGGAATCAGCGAAACGTGAACCACAAACACTTCATCGCGGCCGAGGTCATGACGCACCTGACGCGCCGCCTCTAAGAACGGGAGGGATTCAATATCGCCGACCGTGCCGCCAATCTCGGTAATGATGACGTCAACGTCCGGGGCCGCTTGAGCGCGCATGCGCCGCTTAATCTCGTTCGTGATGTGCGGAATCACTTGCACCGTCGCGCCATCAAAATCGCCGGCTCGTTCGCGCGCAATGACGCGCGAGTAAACCTGTCCGGTCGTTACATTGGCGGCCGCATCGAGATCGATGTCTAGGAAGCGCTCGTAGTGGCCGATGTCCAAATCGGCCTCGGCGCCATCCTCGGTGATAAAGACTTCCCCGTGTTCGAACGGGTTCATGTTGCCGGGATCAACGTTGATATAGGGGTCAAGTTTTTGCATGCGCACTTCTAAACCACGCGCGCGCAGCAACTGCCCCAAACTGGATGCTGTGAGCCCCTTGCCAAGTGATGAAGCCACACCGCCGGTTACAAAAATGTGCCGCGTTGTGCCCGTTCTGGCCGGCCCTCGAAACTTTTTGCGTTTACGCTCTGCCACGGACTTCGACATTATCACCCACGCCTCGTTTCGTCTTGTGCGCCCACCCCTTCGGTGAGGCCTTCCTCGGCCGCCACGTCACGGCGCACAACGGCACCGAGCACCCGGCGGTCCCCGATCAATACGATCCCCGCAAACACCGCGATTGCGGCAAGGGCGCCGAGCGCTCCGCCCAAGATGGCCGAAATTATGGACGGCGACGCCGGCAACGCCCGCTGCGTCACCCACCAGCCAACTAGGGCTGAGCTCGCGGCCAGGGCCAGGGTCGCCATAGTGCGGCCGAGGCCAGCCAGGGCTAGCGCGCCCACAGTGCGGCGCAGGCCAATAATCAATAAGACTCCCGCCACGCTCATGCCAACCGATGAACCGATTCCCAGGCCCTCAAGAGCGGTGACAATTGTCGCGTTTGCGCCGAAATCGGTGCGCCACAGAATCGCGAGCCAGGAAGCCACAATGACCGCTAGCCAGCCGATTGATGTCGCGATCATCGCGGTCTTACCGTGTTCGGCCGCATAAAGCACGCGCGTCACGTGCGCGATTATCGCGAATCCAAGCAGGCCCGGTGCCATGTAGATGAGCGCAACGGCGAGACCCGCTGGTCGGCCCGCGTCTAAAAAGTCGAAGAGCGATTGCACGGCCGGGGCGGCGGCAACCAGCGCGACAGCGCCGGCTCCCGAGACCAGCAGCACGGCCCGGGTCGAGGCCGCGGCACCGGACGCGTACCGCCTCCAGTCACCCCCCTGTGCGGCTTCGGCCAGCCGCGGGAAGGCCGACGTAGCCAGCGGCACCGCAAGCACGGCGTAGGGCAGAAAATAGACGGTTTGCGCATACACAAACGTCGTGTGCGCGCCCACTCCTCCGAAACTGTTCGCCAGCAGCATGGTCGCCACGACTGCCAACTGCTGCGCCAGCAGCGCACCGACTCCGGCGGTCGCCAGATTAACGGCGCGGCGGCCCACACCGGGCGGGAAGCGCCACGTAAGTTTCAAGCGCATACCCGTGCGCCAGCCGGGCACCAAAAGCGGCAGGCTCATGGCGGCTACACCCGCGGTAGTGCCCCAGCCCAGCCACTGCACG
>Ga0079225_10000746_pt1 | contig 17763 bp, 17 predicted proteins | sample Poulit2012_FD_76344 | JGI IMG/M metagenome (GOLD analysis project Ga0079225, IMG submission 76344) | Agricultural soil microbial communities from Georgia to study Nitrogen management - Poultry litter 2012 | ecosystem: Environmental > Terrestrial > Soil > Agricultural land | place: USA: Georgia... | reverse complement strand
TCACTCATTTTGGATGATGTTGAAATTGGCGAACATGCTTATATCGGAGCAGGTAGTCTGATTCCACCGGGTAAAAAAATTCCCCCTCATACATTAGCATTCGGCCGCCCGGCAAAAGTTGTTAGAGAATTAACTGAAAAAGATTATGAGGAAATGAAGCGGATTCGCCAATCATATTTTGACAAATGTTTATATTATAAACAACATACATCACTTGGAATCGATTTTTAAATATTAAAAAGTCATGTGCGCAAATTATTTTTTGTTCACATGACTCTTCTTTATTGGATAACATTTAGCAGCGCTTCAACTTGATCCGTTTTCTCCCATGTGAATGTTTCTTCAGAACGGCCGAAGTGCCCATAGGTCGCTGTCGATTGATAAATGGGTCGTTGTAAATCGAGCATTTTAATAATTCCTGCGGGTCGTAAATCAAAAATAGAGCGAACCGCTGCAACAAGTTTTTCTTCATTCACTTTACCCGTGCCAAATGTATCAATTGCAATTGAAACAGGTTCGGCAACACCGATTGCGTATGCGAGTTGTACTTCACATGTTTTGGCTAATTTTGCGGCAACAATATTTTTGGCGATATAACGTGCGGCATAAGCTGCCGAGCGATCAACCTTTGTCGGGTCCTTGCCACTAAAAGCCCCACCACCATGTTTGGCATAACCACCATACGTGTCAACAATGATCTTTCTTCCTGTTAAACCAACATCACCTTGTGGCCCACCAATAACAAATCGTCCCGTCGGATTAATATAGTATTTTGTTTGGTCATCGAGTAAATATTCCGGGATTATTGGACCTACAACATGTTTAAGCATATCTTTTTCAATTTGTTCAATTGTTGCCTCTTCATGGTGCTGTGTTGAAATGACGATCGCATCGATACGTACGGGTTGATTATTAGCATCATACTCAACGGTTACTTGAGTTTTACCGTCCGGACGTAAATAAGGAACAATATGTTTTTTACGAATATCGCTTAAACGTTTAGCTAATCGATGGGATAAGGCAATTGGAAGTGGCATCAATTCCTCGGTTTCATCACAAGCGAACCCGAACATTAATCCTTGGTCACCTGCTCCTAAATTTATGGGTTCATCTGACATTCCTTGACGCACTTCAAACGCTTCATCAATACCCGTAGCAATATCTGTAGATTGTTCATCAATTGCCGTTAAGACAGCACAAGTATCCGCATCAAAACCGTATTTAGCTCGGGTGTATCCAATCTCTTTGATCGTTTGTCTGACAACTTTAGGAATATCTACATATGTCGATGTTGTAATTTCACCAGCTACGAGGACGAGCCCTGTTGTAACCGTCGTCTCACAGGCGACACGTGCGGTTGGATCGTTTTTTATAATCTCATCTAAAATGGCATCAGATATTTGATCACTCATTTTATCTGGATGCCCCTCTGTGACTGATTCAGAGGTAAATAAACGACGATTCATCTGCATAAAATTATCTCCTTTATGATTTAAATGAGGCCACTCAATCATTAAATATTTTGATCACTAACAAAGGTTTATTTAGAAGTAAGCAAAAAAAATCCTTCCCTAAATCTAATCGAGGAAAGGATGCCGTCAATCACTCTTATTGTTCAAGGGATTACCTTGCATCAGGTGGGCACCTTTTCACTCATGGTTAGTGATGGTTGCTGGGCTTCATTGGGACTGTCCCTCCGCCAACTCAAAATAAGAGAGTGTCTATTGATGCAATCGTAACGAAATCAAATGTATCTGTCAAATTTATACGTTTTTTTACATTTATAAACGTTTTATGAACTTACATTTTATTAGTATGGACTAATTAATGACTTATGTTATACTGTAAATCAGAATGAATCATTTATATTTATGGGGAATTTACTCCCAATCCAAATACTATGAAAAAGGCAGGTATACCATGGCACAAACATCCTTATTAACAGAGCTTTTAGCACAAGAAAACATCCACAATAATTTGTCGGTCCCTAAATTAGTGGAGAAAATTTTATGTCTAAATGAGGGCACACTATCTGCAACGGGGGCGATCCGTACAGCAACAGGTGAGTATACTGGACGTTCACCGAAGGATCGTTTTATCGTTAAGGATGACATTTCTGAAAAACTCGTCGATTGGGGCCAAGTCAATCAGGCAATCGATGAACAATCTTTTAAGCGACTTTATGAAAAAGTCGTTAACTATTTAAAAGAGCAAGATGAGCTATTTTCTTTTAAAGGGTTTGCTGGTGCAGATGAAAAATACCGACTACCTGTTCAAGTCATTAACGAATATGCCTGGCAAAATTTATTTGCTCATCAAATGCTTATTCGCCCAACCGAAACAGAATTAAACAATCATGATAGTGAATTTACAATTCTTTCAGCACCATCTGTTAAAGCTGACCCAGCAGTCGATGGTACAGCATCTGAAACATTTATTATTATTTCCTTTAAAGAACGTGTCGTACTTATCGGTGGCACAGAATATGCTGGCGAGATTAAAAAGTCTGTTTTCTCAATTATGAATTACTTACTTCCACAAAAAGACGTTTTATCCATGCACTGTTCAGCAAACGTCGGGCAAGAAGGCGATGTTGCTTTATTTTTCGGTTTATCAGGAACAGGCAAAACAACTCTATCAGCCGATCCATACCGTCGCTTAATCGGTGATGATGAACATGGTTGGAGTCCAAATGGCGTCTTTAATATTGAAGGTGGTTGTTATGCGAAGACGATTAACTTATCCGCAGAAAAAGAACCACAAATATATGATGCGATTCGCTTTGGTTCTATTTTAGAAAATGTTATTTTAGATGACAATACACGTGAGCCGGATTATGATGATGTTTCGTTAACAGAAAATACACGAGCAGCTTATCCGATTGAAAACATTGATAATATCGTTACACCAAGTGTTGCTGGTCACCCGAATGCAATTATTTTCTTAACAGCCGATGCATCTGGCACATTACCACCGATCAGTAAATTGACGAAAGAGCAAGCAATGTATCACTTCTTAAGTGGATATACGAGTAAATTAGCTGGAACTGAGCGTGGCATTACTGAACCAGAAGCAACATTTTCCGCATGCTTTGGTGCACCATTTTTACCGTTAAGCCCGTCTACATATGCAGAAATGCTCGGGCAAAAAATTGATCAATTCAATGCGAATGTCTTTTTAGTGAATACAGGTTGGACAGGTGGCCCTTATGGGGTTGGTGAGCGAATGGAACTCGCCTATACGCGAGCGATGATCCGTGCAGCTTTAGAAGGTGAATTAAATGCCGTTGAAACAACAACTGATGACGTGTTCGGTTTAGCGATTCCGACACAAGTTCCTGGGGTACCAGATGAAGTGCTTATTCCACGCACGACATGGAAAAATAAATCAGCTTACGATGAAGCAGCACAAAATTTAGCAAAGGAATTCCATAATAACTTTGCTAAATTCAAAGATGTTAGTGAGCCAATTAAACAAGCTGGTCCTGTCTACAAAAGCGAATAGATCAATATGTATTAAAACCGACTTCTCAACAACGAGAGTCGGTTTTTTTGTTGCCTCATTTTCACCTTTTCTTCATTCACACCTTAATTTCATCCCGCATAAACTATTTCAGCTTATAAATATATTTACGAAAGGAATGGAATAAGTGAAAAGTACTGTAAAATATTTCATTTTATTTATTTCATTAATGGGAGTGATGTTATTAACAGCCTGTCAATCATCCACTAATGAAGATGATGAAAATATTCCTGTTCAATTGGCTGAAGTGACACGTTCAGTCTTTTATGCCCCACAATACCTCGCCTTAGAATTAGGATTTTTTAAAGATGAAGGACTCGATGTTGAATTAACAACAACATGGGGTGGCGATAAAACAATGACAGCGCTTTTATCTGACAACGCTGATGTTGCCCTTGTCGGTGCAGAAACATCCATTTACGTTTACGCTCAAGAGTCTAAAGATTATGCCGTTAACTTTGCTCAATTAACACAGACGGATGGTACGTTTTTAGTCGCTAAAGAAGCTCACCAAGACTTTAGTTGGAATGATGTTCAAGGAAAGTCATTTTTAGGTCAACGTAAAGGTGGTATGCCACAAATGGTCGGTGAGTATGTTTTAAGGAACTATGATATCGATCCACACGGTGATCTTGATTTAGAACAAGGGGTTGATTTTGCGAACATTCCTGGCGCCTTTGTTTCTGGTGATTATGAATATGTTCAATTATTCGAACCGACCGCAAGTACGATGGAAAAAGAAGGTGCTGGTCATGTTGTCGCATCTTTTGGCGAAGAGTCAGGTTTAGTTCCTTACACAGTCTTTATGGCAAAACAAAGTTTTCTTGAAGATCATCCTGAGACAGTTATGAAGTTTACTAAAGCCATTTATGAAGCACAAAAATGGCTCCAAGAGAGTACTGACGAAGAAGCGGCAGAAGCATTAGCACCATTTTTTGATGATACGGAACTCGACATGTTAGCAGCATCTGTTGAGCGTTATAAGGCCCAAGACTCTTATGCTGATACACCTGTATTTAGTGAAGAAGGTTGGGAAAATCTAAAAGCGATTATGGATGAATCCGGTGAACTTCCAGAAGACGTACCATTTGATGATGTTGTCAATAACGAATTTGCCGAAGAAGTTATTGAAAATTAAGGAGGTTTGGTGGTGACATTTTTATCCTTAGATCATGTGACACATTATTACTTTTCCAAACAAGGCATGACAAAAGCATTGGCAGATATTACGTTATCAATTGATGAAGGCGAGTTTGTTTCCATCTTGGGACCAAGTGGATGTGGTAAATCAACTATTTTATCAATCGTCGCTGGAATTATTGAACAGACAAAGGGTGATGTACTCATCAACGATCAACCGATTGACCAAGCTAACTTACAAATTGGTTATATGCTTCAGCAAGATTATTTATTTCCGTGGAAAACAATTATCAATAATATTCTCATTGGCCCAAAAGTATCTGGCACGTTAAGCAAGGAAACAAAAGAAACAGGACTTGAATTATTAAAAGAAGTCGGCATCCCTAATGTAGCAAACGATTATCCCGATTCACTTTCAGGGGGAATGCGGCAACGAGTGGCATTTGTGCGAACATTTCTTGACAATCCGCAAATTTTATTGCTAGATGAGCCCTTTTCAGCGTTGGATTATTTAACAAAATTGAAGCTTGAAGATTTAGTTTTTTCATTACTAAAAAAATATCGTAAAACAGCCATTTTAGTGACACATGATATTAGTGAAGCAATTGCGATGAGTGATCGAATTTTCGTTATGGAAGCAAATCCAGGAACAATCGCCAAAACTTTCGAAGTTCCTGAACAATTACGTCAAGAACGTCCTTTCTTTGTCCGCCGTCAACCGGCATATCAACAATTGTTTGATGAAATTTGGCATCAGTTAAATAAACATGAACAAACATTTATCGATGTGAAGGCGGTGAATGAAAATGAAGGATGAACAGTTTTGGCAGCAATATAATCATCGTTTGAGATATGAGAAACGAATCATTTTATTTTGGCAATTGATCATTTTTATTAGCACATTTTCATTATGGGAATATGCCAGTCGCATGCATTGGATTGACCCACTTATTTTCAGTTCACCGACAAAGATTGTTGATTTGCTCGTTGAAAAATTTTTGGATGGTTCAATGTTTCTCCATTTACAAGTGACTTTATTTGAAACGGTCTTAGGCTTTATTCTTGGCACTTTATTTGGCGTTATCATCGCTACCGTTTTATGGTCTTCCCAACGTCTTGCAAACATTTTAGATCCATATTTAGTCATTTTAAATGCCATGCCAAAAGTTGCCTTAGGTCCAATTATTATTGTCGCACTCGGCCCGAGTTACTTTTCAATTATCGCGATGGGGGCGATCGTTTCAGTTATCATTACGACAATTGTTGTTTATTCTGCCTTTAAAGAAGTCGATCCAAACTTTGAAAAAGTATTAAAAAGTTTCGGTGCTACAAGGTGGCAATGTTTTACCGAAGCAATTTTCCCCGCGACATTACCGACGATGATCTCAACTTTAAAAGTGAATGTCGGCTTATCATGGGTTGGTGTCATTGTTGGTGAGTTTTTAGTATCAAAACATGGATTAGGTTATTTAATTATTTATGGATTCCAAGTGTTTGATTTTACACTCGTTATGTCAAGTTTACTGTTAATCGCCATTTGTGCCGCCGTTATGTATAAACTCGTAGAAAAACTTGAACGCCAGTTAATCAAACATACCATTTAACAAAGCTATATCCCCGCCAGTGAATATGTGTCTGAGCGGGGTAAATTTTTCTTAAGATTTTTGATCGAGAACACCCATTGATTCGATATGCTCTTTTGTTGCTTCATCACCTAGATTATAAATCATTTGTAAAGCTTCGTGCATGGAATAATCATAATCATCGTTCGCTGAATCGTGATGGTACGGTACGATGGGAACGTGCGCACGAACAAAGCTTCTTAAACCCGCATCATCCATAGCATCGAACTTACTCCGTAATTGGCGTACATCAGCATCCGTAGCATGGATGACGAAATCATCATTATTTTGATACGGTATTTGGCTCACTTCACCCGTCGTCAAACTAACATAAAACGTTTTCTTTTCCATAAAAACACCTCCTCTAAATTAGCGTTCGCTAAATATGAGAAGGTATGTAAACGAATTAACGATTATCGACTTTTTCAGGATATAAATCATGATTTAACAGTCGATGTTCAGCCATTTTTTCGTATCTTGTGTTAGGTTTACCATAATTACAATACGGATCAATGGAAATGCCCCCACGTGGTAAAAATTTCCCCCAAACTTCAATATATCGTGGCTCCATTAACTTGATTAAATCATCCATAATTGTATTCATACTTTCTTCATGAAAACCACCATGATTACGAAAACTAAATAAGTAAAGTTTCAATGATTTACTTTCAACCATCTTTTGATCAGGGATATAACTAATATAAACGGTAGCAAAATCCGGCTGATTCGTCACCGGACACATCGTCGTAAATTCGGGACAGTTAAATTTTACAAAATAATCTCGCTCTGGATATTCATTGGGAAATGATTCTAAAACATCAGGATCATACGACAATGAATAAGGGACTTCTTGGTTCCCCAGCAACGTTATATCTTCATATTTTTTACTGTCTTTTTTTGGCATTGCCATCTACTCTCCTTCAAGTGTTTGTAAATGTTTACTTAATTGATGTCGCATTAATTTATTCGACACATTGCGTGGTAATTTTTTAAGAAAATAATATTTTTTTGGTATTTTATAACCGGCTAAATGTTGTTTAGCATAGTTTTTAATGTCTTCTTCTGTCAGCTTAGAATCACTTTTGACAATAAACGCAATTGGTACTTCACCCCAGGTTTCATCTAGACGACCGATCACACCAACATCTTCTATACCCGGCATATTGATTAAACAATGTTCAATTTCTGTCGGATAAATATTTTCACCACCAGAAATAATTAAATCATCACGTCGATCAACAACATATAAAAATCCAGATTCATCAACATAGCCTAAATCACCAGTCGCTAACCATCCTTCGTGGAAAGATGCTTCATTTGCTCCATCATGTTGATAATATTCTTTAGTAACCATCGGACCAGCGACGTAAATTTCCCCAATTCCCTCATGATTAGGTGCGACAATTTTTAATTGTGCAGGGGCTAAAGGTTTACCCGCTGAGCCAAATTTCTTTATGGCATCATTTGGACTTAACGTCACAATTTGTGAAGAAGTCTCGGTCATCCCATATGACTGAAAGACAGGGATATTTTTTTGTTTCGCTTGTTCGAGCGTATGAATCGGACAAGACCCTCCCCCAAGTAACATACAGCGAAAGGTTGCTGGATAATTGTTTGAACCGATTGTTTGTAACAAACGTTCTAACATAACTGTCACGACTGAGGCGATTGTTACTCGGTGCTTAATAATTGCTTCATGAACCGCTTCTGCAGAAAATTTTTCTAATAAATATAAGGGCATTCCATAAATGACACTACGCATACAGATTGAAAAACCACTGACATGAAAAATTGGTAACGTACATAACCATTTATCAGTTGTCTTTAATCCAAGATTTAATGCTGAACCAATGGCACTAAACCAATGATTGCCGTACGTATGAACAACGCCTTTAGGTTTTCCAGTCGTTCCCGATGTATACATTATTGTAAATCGATCATCTAAATGAATATCTGTTTTTAATGTGACATCTTTTTTAGGTAATTGTTCGACGTACGTATAGGCATATGATTTTGTTGGCAAATCCATTTCATTAAATGACGCTTGTAGGTGGTCACTGACTAAGACAACATTAACATTCGCATCCTTAAGTTGGTAAGCTAATTCATTGGCAGTTAATCGTGTATTTAACATGACAATAACCGCCCCTAAATAGCTGAGCGCATGAACAGCAACGATCATTTGTCGCTCATTGTCAGAAAACAAACCAACATGTGTTCCTTGTTTAATTCCAAGTTGGGCAAGTTTTTTAGCATACGTTTCACATGCTTGTTTCAGTTGTAAAAATGTCATTCGTTTACAATTTTTCGTTTCAATCGCTACTTGGCTTGGTGCTAATGTCGCTTGTTTTGTTAACCAGTGTGGAATGACTGTCACTTTACTTAGCTCCTATCATAAAAAATGTATCAAAAGAGAAAAATCTTTGCTCGTAAGCAAAGATTTTTAACCAATGTTCCGTTATGGAAAACGAGGAAATTGATCAAAGTCAGGTTTACGTTTTTCTTTAAATGAATCTCTGCCTTCCTTTGCTTCATCCGTCGTGTAATAAAGTAATGTCGCATCGCCACCCATTTGCTGTAAACCAGCTAAACCATCTGTCGCCGCATTAAAGGATGCCTTTAAGAACCGAATCGCTGTTGGAGATTTTTCTAAAATTTCTTCACACCATTGAACCGTTTCCGCTTCAAGCTGGTCTAATGGGACAACTTTATTCACTAAACCCATGTCATAAGCTTCTTCTGCATTATACTGACGACATAAATACCAAATTTCCCGAGCCCGTTTTTGACCGACCATTTCTGCCAGCAGGCCTGCACCATAACCAGCATCAAAACTACCCACTTTTGGTCCTGTTTGGCCAAAAATTGCATTGTCGGCAGCAATTGTTAAGTCACTTACAATATGTAACACATGACCGCCACCGATGGCATAACCGGCAACCATTGCAATGACCGGTTTTGGAATGGTCCGAATCAGTCGTTGTAAATCTAAAACGTTTAATCGTGGAATATGATCATCACCGACATATCCACCATGACCACGGACTGATTGGTCACCTCCAGAACAAAATGCTTTTTCCCCTGCGCCTGTTAAAACAATCACACCGATCGATGAATCATCCCGTGCATCGGCAAATGCATCGATCATTTCATTTACAGTTAACGGTGTGAAAGCATTGCGCTTTTCTGGACGGTTGATCGTCACTTTAGCGATACCATTATATTTCTCATAAATAATTTCTTCATAATCCCTTGCTTTTTCCCACTTTACAGTCATATATACCCTCCTAAATATGTATGTTTAATGAATTGATTGAACAAAATACGTCACTTCATCATAAAATAAATCAGGTTGTTCGATATGGACAGCGTGCCCGGCTCGTTCAATGACTTTTAACTTGACATTTGGGAGTCTTTTTTGCATTTGTTCATTCAATTTAACAAATTTTTTATCATGTTCACCAACTATTAATAATACATGAGCATTTAGTGATTGTAAATCATTCCATAATGATGGTTGTTGACCTGTACCCATGTAACGTAGTGAGGCAATCAGACCCGTTTGTGACTGTTTGAGTCTTTCTTGGCGGATCTTTTCTTGAATGTCTTTTGCTAACCGTTTTTGTGTCACAAATAAAGGAATGTTTTCCCAAAAGTTAACAAATGATTTTAAACCATCATTTTTTAATCTTTTAATCAGCTGTTCATCATTTTTCCGCCGTTCCCTCCGTTCTTTTTGGGAAGTTAATCCTGGTGAAGCACTTTCTAATGTTAATGATAAAATTGTTTCTGGATATGTTAAAGCATAGGCTAAAGCTGTACGCCCACCCATTGAGTAACCAACGATATGAGCTTTCTCAATCTTTAACTGTCGTAAAATTTCTCGAAGATCATCAACGACCATTTCCATTGTTCGAGGGTTATTTGTTGTTGTCTGTCCATGCCCTGGTAAATCAAGTGCAATGACTTGAAAAGATGTTTGCCACCGTTTTATAAAGTCATCCCATGTATGTTTGGAACCTGTAAAACCATGAAGTAAAATGAGTGGTTTACCTTTCCCGTTCATTGTAAAAGCATAAGATGCCCCATTAACTTGAATATACAAATGCCTCACTCCATTTGTCGCAATTGTTGAGTAATCTCATCCCACTTACTACGGTGCCACAAAACATTTTCTTCCCGGTCTGTAACGACTTCAACAACTGATAATCCTTTACGTGCATAACTTTGTGACAGTTTTTTCTGTAAATCTGGCAAATCATTCGCTCGAGCAAAATGGCCGTCATACATGTTGACAGCTTGTGAAAAGTCAATGCCTAACGGTGTTCCGAAAAGTTTTTCAAAATATTTTGGTTCATCCGCTTGTGGTAAAAAGGAAAATATTCCGCCACCATCATTGTTAATAAGCAAAACGGTTATATCAATTTCATAATGTTTAGCCGCTAATAAGCCATTTAGATCATGGTAAAATGATAAATCACCGATCACAAGTGTTACACGCTCACCATGAACACTCGCACCAAGCGCACTCGATACGACACCATCAATCCCGTTTACCCCACGGTTATTTAAAATTTCCAGCTTTTTCTCTGTCGGTTTAAAAAATGTATCTAAATCTCTGACAGCCATACTATTGCCAATATATATATAACTTTCATGGGGAATCACATCTAATAGACAACGAACAGCCTCGCCTTCTGTCAATGATTCGTTTGCCTTTGAAAACAAATGGGAAATCGCTATTTTTTCATTTGTTTGCCATAAATTAAGCCATTCTTCTGGCAAACGGCGAAAATGATCGTTAGTCAGCTGTAAAAGTTCATGGCATAAATGAACATTGTGCGCATGAACGACATTTGCGATGTTTTTTGTCGGTTGACGATATCCCGAACTATTTTCAATGATGATCTGTGGAATGTCTTCATGTTGCTCAAGATAAAATAAAAGCATTTTTGATACGGGCATCGCACCAAAGCGAATAATGAAATCAGGCTTTAAACGCTCCCGGATCATTTCATCCCGTAAAATCGCATCATACATCGTTATAAGATGAGATTTTTCGTGTGTACCCGACCGCATTTGTGATAAAGGATCAGCTAATATAGGAACATTCCATGTGCTCGCTAGCTCACTAATCGCATTTACTAAACGTAGATCACGCTGAGGTCCGACGACAAAAACACCGCGTTTTTTACCATCGACAAGATTAATGATTGACTGTAACTGTTCTTCATTTAATCGTTTTTCCCCACCCATTGTTAGCGGAAATTCATTCATCGACGAGGAATGTATTTGTAATTTTTCAGCTATGCCATTAACTGTAAAATCAGGTATTAATGGTTCACGAAACGGGAAGTTTAAATGAACGGGACCCGGGTTATCACTCATCGCTTTCAACATCGCTAACATAGCTGTTCTTCTCACATCTTCAATGACACGTTCGTAACTTTCGGGCAATAACATTTCTTTAAACCATTTCACATAATTACCATACATTTTAATTTGATCGATCGCTTGTGGAGCGCCGATATCACGTAATTCATGGGGACGATCAGTCGTTAAAATTATCAATGGAATTCGATTATGATACGCTTCAACGATCGCTGGAAAATAATTGGCTGCAGCTGACCCTGATGTACAAACGAGTGCGACCGGTCGATTCGTTTGTTGGGCCATTCCTAAAGCAAAAAAGGCTGCTGATCTTTCATCAATAATGACCCATTCTTGAATCGCTTGATGTTCACACATCGTCATTGCTAAAGGTGTTGAACGCGATCCGGGCGAAATAACAACATCAGTCAGTCCATTGTTTACAAGTGCGTCAACAAAATTGACGACATAATTCGTTAAATCTTTACGATACGTCATAGTTTCCCTCCAACACGTTTAACATCGGTAAAAATTTGATGCCTGTTTCTTCATACTCTTCATCAATATTTGAGTCCCCCATCACCCCACATCCAGCAAATAGTGAGGCAATGTTTTGTTGAATAAGTCCTGAACGTATGGCAACGGCAAATTCCCCATTTCTTTGGCTATCTAACCAACCGACCGGCGCTCCGAACCATCCACGGTCAAATGATTCATGGTCCCGTATAAACGCTAAAGATTTTTCATAAGGTACACCACCTAATGCTGGTGTTGGATGCAAAGCTTCAACAATATTAAAAATCGAATAATTCTCATTTAATGTTGCTGTGACCGGTGTATATAAATGGTGTAAGTTTTTTAATGTCTTTACAGTTGGTGTTTCAGGGATATTCATATGTGTACAATATGGGGTAATCGCCTCACGAATCATTTGTACGACATGATTATGTTCTAAGCGATTTTTAGCATCATTAAATAAACTGACACGCAATTTTTCATCAGAAGTATCTGTCGTTCCCCGCGGGGCTGTTCCTGCTAAACATGTTGAAAGTAAATCGTCCTCTTCAACACGAACTAATCGCTCAGGTGTGGCCCCTACAAAACAGTTTTCGCCTCGTTCAATGGCAAAAATATAACTCGTCGGTTGAGTATGTAATAATCCTTGTAAAACAGTGCCTAAATGAGGTGAACGATTTAACGTGATCCGAAGCTCACGCGCTAAAACAATTTTCTCAGCTTGTTCATTATTTATTTCATCGATGGCTTTTTGAACGCTCGCTTTCCATTCGGTAACGGCTTGTTCATCTTTTTTAATGATTTTAGCATTTGGTTCATTCATTACAGATGATTGTTGTAAAAATTGTTTTTTTTCCTTAAAAATCGTGTGCAATGTTTGGCCAAGATGTTTTTCTTCAAGGAAAACATTTACCGTGATAAACTGTGCTTCAAGAGATTCAGTTAACAAAACTTCTGGAACACTTAATTGACTATGAGCAAATTTTTCCCATCGTTTATCTGTTGTTCGTTTCGGATCAAATGACATACCCCCGATCGCAACAAGTCCAGTACCTGCTTGGTGAAACTCATTAAAAATAAGAGCATTTTTTAATAGTTTATCCCACGCCGCTTCAGTTGTTTGAAAACGATTGGTCGATGCCTCTATTTCATACGCTGAACCAACACCAACCATGTAAAACTTAGCTTGTGGTTCAGCCCAAAACGTACGGTTTTTCTCTGTCACTCCCGCACGATTAAAAAACTCAAGCGGGGTAACTTTTTCCTTATTTGACAATTGTTGGGTATAGCTTACGAGACGTCCGAGTTGATCGGTCGTAATTTTATCATCTATATGCAATACTTTTTGTTCCGCACATTTTTTAATAGGAATCATTTCCTTAAACCTCCGTATCTATTATACGCTTGTCGTATCATATATATATTATGCTCTTTTTTGTCGTTTCTCAAGAAAAGCCTGCTGAAATATCTTAATGTTTTAGATCAGTTTAGTGTTTATTGTTCTTCATTGACACTTTTCATAGATTTACTTACACTTAAAGAGCATTGTATTTTGGCAGGAGGAGAACATCTATGTCAACAAACATACGGGAAGTGTTGAATGAAAAAGATGGCTTGCAAATATGGTGGCGATTGCTTCGTCCACACACATTAACCGCTTCATTTGTACCTGTTTTTATCGGAACAATGTTAGCATATATTGATCAATCGATTCATTGGTTATTATTCACTGCAATGTTGATTGCTTCTATTCTTATTCAAGCGGCTACAAACATGTTTAATGAATATTACGATTATAAACTTGGACTAGATCATGAAGAGTCTGTCGGAATTGGTGGGACGATTGTTCGTGATGGGGTTCAACCAAAAACTGTTTTAAATTTAGCGTTTACATTTTTTGGGATTGCAATCTTGCTTGGCATTTATATTTGCTTAGTCTCCAGTTGGTGGATTGCCGTTATCGGTGCCATTAGTATGTTGTTCGGTTACTTATATACGGGCGGGCCTATCCCGATTGCTTATACACCGTTTGGTGAACTCTTTGCAGGCTTTTTTATGGGGACGATAATTATCGCGATTAGTTACTATATCCAAACTTTAACACTCACGAGTACTGTCATCTGGATCTCTATTCCTGTGGCAATTTTTATTGGTGCTATTTTACTGTCTAATAATATCCGTGATTTAGAGAATGACAAAAAAAATGGTCGGCGAACAATTGCTATATTACTCGGTCATCGTTGGGCGGTTATATTTTTAGCTATATTATTTGTGGCAGCTTACTTGTTTACAGCGACATTTATTATAACAGGGCAATTACCAATTCATTCCATCATCGTTTTTTTAAGTGTCCCAAAAGCAATTAGTGTAATTAATGGGTTTCGAGGTAAATCAGAACCGATTGAAATGATGCCCGCCATGGTTGCAACTGGGCAAACGAATACCATTTACGGATTTTTGCTCGGCATTTCATTACTCATCAGCCGTTTCATACAATGATCTAGGAAAGGTGGCTATCTATTTGCAAATAGAAAATACGCTTTTACAATCGTTAGGCATTGAAATTATTTCACTAGAGAAACATGAGGTTATCATGACGATGCCTGTTGATGAACGAACACACCAGCCGGCGGGGTTTTTACATGGCGGTGCAAGTGTCGCTTTAGCGGAGACTGCTGCAAGTGTTGGGGCTTATTTACATGTCGATCCCAAAGCTTACAATGTTTTTGGCATTGAAATTAATGCAAACCATGTGAAGAGTAAACGTGAAGGTACGGTTACAGCGATCGCAAAACCTTTTCACATCGGCCGAACGACAATGGTATGGGAAATCAAAATAGTCGATGAATGTGATGATCTTATTTGTATTTCCCGTTGCACAATTGGGGTTGTCCCCAAACGAAAATAATCAATTAAAGGAAGATTTTTTATGTGTTTAATAAATTTTCACTGGCAAACACATCCAAATTATCCATTAATTGTAGCCGCTAATCGAGATGAAGTTTACGATCGTCCGACAGCACCGGCTCACTTTTGGCAAGATTTTCCATTTATTTTAGCAGGTCGTGACTTAGAACAGTACGGCACATGGCTTGGTGTCACAACAACCGGACGTTTTGCTGCGTTAACAAATTATCGTGATCCACAAACAATGTATAAAGCTTTTGATAAATCACGTGGCGATCTTGTCAAAGACTTTTTAACGTCTTCTTTAAGCCCTGTTGCTTACTTAGAAAATATTCGTCCAAAAGATAATCAATTTAATGGCTTTAATTTACTCGTTGGTACAGCTGATGAACTGTTTTATTATAACAATATCGAACGTGAAATCGTTGAAATTGTGCCTGGAACTCATAGTTTAAGTAATCATTTTTTAAACACACCATGGCCTAAAGTTATTCGTGGGAAAAATGCTTTACAATCGGTTGCTGAACAAAACGAACGATTAACACCTGCTCAGCTTTTCCCCTTATTAACGGACCGTAATCAAGCGCCAAAACAAAAGTTACCAAATACAGGGATTGATCAATCTCTTGAGAAGAAACTATCACCATTATTTATACAAACACCAACATACGGTACCCGTTCATCAACAGTTCTTTTAATCGATCAAAATGGATATGTATCTTTTAATGAACGAACTTATCGTAAGGGCTCTTTACAAAATGAATTAGCGTTTAATTTTCAAATACAAAAAACCTAAGCCCATTCATCGTTGAACAAGCTTAGGTTAATAAATTTTTAGGATGCAAGAGTTGCTTGCTTATCTTCAATCCACTGGCGCATGCGCATATAAAGTGGAACAAATAACATACCGACGATAATCCCTTTCACAATGTTAAACGGCAAAATTCCATAAAGAACAGCAATTCGTTTAACACTTTCAATTTTCATTTCTTCCATTCCCATAAAAAAGGCATAGATTGGCAAAATGATTAAATAATTTAATATACTCATACTAATAGCCATAATAATCGTTCCGGTAATAAGCCCTGAGACGATACTTTTAACCCCTTTATATTTATGGTAAAGGATGGCAACAGGCAAAACAAACGCTATCGCTGCGATAATATTTGCTGTAACACCTACCGGCTCTCCGCCACCTACAATTAAATAAAGAGCATTTTTAATAATAATGACAAGTACTCCAGCTAATGGTGAAAAGATAAGCGCTGCGATTAAAGCAGGCACTTCACCAAAGTCAATTTTTAAATACGGTGGCAAAAACGGCAATGGAAACTTCAGTAAAAATAAAAGAAATGAAATTGTTCCAAATAGCGCAATAATGATAATTTTGATCAGTCGTGATGATTGCATGTAAATCTCCCCTTCATCTTTTTATCGATCCACATCTCGTGATGAAGGAGTGAGCGATATCTATTGAAAAACAAAAAACCCTAAAACCGACGAGGGGCTTTAGGGTATACGTCAACAGATTAAATTAAAGGTATCGTTCACCTTTAATCGCTCAACATCTTCTCCCATCCAGACTTTAACTGTCGGTTCTGGAATTACACCAGATCAGCCACAACTATTCATTGTGGGTCACGGACTTAAAACGATATATATTCGTTGATTACCGTCGGTCGGGAATTACACCCTGCCCCGAAGATGGAACCGATATTTTATTGTACTTATAATATAACTCAATTATACGAAAAACGCAACAAATCAACACTTTTAATTTTAGCTTTAGTTTATTTTTGTTTATTTTATGTTCGTTTTGTTTGAATTTGAACAACAACTGGGCAACAATTGGACAACAAGTTGCCAACTTTAAAATGGATGGAATATAATGCTACTACTTGATCATTATATGACTAACAATAAAATTTAATGTAAACTGAAAAATGTTTAATAATTAACCAGTTAAATGTTGATATACCTCTTAGATAAAATGAATTCGTTTAGATCCCAGCACAAAGAAATGGATATAACATTTTCAAATTGTTTCCATAAGCTACTAAAATAAGCGTTTAGTGATTCAATCAATCGCAACGCAACAAGAATATTTTGATTGACACTTTGAAGTTCCTGAAAAAGCTTTTGTTCAACTTCTTTCAATGTAGGCAAATTATTGATATTATCATTCACAAGGACTCCACCTTGTTAGTTTTCTAGTCAAAAACTATTATAACAAAGGCAGGAAGTCTCCTTTTTATTTTCAAACGTAAGAATATTTTAACTAATTTCCCGTCAAATTTTTACTCATATTTGTAATCTATGAATATCTGTTACATGTGGATAGGATCAATTTCCACTCTCAATCTGTTCATCCACTCTACTAATTAACAGATACTTTTAATAAATATCTTAGAAAAAAGAAGAGCTACAGTTCTAGATAAAACCGTAGCTCTCTTACACAATTCTAATTCTGTATATATTTGATCAGTGATTTAATTATTAATGTCTGTATTCCACAAGATTGGTCCGTGAAACTCGATATAATTTTCTACATTATCCCGCATAGCGGCAATTTTTTTGTATTGACCTAATAATGCGATAGGGACGTAATCAGTTGCAACATATCCTTGTAGTTCAGACCATATCTCCTGGGCTTCGTCTTGAGAAGTGGATCGTGATAGGTCAGTTT
>Ga0079225_10000745_pt1 | contig 17774 bp, 19 predicted proteins | sample Poulit2012_FD_76344 | JGI IMG/M metagenome (GOLD analysis project Ga0079225, IMG submission 76344) | Agricultural soil microbial communities from Georgia to study Nitrogen management - Poultry litter 2012 | ecosystem: Environmental > Terrestrial > Soil > Agricultural land | place: USA: Georgia... | reverse complement strand
TGTAGCGTCCGATTCCAAGTTCAATGGTGGGAGAATAAATAGGAATGATCAAATTTGGGGCCAATAGAAGTGTGAAGGAAAATTATACTTAGGAAATGCGACAACTATATTGACAAACACCGAATACGGGACACTAAATAACACATACCACCGGTATCAAGATAACTTATCTTAAAATATCTTTATTCTTCTATTAGCTGGTACTATACAACAACAAAGTCAACTAATTACTCTCATTTTCATTTTTAACTAAGTAATATATACCTAAACAAATAGTAAACCAAGGTAACCATGGGGCAACGTTATAGAAATAACTAAAATGAACATTAGGAAACTGCTGTACAGCTCCTAATAATAAAAACATTAAGATTGAAACAGAAATGTAAATAGCTGATACAACTTTGTTCACATTTTCACCTCGCCCTCTTATTTAGTATAATTAGTCATTATTCCACTGCCTAAACAAATAATAGCATAGTATATAACACTTTAATTGTAAGTTTCTGAAAGTTCATTCCAAAAAAAGTCATGAATATGAAACGAAAAAACGTGTAATAATATGATGATACCATTACCAATGAAGACAAAATCCTTTGCTAACCTAACACCAGATGAAAAAAAAACAGATTATGGACTATAAAGTGATGGTGTATTTCTGTGAGGGAACTGATACAGAAAAATTAGCTTGGTTCAGAATTATTAATATTGCAGGAGTAAAGATTTCAGATCAGGAACTGCGAAATGCCACTTATACCGGTAGTTGGTTAACTAATGCCAAGTCGATATTCAGCAAGTCAAATTGTGCAGCATACCTTTTGGCAAAAGACTATGTTGGTGGTTCTCCTATCCGACAGGAACTTTTAGAAAAGGCTATTTCTTGGATAAGTAAAGGAAATATTGATAAATATATGTCTGATCATCAACATGATCCACATGCAAATGAGCTGTGGACGTACTTCCGTAATGTTATTGAATGGGTTAAGCTTACATTCCCTAAGTATCGGAAGGAAATGAAAAATATAAATTGGGGTGGATTGTACGATGCTTTCCAAGACCAACTCTACGACACTAGTGTTCTAGAAGATGAAATTAAAAAGTTAATGATGGACGATGATGTGTCAAAGAAAGCAGGAATCTATAGTTATGTGTTAACACGAGATGAAAAATTTTTGAATATTCGTACGTTCACGCCAAATCAAAAAAGAGAAGCTTACGAAAGACAAAATGGTATTTGTATTAAGTGTAATAACCACTTTGAATTAAAACAAATGCATGGTGATCATATCACTCCATGGAGTAAAGGCGGAAAGACTACTGCAGAGAACTGTCAGATGCTTTCTGCAGACTGTAACAGAAAGAAAAGTAATATTTAATAATAAAAATACTAAAATGGCAAAGAAACGTGCATCTATTGAAAATTAAAAAACGCAAAGGATGTTAAAACCTCTGCGTTTTTCTATGTGATTTAATGGCTAAAATTGTGTGAATTCACCTGTTATTTACCTTATTAATAATTCTTGCTGTATTTAAATATGTAGTCCATTGTGGGGTACCGCCAACATTTAGCGGAAAACATACGTTAAGAATCGAAAATTTGTTTTATCCGTTTGAAGTCTATTGTTCATAAATGCATGTGTGATATATGAACGTTCATATATCACGAAACGCCCATTTGCGAACGTTTTAAAACGAGAAACAAATGGAATACCCAAGTGTTTGTAAATGTATACATTTACGGAAAACCTAATTTCATTGTTGTCTGGTGACAATAAAGTTGTTTAAAAGTATTGATAGACATAAGGAAAATCAAGGCTTTCTGACAATTAGACCATCCATTTTTAAATCTGGGAAACCAACTAAGTAATAATCTTCTAAATTGTGATGCACAGTAGTTCTAATCCAATGCTTGAAATCGTATTTAAATTCAATGGTGTCACCAGTCGTAAAGTAAGTACCATCAGGTAATTCATATCTACCTTGCCAATTTTTAGTTAGAGTATTATTCAATGAAAACAACTCCTAAAGTCAATTTTATTACCATTATTGACAGTTTAGGGTTGTAATAAACTAATTCGCAGTACGCTTATTAAACAACTTTATTGTCACTCAATAATTGTGTTCCTTAACGTAGGAAACATCAGGTTTTGTCATGTTAGATTCTGCTTAGCGTATGTTTTCCGCGTTTTGTTGGTAAGACCCCTATAAGGGTGATTTTTAAATATTTTAATCCTACATGAGCACATTACTAATGACAACTATATAATGTCATTAGTAATAGATTGCATGAAAAAGAGTCTATAATTCGCGTTTCAATTGTCCGTCACACATTTTTTATCCACACAAAAAGAGGCTTCCTATAAGTTATCTCACTTATAGGAAGCCTCTTTTCTAAGGAGGGGAAATACAAATTACTTCATACTCTATAAAATCTTTATCAGACAAAGTAGACTTTAATGAATCTGCAATTAAGGATACTTTGTTCTCCTTCTTCCACGCAAAACAATATGTCATCAAATTACTCCCTTCATCGGTTTTATATAGTATGTATTAAAATAAATGTAATAGTTATTGAAGTTTGTTATACACACTATTCAACATCAGTGTTTTACATACTATTAGCCTTTATTATGTCTAATCAAAATTTTATATTAGATTTCGCATCGATTATATAAAGAATGAGTAGGTACATAATGCACTTTTGCAATTGGCGAAGAATCGATATGATGCTAGTATAGTTTCATGGACACATCTTAGTTAAGTTACTACAATTAATTATAGGGGGATGTGTCTGATGAAGCATAAAAATAATGGAAAACGATACAACGATGACTTTCGTAAAATGGTAGTTGATTTATATCAGTCAGGTCAATCAGTTAGAAATTTAAGCAGCGAATATGGCGTTTCAGAAGTTACTATTTATACATGGATTAAGAAATTCACTCCAATGGATTTAGAAGATGGTTCTTCTATTACTCCGGATGATTATGTCAATTTACAAAAACAGATGCTCAAGCTACAAGAGGAAAATGATATTTTAAAAAGGCTATGGCCATATTCGCAAAAAAGTAAACGAGACTGAAATAACTGATTTTATTGACCAAAAAAAAGATACTCATTCAATTCAAACAATGTGTGAAGTCCTTGATATGCCAAGGAGTACATATTATAAATCACTAGATAAAACGATCTCAAATCGTGAGAAAGAAAACCGTAAATTAACTAAAAAAATTATAGAAATTCATGAAGAAAGTAATAAACGGTATGGTGCGCCTAAGATTCACCAAGTCTTGATAGGAAAAGGTTATCAAGTAAGTCTTAACCGAGTCCAGCGATTAATGAAGAAGGCTGGTATTAAATCTATTATTGTAAAAATATTCCGTCCAACACCAAGCAATGAAAAGGTTGTGGAACGTGAAAATATTTTACAAAGAGACTTTTCTACGAAAACGATAAATGAAAAATGGGTTGGCGATATTACGTACATTAATACACTAAAAGATGGTTGGTGCTACCTAGCATCTGTAATGGATTTACACACTAAAAAAATTGTTGGTTATTCTTTTGGACGTACAATGACGACTGAATTGATTACCAAAGCATTAGAAAATGCTTATCATATACAGCAACCAGCCGAAGGCTTAATCTTTCATTCCGATCTAGGCACACAATATACGAGTGATGAGTACGAAAAATTGATTAAAAAATTCAAAATGACCCATTCCTTCAGTTATAAAGGCAGTCCTTATGATAATGCCTGTATCGAATCCTTCCACGCAACATTAAAGAGGGAAGAAGTAAATCATGTTCAATATATCGATTATAAATCAGCTGAATTAGCGTTATTTCAATACATTGAAGGCTGGTATAATCGCAAAAGAATTCACGGTAGTATTGGTTACAAGACGCCGCAAGAAATGGAAGACCTTCTAACAAATGCCGTTTGATTCACTACAACATCAATTCGCTGCACGGCTTTACGTGGAGAGGCGGGCATGATAGCCTTCAAATCTTCCGGTTGCAATTCCAATATACCTCTATCTAATTATCCTCTGAAGATAGGATTCGTAAGGTAATTGGAATCAAGGTAGATTAATATCACATCAAATTGTACTATTTATCTATATATTCTTTCCAGACGTTATAGAATCATATACATTTTCTGGAATAAGATAAATAAATCCACTATTAGGGTCAGTATTAGAGCTGTCTTTTTTCTCTTGATTTTTTAAATGTTCTTTCTATAATATACGTTGAGCTTTACTACCTTAGTAATAATGTTCAAGAAACAGGTTTATACTCTTTTTCTTCAGTATAACTTCTAAGGGGGCTAAACCAGTATTTAACAACAATAAGTATCGTGACTAGGCCTAATAAAAGATAAATATAACGTATATTAATTATCTCTGCAAAAATACCGGTTAAAAATCCAGCTAATGGTAATGTGCTCAAGCTTAGCATCATAATGTTTCCATTTACCCTGCCGAACAGATGTGCAGGAACTACTCTTTGTCTAAAAGTTTGATTATAAACATTAAACATTATTACAGGAGCACTTTGCAAAGCTACACCAATTAATAATCCAATCCAATTTTGACTAAATGCAGCTAAGATAATTCCAGTTGAACTAACAATGATATTAATTAACATTAATTTCATGGGTGTTCCCTTTTTATTAAAGAACGGTACCATTAAAATAGCAAGAATTTGAGCTGCTGCCGCTCCTCCATATACCCATCCTATTTGCTCCGACGACAAATATAACTTATCTCGTGAAAAATATACTATAGTGCTTACTAAAGCCCCGTTACCTATATTTACAATTAAAGTTAATAATGTTAGTGGTCCTAGGACAGGATGATCAATTAAATATCTGACTCCTTCACGATATTGTTCAAAGGACGTTGACTTAAATGGCTTCTGTGATACACTGTTCTTTAATTTTAATAATAAGATTGCTAATAAAATCGGAAAAAATGTAATCACATTTAGCCATAACACATTAAACACTCCAATTTTACCAATTAATATCCCAGCTATGGCACTTCCAACTAACGCTGTCGAAGTGTTCATAAATTGAAACATCGAATTAGCCTTTATAAGCTTATTTTTTTCGAAAAGTTGAGGGATAATTGTGGCTTTTACTACAGAGAAACAAGCTCCCGCACTAGCCACAATAAAACCAATTATAAATATGTGCCAAATTTGAAGTATATTTATCAAGTTAAGTAAAGGGATAGCGCCGATGCCAATTGCTTGTACTATTCCACTAATAACTAGTATAGCTTTTCTTGAAACATAATCAGCCAATACTCCTGCTATCGGAGATATAAAGATAAAAGGAAGAGTTTCTACTAAGAACATTGTGCCCATCCCTAGTGGGGATTTTGTGAGTTCATAAACGAGCCATGGTAAAGCTATAACATAAATTTTATCCCCTAATTTTGATATAAAAGTAGCCCAAAAATATAGGATAAAATTTTTTTCTAACCAAATAGAATTTCTTAAAGTTTTCATATAATTACATCCCCCAAATACAGTAACCCAACCTTTAAAATATATCTTGATAAAAACAAGGAATTTTGATATTTTTATAGATTTAAGTAAATTTTGATTTAGATTTAAGAGTTCAAGTAAAAATAATATGTGAGGGAAAAGGGTCTCCCCCAACCCTTACATATTACTCGGTATCAAAAAGTTTATTATTTAGACTGTATCAACTTTTATCTTTATTAATTTAATTAGACGAAAGAACTGATATAGTGTTATTTTCATTTAATAATTGTTCATGATGTTTTTCCATTAATTTCAAAATACTACTTACTATTACTGAATGTAAGTTCTCAATTTGCTGCATGGAATAAGATTCAACAATAATAGACTGATCAACTAATTCAGCTAATTCACCACCACCCATACCAGTAAGCCCAAAAGTATTTATCCCTAATTGCTTTGCTGCTTTAACAACATTAATAATATTGGGGGAATTTCCACTGCCACTTATCGCTATCAGTAAATCTCCTTCTCTACCAAGAGATTCTAGTTGTTGGTTAAATGATTGAGCATAGTTAAATTTATCTGAAGAACCAGTTATACTAGCCATATTATTGTTTAGTGAATAAGCTTTTGCTCTTACTTTTTCAATTTGTATTAACTTAAAAGCAAATAGATTAGCTGTAGCACCGCTCCCCCCATTACCACAGAAAAAAACTGATTTATTCAAAAGAATTTTTGATGAAATTAAATTTGTGAGACTAATAATGTCGTCTAATTTCACGGAATATATTATATTTTCTATTTCGCTTTTCATCTTATTAAGAGAAAACATTTAGTTCTTGCCTCCTTGTCTGTAATTGATTTAAAATAATTTCACTCCCATTATTACTAAATGAAAATTGATACTCTTTTAATGAATTTAACGCTTTTCGGACAGAGTCTTGGTTCTTAGTTGGACATATAATCAAAAGAAATCCCCCGCCTCCAGCACCAGAAACTTTTACACCTTTCGCTCCTGCTTCAATTGCAAAATTTATATGATTGTCAATATATTCATTACTAATCTTACTTGATAAACTTTTTTTTAGTTGCCATCCTTGTTGTAAAAGTGAACCAAATTCATCAAATTGATTTTTCTGTAAAAACTCTATACCCAAATCAACTTGAAGTTTCATCTCCATTAATGATCCACTTGTTTTTTCTGCATTTTTATTTTGTTCACTGAGTATATTTTCGGATTTACGGTTAATTCCTGTGTGAAATAGCATAAGATGATCCTGAAATTTTTCTTTAATCTTACCATTAATGTTTACTTTTTCTACTATTACATCATCGTTGGATAAAAATCTAAGTTTATTCATTCCACCAAAAGTAGCCATATACTGATCTTGCTTCCCAATTGTTTTATTTAGAATATCGATTTCTAAAACACATGACTGACGAGCCAATTCATGAGCTTTAATATCCATACCCTTGTAAGCATACAAAGCCTTTAAAAGTCCTACAGTTAAACTACTCGAGGTTCCAAGACCTGTTCCATCTTCCGGAACATCAGTTAAGATAGTTATATCAACATTATTTTCCACACCAACCATTTTTAATGCTTCTCTAACAATTGGATGTCTTATATCATCAACATGTTTTACTAATTCATATTTTGAAGAATTTATACCGATTTTTTTGTCTTGCCTTTCTTTAAGAATAACGTATAAATACATATTGATTGTTGTTGAAAATACACAACCCTCATCTTTTTGCCAATAACTTTTCAAATCAGTTCCTCCACCAAAAAAACTAATTCGAAGAGGAGTTTTAGACATAATAATCATATAAAACCATCCTTATATTTTATGGTGACTCAATATCCAATTAACACTTGAAGTTAAATCCTTCGCTATATGATTTGGAGAATTAATCTCATTGAGTACAAACGACTCATCTTCTGAAATCAGTACAGTTTTAATTCCAGCTGAATTCCCGGCAATTACATCAGTAATCCTATCTCCAATCATGTACGCATAGTTAGAATCGATTGGTAATTCTTTTATAGCTTTATCCAGCAACCCAGTTCGAGGTTTTCTGCAATTGCACTGTTCGGTGGGGGTGTGAGGACAATAGTATATTTCGGATATCCAAGCCCCCTTTGATTTCAGTTGTTTACTCATACTATTATGAATTTCATCTAAATCCTTTTGGGATACAATTTGTTTGTTTATACCTGCCTGATTGGTAACAACTACTACTGTAAATCCAGCTTCATTTAAACGTTTTATAGAAGATGCAGCATCCTGCTTAAATCTAAATTCATTCAAATTTTTCACATAACCCTCTCGATCTTCATTTATAACACCATCTCTATCCAGAAATACAACAGGAAGCTTCAAGTTATCTTTAACATCTTTAGTAATTGAGTGACAAAGGAACATTTGAATATCATTTATGACCGAAGGTTCATCAGATGGAATATAAAATATATAATGTGCATGTTCAGTAAAAACCTCACAATCATCACTACCCAAAACAATCACTTTAATTCCATGTTCAAAAGCATATCTAGCAGCTTCGATGATATTGGTATGAGGATTCCCCTCTGAAAAGATAATAAGGACATCATCAGAAGTTGCTGTTCTTATTAAATACTCTTTATATACATCTTCATAGCTAATATCGTTAGACAAAGCTGTTAATAATGGCATGTTACTAGTAATTGAAATTACCTTTATCCCAACACCTAGCCTACTCGCAATGTTAATGCTACCCATTTTTGTTAAGTCATTAGTAAAGTGTTCAGTAATTGTACTAGAAGGCCCACTACCAAGTAAAAATATTGTCTTACCCTTTTTAACACTGTTTATAATTTCTTTCGTAATTAGCTTGTAATCTTGTTCATTCAAATTTTTCACTGTATCTGCGACTGTACTAAAATAAACTTCCAAGTCATTAAACATTATGACCTCCATTTGTTGATACGATATTTTCAACAGACTCTATTTCCACTACCATATTGGTCAAACCTTCTATGGAACCAACTTCCCATGCACCCTTTTGTAAAAACACATTGGCTAACTTTCCTTCTTTAATAACACTATTAAAAAAGTCTTCTTCAGTGGCTATTTTTGCATATTTTAAAATATGTTTACGTTGCAAAATCCAGAAACCTATATCTACACAAGGACCATTATAATTTGTTTTTTTACAGTAAGTTTTTACCATATCTCCTTTAATATCTACGTTTCCTTTTTGTCCCGGGATGTTCTTTGATGGAGCAACAAACATTACAGAATAGCCCATTGTTAAGAGTGGCTTAGCACTGTTTACTAATTTCTCGAACGGGAACTGAGGTAAAGCATCTCCTAATACGACTGAAAAAACGTCATTTAAATTATCCTTAGCATGGTAAATCCCACCTAAAACTCCTAATGGTTCTCGTTCAACAGACCAATTTATTTTTATATCGTATTCTTTACTACTAACAAACTCAATTATATCTTGGCTTTTATAACCTAAACATAAATGAATTTGTTTGGAGGAACTTAGCCATTGTAGTTGTAAATCTAGAAATAATTTCGATTGTATAGGGATTAGAGATTTAGGAATATCTCCTACATATTTTTTAATCCTACTTCCAATTCCTCCCGCAACAATTACTGATTGCATTTTTAAACCTCCAAAGTTTTTCTGAAATTTTTTTGAAGAGAATTAAACAACTTTTTAGCTGCAATATCTAAGGATTCCTGTGAATTGTGTTTTGGTGTCCAACCTATTTTTTTTATTTTCTCAATATTCAAGGAAACATTATTCAGGTCGCCCTTCCAACCTCTACGTTCTCCTGAATATCTAATCTCCACTTGGTTTAAATTCATAGCTATTAAAACGGCTTGAATAACACCTTTCATATTTGCGGTATCAGAAGAGCTAATATTAAAAACATCACAAGGTTTTGATTCATCAAGTTCTGCGTGCTCGTAGGCGTATAACATTCCTTCTATTACATCATCAATGAATATAAAACTTCGTGATTGCTTTCCTTCTCCAAGAACATCTAGTTGGCTTGGATCTTTAGATAATTTCAAGATAAAATCATGAATTACTCCCCTGTGCATTCTGTCACCAACAACATTTCCTAGACGAAAAATCCAGCCACGAATGCCAAATAAACTACAATATGCACTAATAAGAGATTCACAAGCAACTTTACTTGCGCCAAATAAAGAAATTGGAAGTAATGGGCCAGAGTTCTCTGATTTTATAGGAAGCTCCCCATAAACCGTGCTAGAGGAAGAAAAGATTATTTCTTTAACACTATTTTCCCTCATAGCCCCTAATAAATTATGCATTCCCAAAATGTTGTTTTTAAGGTGTAGACTAGTATCCACTGTTCCTGCTGGTATATCAGAATTACCCCCGACATATAATACTAGGTCTTGTCCTTGAACAGCGATGTTGAGATCACTCTGAGTAACTAAATCACCTTTTATTAGTCTAAATCTCGGATTTTTTATGTGAACGTTTATCCACTTAGTATTGCCACTTGATAAATTGTCAAAAATAGTAACATTTTTATCTAATTCCAGTAACTTATCAACAAAGTGACTGCCTATAAAACCTAATCCACCTATAACCAAAATATTTTGCTTCTTAAAACTGTGTGACAATATAATTACCTCCCAATTAATTACCTAATTGTTATTAATAAATTCCTTGTATTAGTTATCGTACTGAATTTCATATATTAAAAGTTTGCAAATTAAGATAGCGTCAGTAGTAATAGAATTAATAACGAAATATTACAACTTTTATAAACGTAGAGTATAAACATATGAACACTTGCAGTAAGACTAGTAAAAGGATCTTGCGTTCAAAAGGTAGTTCTATTTTACGCTAAGGTTGTTGAATTTAATATATGTATAGATTATAGAACGCTTTCTTACTTTCTTCTGTCCTTTTTCCTGATTTGTACGATGAATTCTCATTAACCGTAGATGGTAACGTCTTATAGCAAATTTAGACAATTACTCGAAATTTAAAGAGACAAAAGATTTTCTATATCCTTAATATATTTTTCTGATCCTGCTTTCACCATTAATTCTATAAGTTCTTCAGGTAAGGGTTTATCTTTCACAAGTTTAACTGTTGCTCTTCCAATAGCAGGGAGATGGGTGGATGTATAATAAATATTAACAAAAGGAAGGTGCTTTTTTATCTTTTTATAGATAGGAAATTCTATAGCAACATTTTTTGATTCTATTACTCTGTCTTTGTCAATTTTACCAATTGCTGCCTCTAATGTAATTTTATATGGGTTTATTTCTGTAGCCATATAAGTTATTCTAGTGGTCCCCGAAAATCTAGCATTTACTTCTAACACATAAATCTTATTATTTGATACAATCATATCTATATTTACCCAACCAGTGCTTTTAATAGCTTTACTCACCCTTATTCCTTTTTCTATTAATTTGTTAAGTAATTCATTTTTATTAGGTGGTGGAGTAACCCTCAATTTCAACATAGGGTGAGAAAAGTTATCCGTGGTAACTTCTCCTTTGTAAATAGGCGGATAGACGATATGTTTGTTATTATGACTAAATATATCTATACTATATTCTGTTCCTTCAATAAAAGGCTCTAAAATAACGGGATAAACCAAATCGCTAAGTCCTTCTAATTTTTTTTTATCAAAAATTACCTTTTGATGTTTTCCAGAAATACCTTTAATATTCTTAATTACTATTGGTGTATTAAATGATTCTATCGACTTCAACAAAACACTATGGTTTTCACATAATAGGTTGTCTAATACAGATACTTCATTAAGTTTAAGCATTTCTTTAGTTTGCCATTTATCCCAACAAATATTACTACACTCGTATGATTGACCAATAAAATTGACATTATGAATACGACATATTTCTCCGACAAAACTATCCAAAACTGTTAGTTCATCGTAGCCAGAGGTTGAGATACAAAAGTCTATATCATCTTCTATTATAACTTCTTTTAATTTGTTGAAATATTTTTCCTTTTCACTTACAAAAAACTCCTTATCCACTAGGCCTTTTGTATCGATTGGTTCAGAGTTTTGTACTAATACGACTTCAACATTATGAGAATCAAATGCCTTTTTTATCATGTCTGCTCTATCGAATTTAGTAATTATTCCCTTCAAATAAATTGCCTCCCTCTTCAATTATCATAGGTAACCTTAAAATTTTCTTTAATCCATTGTATTCTTTTCTCCAATTCATTCTGAGTATTTGCTGATATTATAAAAGAGGCAATATTATCAGTACTGAACTCAGCATGTTCAAGAATCTGTCCTTCTTTAATATTTATTTTCATCGTGTGAATCCAGGATTTATTAAAGTCCTCTAATTTAGGTGAATTTAATACTTTTCCTTTTTGTGGGTGAAAAACTATCCATCCACTATATTCATTTTGGAACTTTATAACAGGAAGCTCTTGACCTACCTCAAGAATTGTACCAGCCTTCAATAAATTTACTGAGTAGGATATATCTATCGAGGGCACAACACCCGCTCCTCCAGCCCTAGCTGCAATCTCACAGAAAACAAGTTCATTATCTTTGGTTTTAAATAGTTCTAAGTGAGTAACACCATTTCTAAGATTAAAACTCCTCAAAATATCTTTGTTGAATTTTTTTATTTTATTTTTAAGTATTTCGTTATCTATCATCACAGAGGCTAAATAACCTGTACTATTAAATTCTAAAGTAGGATTCAGATATTTACTTACACTGGATAATAATATTTCTCCATTTTTCACTATTGAATCACAATGATACATTTCTCCTTCTATGAATTCTTCCATTAAGAATTCTTCTCTATTCGGTTCTATCTCATGATAAATCTTTTCGAGTGAATTTTTAGTATCTATAATATAAGTCTCTTTAGAACCCATTCCATATATTGGTTTTATAACTGTTTTTTTATGTTTATCGTGGAACTTACTTACATCAGAATAGTTTTTCATTAATGTAAAATCTGGGGCTTTTATAAGGTTACCTTTGACTATCTTTTTCATATTATATTTGTTTCTAAAGTTTTCTGCCTCTTGTGATGACAAGCCTTTCGCATTACAATAATCACGTATTAATCCAGACAAAATCATAGTCTTCTCAGATAGACTAATGACTTTACTAATACCATAAGTATCATGTAAAGTCTTCGCTAGTTCTAAAACTCTTTGTGAATCGTTTATATCAACTGAAAACAATTCTAAGTAATGAGAAGATGGAACATCATTTGCATATTTCTTATCAATAATAATAAAAGTATTATGCTTTTCCTTATCTATAATAGAATTTTCTTTTTCAATGTAATACTTATACTTTAAAGCGCTTACTATCAAGACATTCTTTTTCAAAATTGATACTCCCTCCTCTAAATAATATAGATGCTAAGTCTAGTTTACATCAAATTTGAGTAGTGGCTCTAAATAATCGACTTTATTTCGGCTGTCATTCTTAAAAAAGTCATTGATTTCTTTTCGATTCTTTTCTAAGAAGACAATTTCTCTAAATTCAGGCTTTTCATTTTTCAATTGAATTTCTTTAACGAAATTATTATACATTTTCTTGAAATCTATGGAACTAAGTATGGTGTTAACCTCAAAAATTACCGCAATAAAATTATTTTCTCCCCCCGTCTTTAAATACTTAGGTATAATTTCTGTTTCTATAGAAATATCCAGACCAACTTCCTCTTTAATTTCTCTCTTTATATTTCCCAATAGATCAATTGAATTCCTAGTAACGTCACTCTTATCAATATTACCACCTACACATTGTAATCTGTTTGGAGAAGATGTATGTTCTGCCATTTCTCCAAATACATAAAAATTATCCGTGGTTGAAATTATTACTGACGTAAACATTATGACACATGCCTCCGAACTATCCATTTCGTTATTTAAGCTATATAGATAATGAGCATAGTCAGTCAATAGTAAATCTAGTGATAATTCGGAAGTAGACTTTTTAACTTCTTTTATAGCAAATATATCACCTCTAAAGGCATTAAAATCACTATTCATAGAGAGAATATTCCAAAATTCCTCTATCCTGTCAACCGTTTTAGATGCCAGTTGTACTTCTTTTGAGTCGAAGTTAATATTAATTTTTTTTGGTATATTTTCAATACAGACTTCATTCATTATTTTCTCACTTCCTTTCTAATTTAATAAATAGCTAGCTTAATATAATATTTTTATTAAGTCTGAAATCATTTCTTCTTCTAAATACTTTTATTAACCTTTTTCTTACTCAGTGGAATCTTGTTATTACGCAGTGAAACCAATAATATTCAAATAACTATAACACTTACTATCTTTCTAATTATTTCATAACTTACCATAATTTTACAATATAGTCAAGCAATTTTAATAACTCATATAATTCTAATTATTATGTTATTTTTTGTTAAATAATGTATAATCTATTATAATACTAAATTGTTAGTCAAGTTTATTTATTATAAATTTTGTAAAAGATATAATAAACCTGTTAGATTTCCTAATCTCGATCAATAATAAAATATAATATTGTAGGTGAAATTAATGTCAAAAAAAAGAAACGTATTAGTAGTTGGTGGAATAAAAGATTTACACAAAAAAATAATTGAAAGAGGCTATTCTATTACTTCGTTAATGTCGAAAGAGAATTATAAAACAAGTTTTATTCAACATTCTGAGAGTGTTTTAATACAAGATTTCAATAAACCTGAAGAAATTTTAGATTTAATTAAATCTATACATGAAAGGAACATTTTCGAAGGTGTCCTATGTTTTTATGAAAAGGAACAACCTTTGGCGTGCTATTTAGCAAAAGAGTTAGGTTTATTACACACTACTGAAAAAGCGGCAAATATAGCCTTAAATAAACATCTTTTAAGAAAGATGTTAAACGAAAATGGCTTATCCTATGTTGAGTTTAAAGTTTGTAACGATGTTTCCGACATCTTAAATTTTTTAGAATATACGGAACAACCCTCTATTATAAAACCTGTAAGAGATACGGCTAGTAGTCAAGTATACCTAGTTAAAAACAAGAATGATTTGAATGCGTTATTAGAAAAGAGCGACATAAAGTTCCCTGTTCTTGTAGAGGAGTACTTAGAAGGTATAGAAATAAGCGTTGAATCATTTACGATTAATGGTGAACATGAAATCATAAATATGACCCAAAAGGAATTGGCTGCAGATTCGTTCGTAGAAATAGGACACTTACTACCTTACTCAATCTCTAATAAAGTAGATTTAGAAGTTTTTAATACAGTTAAAAGAGCATTAGATTTAATAAATCATACTTTTGGTCCTGCACACACTGAAATAAAAATAACAGATAATGGTCCTAAAATAATAGAAACTCATACAAGACCTGGCGGAGATTTAATATTTGAACTGATAGAAATAACGACTGGAATTAATTTAATAGATTTATCAATAGATTATCAAATAAGCAACTTATTCTCTGAGGATACCTTACCCAAATTTAAACATAATTGTCTATCTTCAATTAAGTTTTTTCATAGTCCTACCAAGGGAACAATACTGGACATTCAAGGAATAGATAGAATCAAAGATTTAAGTAATGTAGAAAAAGTGGTATTTAACTCTAACAAAGGAGATTCAGTTTCACTTTTAAGAAATTCTGGTGACAGAATTGGCTATGTAATTTTAAAAGGAAATTCTTCGCAGGAAATAAATAATGTATGGGAAAAAATTAAAGAAATAATAAAAATTAATATTGAAAGGATAGATAACAATGACTAGACAAGTAGAATTAAAGCCCCTAACCTCATCACATGTTCAATTGGTTTTTGATTTATTTAATGATCCTCAAATTTATGATCATACTTTCTTAACTAACGCTTTTCCAGTGAGTGATTTAAGCATTAAGAAAAAAGTTGAAAGTTGGTTGAATGCCAGTAATCAAAAACATTTCGTAATAGTAGGTGAACAGGACCAAGAATTTGGTATTGCTCAAATTTATGAAATTAGTACAACTAATAGAAAATGTTCGCTAGGTATTATCTTAGCATCTAATTATAATAGTAAAGGTATCGGGACAGAGGTTATTGAACAACTAATTTCATTTTGCTTTAATAAACTAAATTTACATAAAATCGAGGTAAGTATTACAGAAAGTAATGTAAAATCCATCAATCTGGTTAAAAAGTTCGATTTCTCTCATGAAGGTACTCTAAAAGAGTCAGCTTTTAAAAATGGTAAATATGAATCTATATTAATGTTTGGATTAATAAACGACTAATTTACTATTATGGAGGATTATACATGAAAAAAAATATATTGATTATTAACAGAATAGATTATAAAAATTATTTAAAAAATGAATTACCGATTATAGATCCTCTAGAACATAATGTTTTTATAATAACTAAAAAAGAGGAAGCTATCCAAATTCCCTCGGAACACTACGTGGAATTGTACGCTATTAATACAAGTGATGACAAAAGAGTTATCGACATTGCTCAAAAAATCCATAATGAGCATAAAATTGATAAAGTAGTAGCATTATCTGAGAGAAACTTATTAACTGCTGCTCAAATAAGAGATCGACTTAACGTACCGGGAATGAGACTTAATCAAGCATTATTATTTAGAAATAAATTATTAATGAAAGAGAAATTAAAAAAAAATGATATAAAAGTTCCAAATTACATGTATATAAGCAATTCTGAAGAGGTTATATCTTTTTTTAATCAATATAAGAAAATTGTTATTAAACCTGTCTATGGTATGGGGTCACAAAATACTTATATAATCGAATCATTAGATGAATTGCAACAAACATTGAAATCGTTAGATTGTAAGACAACCTCTTATGAGGTTGAGGAATTTATCGATGGAGAAATGTATCACTGTGACTCAATAGTATTGAACAGTGAGATAAAATTAGTTAGTGTTAGTAAATATGTAGGATCGACTTTAAACTATAATGGTGACCATTCTCTAAGTTCTATCATGGAGGATGATTCAAATAGGATAAAGTATATTAAAGATTATAATTGTAAGATACTAGATACTCTTAGTTTTGCTGAAGGTGTTACACATCTCGAACTGTTTGTTAGTAAGGATGGGGAAATTACTTTTTGTGAAATTGCAGCTAGACCGGGTGGTGGTGGAATAATAGAAGGAATAGAGCAAATCTACAATGTAAATCTCATGGAAGCTGCAATTCGAATTGAGGTAGATGGTTCTGCTCCTGAAATAACTTCTTCGGAATTCTTGTCTGGTTTTATTATGTTTTATTCAAATGGAGGATTTGTAAGTAAGATATCAGGAATTGAGCAGTTTAATAAAGCGTGGTTGCCAAGATTTGATATTAATGTTAAGCTTAATAATTTTTATAATCCAGCCAGTTATAGTTCAGACTGTATAGCTTCATTTACTGTGATTGGAAGAAATAGGAAGGAAATTAGAAATAGAATTTCTTGGGTAAAGAATAGATTTAAGGTAATATTTGAATGAGAATTTTAGTCAATCTTGGTTTGTAGATTATACACTTATATTTGGAGCAGATGATTGCTAAAGAATCAAAGGAAGGTAAATCTTAATGAATTGTTAAAGGATACGCTACTAGATAGGTCGAGAAATACCCACTATCTAGTAGCCTTTTTTGAACAATCGGAGTAACCATTCCATCACTTGAGAATACAATTCCTTCAGATTTTAACGAGCTTTGAAGGTTTCGAATAGATTCGTGACCTACAAAATTAGGAGAATCTTCACGAAATCCACCATGCCCTCTGATTAAAGAAAGAAGAGAACTAACAAAAGTTTCTCCAGCTTACCTGATCGTATTTCAAAGCCCAATTTAATACGGCATTTACTCTTTTTGCTTTACCAACATTGGCATTTTGACCATTTAACTTCGGGTCACCTTTATCCACCTTGTTACGAAGGATAAAGTTATCAAGATCTGCATGAGTAGGTTTACGAATTATTACCAAAGCATCGTCTACTACTTGTGAAATCACAACGGAAATTTCTTCATGTATTTACCTTCCCTTTTTAGAAATTTTTTGGAGTACAAATTAATAGAACTAAGTATTTCTAATGCCCTCTTTCAAATAATGAAAGGTGTAGAAAGTCATGAAAGTAAGTACTTTTCAATCTGAGTATTGCGGACGATTTTTACCAGCTGTGCAGTTCTTCTTACCACACTTTGCGGATAAATGTACCAGCGTTTGCGGAGGTATTTATCAGTGATGAAAAAAGACATAGCACCAACCAGTGGC
>Ga0079225_10000743_pt1 | contig 17832 bp, 19 predicted proteins | sample Poulit2012_FD_76344 | JGI IMG/M metagenome (GOLD analysis project Ga0079225, IMG submission 76344) | Agricultural soil microbial communities from Georgia to study Nitrogen management - Poultry litter 2012 | ecosystem: Environmental > Terrestrial > Soil > Agricultural land | place: USA: Georgia... | reverse complement strand
GCGCCGCTGTTCCGGATCGCCCTTCAGGTAGCCTATCGCGTAAACCGTCGTCAGCAGCCACAGGCCCGCCGACAGCGTGACAAAGAGCAATGCAAGCGCATCGATGTGAAGAAGCAGGCTAAGATCGCCGCCCAGTGGAAGACGGAGGCTGAACTGCTGACCCTGATACACTCCCCAGAGCATTGCCGCGACGACAAGCACCTTCAGGACGCCACCGCCCAGATTGATCGCATTGCGCCACTGCTCGCGCTCGCGACCGAGCAGGAAGATGGCCACCGCCGGGACCAGGGAGCAGGCCAGAAGCAGAAGCGGGAAGATCCACTCGTCGCTCATCCCGCAGCCTCCAGCACCGGCGGCAGTGCGAGCGTGATCAGTCGGAGCACAGGATCTGCGCCAATCCCCAGCAGCAGGGAAAGGAACGCCAGCGCCATTGCGGCCGCGCCTTTCACGCCGGTTCTTGCCACGGTCGCCGGGGCATCCTCTTCAGAGCCGACGAAGGCGCGCAGAAGAAAGCGCAGCACATAGCCGGCCGAGAGCAACCCGCCGACCAGCAGCACCGCCACCACCCACCACAGGTCGATGGCGATGGCCGATCCCAGCATTAGCCACTTGGCCAGAAAACCACCGCTGACGGGCAGCGCCATGATCGACAGACCGGAAAGAGCGAGAGCGAAAAGGGGCACTGGCACGCGCCGCGTCGCGCCGGCCAGGTCCTGGATACGATCGCTGCCGACGGCGTTCATGATCGCACCGGCGGACAGGAACATGGATGATTTGGCCAGCCCGTGAGAAAGTATCTGCAGCATCCCGCCCTGCCAGGCCTGCACCGCTGCTGCACTACCGGGCATGGCGAGCGCGAAGACGAGAAGCATGTAGCCGAGCTGGGCCACCGTCGAGTAGGCGATCATCAGCTTCAGCCGCTCCTGCCGGAGCGCAAGGAAGGAGGCCCATATAACCGCGGTTCCTCCAAGGGCGCCGAGCAGGTACCAGGCAGCGGGCGGCGGCAGGGTCGGAAAGACCTCGAACCACAGGCGCAGCAAGAGATAGAGCGGCCCCTTCACCGCCAGGGCCGAAAGCACCGCGCTGACAGCTGTCGGCGCACTCACATGTGCCGGCCGCAACCAGAAGTGCAGGGGCCATATTGCGGCCTTGAGCAGCAGGCCGAGCGTCATGAGGATGAGCGCAGCAGCGGCAGCAGGCCCCGAGGTCACGGCGTCTGCGACAAGCCCGAGATCGAGAACGCCAAGTTCCCCGTAGAGGATTGCGACGCCAAAGAGATAGAAAATGGAAGCGAAGGTCGCAAATAGCAGATAGCGCATCTGGGCAACAAGCGCCGCCGCACCGCCGCCAAGGGCGACCAGTGCCACACCGCCGACACTCGCGATTTCCAGAACCACGTAGAGGTTGAAGAGGTCGTAGGACAGGAAAACGCCGTTCAGGCCAGCCCAAAGGAAGAAGAGCAGGGACCAGAAGGCGCGCGCGTTGCGGCCGGGCAACTCTTCTCCCTGCGCATAAAGCGTGACGGCGGAGATGACCAGGGTCGTCAGGGCGAGAAAAAGCAGGGCCAGGGCATCCAGCCGCAGAGTGATGCCAAGCGGGGCTGCCCAGTTGCCCAGAGCCACAACAGCCGGCTGGCCGGATAGCACCGGAGAACCGAGAAGGACGAGGAGAAGCCAGTTCACTGCCAGGCCCACCGACGGCAGCACCCGCAACACCAGCGTTCCCGGAAACAGCATGAATGCGCCGACTGCCGCCGGTGCGACGATCCACAGGGGGAGAAACGGCAGGATGTCGCTCGCGAAGGCGAAGGCCATAGGGCCTAGCCCCCGGAAGGACCGGACGGGCTCTCCAGGACGATCCGGCCTGTCGCACGATACAGACGCAGCGCCACTGCCAGCGCCAGGGCCGTGGTCGCGACGGATACGACGATACCGGTGATGACAAGGGCCTGGGGTATCGGATCGACCTCAGGGGGGCGGGCAGCAAGGCTGCCGAGGAAGAGGAATACGCCGCTCGCCATGATATTGAGCGCCAGTATTCGGCGTACCAGGTGACGCCTGACCAGGAAAGCGTGGGCCGCAATCAGAAACAGCGCTGCACCGGCGAGCGCGTAGAGCAGGGACTGGGTCATCATCGCTCTCCCTCAAGTTCCGGCAAGCCACCCGCCAGCAGAAACAGAACAACGGCTACCGACAGGGCGATCCCGGCCTCGATCAGCAGGATCAGCGGTTTGGCTGCAGCCTCCGGATAGTCGAGAAAGCCGCGCCCCAGAAGATTCATCGCCAGGCCAACCGCACCAAAGATCAGAAAGCCAGCCCCCGCCCCAACTCGCAGCGCACCGCTGCCGTGGGCGGGGGTTGGGCCAACCTTGCCGAGTACCATCAGGATAGCTACCGCTCCGATGATGGTACCTGCCTGAAAGGCGCCGCCGACTTCATCAGCTCCCAGCCAGAAAAGGTAGAACGCCATGAGCAGCACCAGCGGCACCAGCAACTTGAGAAGGAAGACAAGCTGCGGCTCCGGCTGCCCCGGCGTGATGAAGTTCCCCGAGGGCGACCGCCAATCCGCCCGCGGACTCAGGCCCCAGAGACCTACGAGCGCCACAAGCAGCACCGCTTTCTCCAGCTGGGTATCGAAGGCGCGGAAATTGATCAGGACGGCGTTGACCTTGCTGTCAATTCCGCTCATCGGCAGGAATTCCTCCGTGGTACGGGCAAGATGGCTCGCCGTCTGCGGCAGGGAGAGCATCACCGCGGCAAGGCCGATGAAGGCCGCCAACCCCGCCGCGGCCAGGATCGCTTCGCGCGTCCCAAATGGCGGTTCCTCGGGATCGAAGGCCTCGGCCATCCATCAGTCCTCCCGCTCTTCACTCTCCGGTTCCGCAGCAGACAGCCTCGCCAGGGTGGCAATGACGAGAGCACCCGTAATACCTGCACCGATCGCCGCTTCCGTCAGGGCAACGTCCGGCGCCGAGAGACGAAGCCAGGTGATGGAGAGCAGAAGGCCGAAGACGATGAAAAAGACCGCGCTGGCAAAGATGCGCCTATGCCAGAAGGACAGGAGGGCCACCGCCACCATCAGAAACACCAGCAGGGCATCGATGATCAATTCGGACAGCATCACTCCCAGTCTCCTCGTCCTTCCTCGCCGCGGGCATGAAGCCCGACGAGCTGCGCGGACGTGGTTGCCGTCAGCATTGCCACACCCCACACAAGCAGCAGCTTGAAAGCGACGAACAGGTCGCTCGCCTGAAGCGCCAGACCGACGGCAACAAAGCCCAGGCCGAGGTTATCGGCCTTCGTCAGCGCATGAAGGCGCGAGAAAATGTCGGGAAAGCGGAGAAGTCCTACGGTTCCGGCAAGGAAGAAGAAGGCGCCGACCAGGATCAGAGCGATCGAGACCGCGTCAATCATCATGCCGCTCGCGCTTGCGATTGGGAATCCGACGGCCGCAGCGCACGAAGACGGTCGTGCTGAGCGCCGCCAACAAAGCGAAGGTAAGGCCCGCGTCCGCAGCCACCCCTTCCCCGCTCGCCGCTCCGATCAGCAGGATGACGCCGATGCCCGTCGAGTTGAAAAGCTGTGATGCCGACATGCGATCAGCAGGCGTGGGCCCGCGGACGACCCGCCATAGGCCGAGAAGGATCGTGACCAGCAGAAAGGCAGCTACCAGAAGATAGAACTCACTCATCCTGGGCTTCCACCGGGTACACCGGCTGCAGATGCCGCTCCTCAGCTTCGAGTTCCGCCTGCCCCATCGTGTCGCTCAAAATGTGAAACAGCGCCCTTTGCTCATCGAGCCGCACCACAAGGGTTCCCGGCATCAAGGTCACGACGTCGGCCAATACCACCTGCAACGTCCTGTTGGTCGAGGAGAAGTGATAGGGCAAAAAGTAAGGCGCCAATGGCATGCGCGGATGAAAGGCTCGGCCTGCCACGTCAAGGCCGCCGACAACGGAGCCCCGAAGAAAATGCAGAAGATATCCAGGCAGAGAAAGGAGAGACAGGCGCGCGCCTCGTCGCGGCCACGCCCTCACGCTGACACTTGCGGCAACTGCAGCGGCAAGGATTCCGAAAAGCAGGAAATCCAGGCGGAACTGCGAAACGATCACCCATAGACCATAGCCGAGCAAAAAGCGGAGCAACCAGTTGGCAGGTGTTTCGCGGCCAGGATGAAGACGGTCGGTCGAGGGCACCACTCCTCCTGCGAAAAGCACGCACGCGGGCTGGCAGATCCAAGGGCGGATCCGAGAACGGATCGCGTTTGACCAGCACACTCGGGTTTTCGGTCAAACGCCTAGAATCAACCCTTGATCCAAAGGGCGTTGAACACCTTTGCGCACCCGAACACGTTCGCTTTGCGAACGCGCTCCGGTGCGATCTGCGCTAGACGATGAACCCACAAAACAAGCGCCTGGTTCCCACCCTGCCCGCTCGCGGCACTCCTCCTTCCAGGGACCTGGCGCAAGCCTGCTTCACCGACAATCGAAAAAGGCGGCGCGGGTCAGCCGGCAGCAGCGATAGCCTTGGCTTTCTCCACCAGCACTTCCGCCTGCTTGATCGAGGCGATGTCGATCAGGCGGCCGTCGAGCGTGACGGCGCCCTTGCCTTCCTTCTGAGCCTGCTCCATGGCTTCCAGAATCTGCTTCGCCTTGCTGATCTCCTCCTCGCTCGGCGCAAAGAGTTCGTTGGCAAGCTCTATCTGGCTCGGGTGGATGGCCCACTTACCCTCACAGCCGAGGATCGCTGCGCGGCGCGCCTGCGCCCTGTAGCCTTCCTGATCCCCGATATCGCCAAAGGGTCCGTCCACGGGCCGCAAGCCGGCGGCCCGTGCGGCGACAACCATACGCGCAATGGCATAGTGCCACATGTCGCCCCAGTGATAGTCGCGCTTGCCCGCGTCGTCCGGATCGGTCAGCACACCATAAAGCGGGTTCGGGCCCCCGATGTTGGTGGTCCTCGCCCGGGTTGAGGCAGCGTAGTCCGCCACGCCGAAATGCAGGGATTCATTGCGCCTGGAAGCGGTTGCAATGGCGTCGATGTTCGCCATGCCGAGCGCGGTCTCGATGATCATCTCGAAGCCCAGTCGCTTCTTTCGGCCGACCGCTTCTTCGATCTGGGTCACGAGCATGTCGATCGCATAGACGTCGGCGGCCGTCCCGACCTTCGGGATCATGATCAGATCGAGACGCTCGCCCCCCTGCTCGATCAGGTCCACCAGATCACGATACATGTAGTGGGTATCGAGACCGTTGATGCGCACCGAGACCGTCTTCTTGCCGAAGTCGAGTTCATTGAGCGCCTTGATGATGTTCTGCCGAGCCTGAGCCTTGTCGTCGGGCGCGACCGCATCTTCAAGATCCAGAAAGACCACGTCAGCGGCAGCTTCCGCCGCCTTTTCGAGGAAGCGGTAATTGCTGCCGGGCACCGCCAGTTCGCTGCGGTTCAGGCGAGCTGTCGCCTGTTCGACGATCGTGAAGCTCATGACCCTATCCTTCTTGAGTGAGTGATCGAAATGATCCCGGGAAGAGCATCAAGGCTTAGCAAGTGGTAATACCAGTTTCAACTTGCCTTGCGTCCTCCCTTGGCCACCTTCGGCTCCTCTTCCTCCTCGAGCGGGTCGTTGGCGGCTGCCTTTGCCAGAGGATGCCGCTCCCGGACCAGTGTCTTCAGCCTTTCATCCACCACGTGGGTATAAATCTGGGTCGTCGCGATGTCCGCATGGCCGAGCATCTGCTGGACCGCGCGAAGATCAGCCCCATGAGCGAGCAGATGGCTGGCAAAGGCGTGACGCAATACATGCGGCGATACCTTGGTGGGGTCGATCTCCGCTTCCACCGCGAGTTCCTTCAGAAGCTGAGCCAGGCGGTGGCGTGTCAGGTGTCCGCCGGCGCTACGGCTCGGGAACAGCCAGCGGTCATCTTCTTCGCGCTTCAGAAACTGTCGGCGAACCTGCTTGTAGTCGGCGATGGCCTTGCGAGCGGGAGCCCCCAGAGGAACGAGTCTTTCCCGCCCTCCCTTGCCGCGGACGAGAAGCGTGTCCGTGTCCCGAGCCACCACAGAGTAGGGCAGCCCCACCAGTTCCGAGACCCGAAGGCCGGTGGCATAGAGCACCTCCAGCAAGGCCACGAGACGGACGCCTTCGGGACCCTCCTTGTCTCTCGCCGCCTCCAGCAGACGGTTGACTTCCTGCTCGCTCAGCACCTTCGGCAAACGACGCCCCTGTTGCGGGCTTTCGAGTTCGCCGGTGGGATCCCCTTCACGCCAGCCCTCCTCCTGCATGAACTTGAAGAACTGGCGCAGCGCCGAAAGACGGCGCGCCGCAGTACGAGGCGACAAGCCGCTCTGGGACAGGTGGGTCATGTAGGCACGCAGATCCTCGGCCTCTGCCGCCCCGAGTTTCAAATTGCGACCGGCAAGAAAGGCCGCGGCATCGCGCAGATCGCGGCGATAGGCATCTAAAGTATTTCGCGCGGCCCCGCGCTCTGCCAGCAGCATCTCCAGAAATGCATCGATACGACCGTCGGACTGAGCTGCTGGAATGCGACGGGGAGCTCTGCGGGCAACGGACATTTTCTACCAGTTCCTCAACTACTCTGAACAAGAAGGGATTCAACGGCGATGGCGCGGGCGTCCGAATGAAGCCCGACTTCCACCAATGCCGCCAGTGATTCGGCAAGCGTCTGGGGATGCTCGTCGCCCAGACTGCCACCGCCAAGAAGCTGTAACACCAGAAGCGCAGTCTCGCCGCGCCGACCGTCGGCGGCTGCGTGCTGAAGCGAGTATAGCACGGAAGGCGCGGGAGGGGCTGCCCCTCCCGGTCGCGAGAGAGTCACTGTCGAGTGGCGCATCTCCTCGCCCTCGAGCCCCTCGAGCAGCAGCTGCAAGAAAACACGCTCCCGATCGTGCTCTGCCGGATCGGCCCCAAAAGTGCGTGCTTGCGCCCAGGAGCCCAGGGTCAGGACACCCTCCTGCTCGATGCCCGCAAGGCGCGCAGCGGGCCAGATCACCGAGTAGGCGCGCCGCGCCGATTCCTCCCGTGCCGCCGCAGTGCGCAGCATGGTCGTCCAGGCAGAGGCCTGCTCGAGCCGGCCGGCCGTCAAGAGGGACTCGACCACCAGGGGCGCGGCCGCTGCCAGCGCTGGCTCGGGATGCACGTCGAGCAGCAGTTCACTCGCTACGAGAAGTGCGGCAAGATCTAGATCCTCTTGCGCAGCGCGCTCGCGGAAAGCCTCGAGCAGTTCGAGCTTTTCTTCGGCAGAGCCCGCCCGCCACGCTGCCTTGTAGAGCAGGGCACGCGCTTGAGGCCCCTCCTTTTCGGCAGCGACCACCAAAGGCTCCTCTAGCGCGGATAAATCGAAGCGCTCGCCTTCATAGGCCCGCGCCAGGGCCCGGCCATCCAGAAGGCCGAACTGCACCGCACGCTCGACCAGCGGGAGGCGCTCGTCCGCCGGCAAAGTGACCTGCCGTGCCAGCACGCCGAGAAAGGCATAGGGCGCCTGCTCGATCAGGCCGCTTGGCGGCGGGGCGTCGATCGCATTGAGGTAGGCAAGCGTAAGAGCGCTTGCGTCGCGCACCGCCGGCAAATTGGCCAGCCCGAGCGCAGCTTCTGCCAGCTGCAGCACCTGCTGATCCCCGTCCCCGGCTTCGCGCAGCAACGAAAGCCCCAGATTGGCCGCGCGCTCCCTGCCCTCGCTGATCTGGCAATAGATCAGGGCTTCCTGCCAGAAGGGGTCCGAACTGAAGCGCTCGATGCCAGCCTCAGCCAGCCGGCAGGCTTGAGCCCGCTGGCGACTGATAAGCGCGCTTTCCAGGTGTAGCCGGGCCAGAAGGGGATCCTCCGCAGCTTCACGCGGCAGGCGCTGCAGAAGGTCGAGAAGCTCTTCCTGAAGACCCAGTGCATAAAGGCGTTCTGCACGCACCTGCAGCAGTTCTGCGGAGGAAGCGAAGCTAGCAGTTCGGGTCGGCGGACTCGCCGAGGACAGCAGGAGGCGTCGGGCCAGGCTTCGCAACGCCGGTGATTCGATATCGTCCGGCACGACCCTGATCAAACGGATGAGATCATCCCGGTCGCTGCCTCGCCAAAGATCAAGGCCGAGCCCGCCCTCGGCTGGTTCCAGAGTGCCGAGCGTTTCCGGCAGGCTGCCTTGCAGTTCGTCGACCTCGACACCTCCAAGCAGACTGCGTCGGGCGGTCGCTCCAGGCTCTTCGCGCTGCGCCTCCTCTCCCTCGAAGCCGCCGGGAGCCTCCAGTCCCGGTGCGTCCCGGCCGGTCTCATCCTGCGGCAGCTGCGGCACCTGAACATCGTGCGGTGCAGATGGCGGCGCTGGCCAGGATTCGCCCTGAGGAAAGAGTTCACGCGGCTGACCGAAACCCTGCGCCGCCAGCGGGCTGCTCAGCAGAAGAAGACCCGCGGCTGCAGCAACCGCCAGCAGGCTAGTCGCCGAGGCGCGCATCAGGAACAGCCCTTTCTATGGTCTGCGTCGCCGGCGTCACTTCGACGACGAGTAAAGCGGCTGCCGCACCGACAAGTGCTACCAGCAGCACGAGCACAAGGAAAATACCAATGCGACCCATCACTTGTTCCCGTGGTTGGCCAAAGCGGTGGCATGAGCGCCGGGGATATTGCGCAGAGGCGAATCAGCGCGCGGGCAGCCACCAGCCTTGCCCTGGACCCCGATGCTGGTGATAAAATTCGACCATGGCAAAAAAGCGGCAGCAACATCAGGAAAATAGGCATCGCCTGCCGGCTGTGCAACCAGGCGCAGAAGCTGTGCTGGCTTGCGGCGCGTGTCTTGCATCATGAACAGCGGCGAGGCTCCGGGCGCGACGACAACGGGCCCACCGCATATTGTCCTTGTCGGCCTCATGGGCGCGGGCAAATCCTGCATCGGCCGTCGACTCGCGGCACGACTGAAACGACCCTTTCTGGATGCCGATACAGAAATCGAGAAGGCCGCGGGCTGCAGTATCCCCGAGATCTTCGAGCGGCACGGCGAAGAAGCCTTTCGCGACGGCGAGAGGCGTGTCATCGAGCGCCTCTTGCGCAGTGACGAACCACACATCATCGCTACCGGTGGCGGCGCCTACATGGATGCCGCCACGCGCAGCGCCATCGCACGCAGAGGCCTTGCCGTCTGGCTGAAGGCCGATCTGGAGGTGTTGCTGCGCCGCACGGCGCGCCGCGACAACCGCCCGCTGCTCAAGCAGGGAGATCCCCGCCAGATACTGAGCGAGCTGATCGAAAGGCGGCATCCTTCCTATGGACTGGCGGATCTGACGGTGGAAAGTCAGGATGGGCCTCCAGAAGTCACCGTTGAAAGAGTGCTGCAAGCCCTTCGCAAGGGCGGCTACCTGACGCAAGAAAACAGCAAGGGAGAGCGGCTTGGCCGGTCATGAAACCCTGGTCGTGGGACTCGGCGAACGCAGCTACGACATCCGCATCGGCGAAGGGCTGCTTGGCCGGGCGGGCGAACATCTGAAGCTCCTGTTGCACAGTCCGCGCGTCCTGATCGTTACCGACACTTCGGTTCGGGATCTGCATCTTGCGACCCTGCAGCGGGCGCTCGATGTGGCCGGGATCGCCCATCAGGCCTTCGCCGTGCCGGCCGGTGAAGCCAGCAAGAGCTTTGCACCTTTCGCCAGGCTCTGCGAAGACCTGCTGAACGCCGGCATCGACCGCCGCACGACGCTCGTCGCTCTCGGCGGCGGCGTGGTCGGTGATATCTGCGGCTTTGCCGCGGCCGTGCTGCTGCGAGGAATCGACTTCATTCAGATACCCACCACGCTGCTCTCACAAGTGGACAGCTCGGTTGGCGGCAAGACCGGCATCAATAGCAGCGCCGGCAAGAACCTGATCGGCGCCTTCCATCAACCTCGTTTGGTACTCGCCGATACCAGTGTCCTCGCGACCTTGCCGAAGCGGCAGCTGCTGGCGGGCTATGCTGAGATCGTGAAGTGCGGACTGCTTGGGGATGCCACCTTCTTCAACTGGCTGGAAGGACACGCGCGTCCGCTGCTGGAGGGCGATTCCGAAGCGCTGCGCAAGGCCATATATCGCGCCTGTGCCATGAAGGCAGAGATCGTGGCCGCCGACGAGCGGGAAAGCGGCCGGCGGCAGCTCCTGAATCTCGGTCATACCTTCGGGCATGCCCTCGAAGCCGAATGCGGCTACAGCGACGACCTGCTGCATGGTGAGGCCGTGGCAAGCGGCATGGTGCTGGCGTTCGAGCTGTCGGTACAGCTCGGATACTGCGCGCCTGAAGAAGCGGACCGGGTTCGCCGCCATCTTGCGGCGGTCGACCTGCCAACCGGCTTCGAGCGTCTCTGCGACCGCGCCTGGGACCCGCAGCGCCTCATCGAGCACATGCGCCGGGACAAGAAGGCGCAAGGCGGCACGCTCGTTTTCATTCTGGCACGCGCAATCGGTGATGCCTTCACCTGCGATCAGGTTCCCGAAGGTGAGATCGAACACCTGCTGGCGGAGCGAATCGGCGAAGCCTATCCGGGAGCTTCCTCCAGACTCCTGCCCTGAGCGGCCCTCAGCCCCTGCCTCCACAAGACGAGTCGATGATGGATACCGCACTACTTCTTAGCGCCGGCGCCATCCTGCTACTGATGGTTGCCTCCGGCTTCTTCTCCGGTTCCGAAACGGCGCTGACTGCGGCGTCACGGCCACGCATGCATCGGCTCGAGGGGCAGGGAGACAGCCGGGCAAAGGCGGTCAATCTGCTGTGGCAAAACAAGGAACGCATGATCGGCGCGATCCTGCTGGGCAACAATCTGGTCAATATCATGGCCTCGGCGCTCGCCACCTCCGTCTTCATTTCCCTCGTGGGTGAGGCGGGCGTCGTCTATGCCACCTTCGTCATGACCGCCTTGATCCTCATCTTCTCTGAGGTGACCCCCAAGACCCTGGCACTCTACCACGCCGACCGCCTGGCGCTGGTCGTCGCAAAGCCGATGCACCTCATCGTTCAGGTGTTGAGCCCGGTGGTCCAACTGGTGCAGTGGATCGTCACCCTGACGTTGCGTGCCGTAGGTGCCGGGCCGAATCCGGAATCCGACGCCGAGCGCTGGGAAGAGGAACTAAGGGGCGCCATCGAACTTCATCAGGGCGAAGACGATGAAGAGGTGCGCCACGAACGCGAGATGATGCGCTCCATACTCGACCTGGCCGATGTCGAGGTATCCGACATCATGGTCCATCGCCGCAACGTCCTGACGATCAACGTCGAAGAGGATCTGAGCAAGCTGCTCGAACTCTTTACCAACAGCCCCTATACGCGCCTGCCTCTCTGGCGCGATACACCGGAAAACATCGTCGGGGTGCTGCACGTAAAGGCGCTCTTTCGCGCCGTCCAGCTGGCGGCCGGCGACATCAGCAGTCTCGATGTCATGTCGATCGCTGCCAAGCCCTGGTTCATCCCCGACTCCACCGATCTTCTGGCCCAGCTGCAAGCCTTCCGGACGCGGAAGGAGCATATGGCCATCGTCGTCGACGAATATGGCGAGATGCTCGGGATCGTTACCCTGGAAGACATCCTGGAAGAGATCGTCGGCGACATTTCCGACGAAACGGACGTCGGGGTGGAGGGGGTCGATGTATTGCAGGACGGCACCGCAATTGTCGCCGGCACCGTGACCATCCGCGACCTGAACCGCCGCTGCGACTGGCGGCTACCGGACGACGAAGCCTCCACTGTAGCGGGACTGGTGCTCCATGAGGCCCGGCGCATACCCGATGTCGGTCAGACGTTCTCCTTCCTTGATTTCCGTTTCGAGATTCTCGGGCGACAGCGCAATCAGATCACGCTCCTGAAGGTCACGCCCCTTTCCGATGACGAAAAAGTGGCAGAAGCCTCCTCCTCTTGACGAGGGTCACATTCGTTTACCATGCTTATGGTGAATGGGGTGTGGCTGCCCGCCGGCAGCTGAGTGGTTCAGGAGGAAGGCATGCGCAACCGCATCGTTCCCGACATCGTATCGCACCAGGAGTTGACGATCCTTTCGCCCGACACAAGCGTGCGAGCGGCGACCGAGATCATGGCCGAACGTGGCATCAGTGCCGTCATGATCGGCGACGACAACGGTCTTACGGGAATCTTTACCGAGCGTGACCTCGTTCGCCGCGTCGTCGCGCCGGGCAAGGATCCCGCGACGACGAAGCTGCGCGACGCCATGAGCATTCGGCCCTATACCCTGCATCCGCGCGATACGGCCTCCGAGGCGTTGCAGCGGATGCGTGCCAATGGGGTCCGACATCTTCCAGTGGTAGATGGGGGCCGTATCGTCGGCATGGTCTCGATCCGCGACCTCTTCGCCGTGGTTCTGGACGAGACACAGAATGACCTGCGTCAGCGGGACATGCTCATTTTCGATACAGGTTACGGCGCTGGCTGAGACCCTTGACGCTTCGCCACCGGGGCCTAAGGTGCCGCGACCCTGAAGCGTCCTGGAGTTGATTGACATGCCGCTGTCCGAACCGGCCGCCCGCGAGGCGCTGCACAATCGGCAGTATGATTTTCGCGGCTTTCGCCGGGAGGATGGGCTGTGGGATATCGAAGGGCGCATCGTCGATACCAAGACCTACGCCTTTGAAAATCGACATCGCGGCCGCATCGAGCCCGGCACCCCCGTGCATGACATGCAGGTGCGCCTGACACTCGACGACGATTTCCGGATTCACGACATCGAGGCGGTCACTGATGCCTCGCCCTTTGCGATCTGTCCCGGTGCGGCGCCGAACTACAGGAAGTTGATAGGGGTGCGCATTGCGCCTGGCTGGCGGGACCTTCTCAAGCGAGAGCTGGGAGGTACCGGCGGCTGCACTCACATCACGGAAATGCTGATGGCGATTGGTACCGTTGCCTTTCAGACCATCGTTCCCATGCGCAAGCGCGAAAGACCAGGAGCGGCCGGCCGCCGACCGCCTCTGCTGAACAGCTGCCATGCCTTCGCCGAGGATGGTCCGGTGGTAAAGGATCTCTGGCCCGAACACTGGAAGGGCGGCACGGACGCCGCAGTATCAAAGTAGGCACTACAGCAGCCACCACTCCCCGCACAGTTGATCCAGATGTCCACTAGCGACGCGCGGCGCCTGGGCGTCGATGTGCTTCAAGCCGTACTGCAGTCTCGCCAACCTCTGGACGAGGCCTTCACAAGCCATCCGGAACTGAGCAAGCTCAGTAGCCGAGATCGCGCCTTCGCCCGACTGTTGGCAACCACCGCGGTGCGGCGGCTCGGCGAGATTGACGGGCTGCTTGCTGCCTTCATGGACAAGCCCCTGGGCGGCAAGCGCGAAAGCGTGCAGAACGTCCTGCGCCTGGGCGTGGCTCAGCTGCTTTTCCTGGAAACACCGCCCCACGCAGCGGTGGCCACCAGCGTCACCCTCATCAAGAAGCTCGGCCTCGGTGGCTTTACCGGCCTGGCGAATGCGGTGCTGCGCCGGGTCGCACGAGAGGGCAAGGCGAAACTGGCAGCTCTCGATGCCGACCGGCTGTCCTTCCCGCCGTGGCTGTGGGAGCGCCTCGTCCAGAGCTATGGAGAGCCCACCACCCGGGCAGTGGCTCAGGCTCAGCGTGCCGATCCGCCGCTCGATCTCAGTCTGCGGGAGATCCACCAGGGACAGGAGTGGGCAAGAAAGTTGAATGGCCGTCTGCTGCCGAGCGGAAGCCTGCGCTTGCCATCCGGAACCGGTGACGTGAGACAGCTGCCCGGTTTTTCGGAAGGCGCCTGGTGGGTACAGGATAGTGCGGCCGCACTGCCAGCCCAGTTGCTGAGGCCGCAGGCCGGGGAAGTCATTGCCGATCTTTGCGCCGCCCCGGGAGGCAAGACCCTGCAGCTGGCGGCGGCGGGGGCCGAGGTCATCGCAGTCGAGCTTCAACCGGCACGGCTGGCTCTGGTCCAGGAGAATCTGGTGCGCACGAAACTGAGCGCGCTTTGCGTCGCGGCGGACGCTCGCAGCTGGAAGAGCCCACAGCAACTGGACGCCCTGCTGCTCGATGCCCCCTGCAGTGCGACCGGCACCTTGCGCCGTCATCCCGATGTCGCCCTGCATCGGCGTCCGGATGAGCTGGATGGTCTCGTGAAGCTGCAGGACCGTCTGCTGGAAAACGCCATCGAGCTCCTGCGGCCGGGTGGACGGCTGGTCTATTCGGTCTGCTCGCTGCTTCCGGAAGAAGGTTCGGCGCGCATCCGCAAGCTGCTAGACGGTGGAGCGCCCCTTGAGGTCGACCCCGCCGACCCGGAAGAGTACGGCCTGCCCCCGGAGGCGGCCGAGGCAGATGGCGGGCTTCGCACACTGCCGAGTTTCTGGAATGAAGTTGGCGGCATGGACGGCTTCTATATCTGCCGCCTGAGGCGACTTTGACCTTCCCACAGACTGCTGATAGGTAAAGCTGCATGCGCCAGCCCCTTCGCATTTCGCCCTCGATCCTGTCGGCCGACTTCGCCCGTCTGGGTGAAGAAGTTGCTGCGGTCACAGAAGCTGGCGCGGACTACATTCATGTGGACGTGATGGACGGACACTTCGTCCCCAACATCACGATCGGGCCACAGGTGGTGAAGGCCCTGCGCCCCCACAGCAACCTTCCCTTCGACGTTCACTTGATGATCGCTCCGGCAGATCCCTTCATCGTCGCCTTTGCGGAAGCAGGCGCGGATATCATCACAGTGCATCCAGAAGCGGGGCCACACCTCCATCGTACGCTGCAGCTCATCAAGGCGCAGGGGAAGAAGGCCGGCGTATCCCTGAACCCGGCCACCCCCCTGGAGGTGCTCGATCCTGTCCTGGAGGAACTGGATCTGGTGCTCATCATGAGCGTGAACCCGGGCTTCGGCGGGCAGTCCTTCATCCCGAGCGCACTGCCGAGGATCGAAGCGGTTCGCAAGCGTATCGACGCCCTGGGCAAGCCGATCGACCTCGAGGTCGACGGCGGCATCAACGAAGAGACCGCGCCTCAAGCGATCGCTGCCGGTGCGGACGTGCTGGTCGCCGGCACCGCAACCTTCCGCGGCGGAACGACGGCCTACGCTGAAAACATCCGCCGCCTGCGCGGCGAGAGCTGATCGGATGGCTGCGGTGGCCGACGCTTCCCCGTCGCCCCCCGACCCCGACGAGGTCACGGCCTCGCGTCCCACCCGCCGGGTGCGACCTGATCCGGGGTTTCTGGATCACCTTGCTGCCCTCCGTGCCATGCCGCGCGGACTACTGCTCGGTCGCATTGCCTATCGCCTGAAGCGACCGCTGCTGGCTCTTCCCTTCTCCGTCAGGCTGCTACCGGGATGCCGTGCCGCCCAACCGCTGACCCTGCCTCCGGACCCCTGGCCTGGAGACGCCGCCCAGGGTGCCGCGATGATCCAGGGCCGCTTCCGCTTTGGAGGTCAGACGCTGATCGATCCGGATCCGGTCTGGGAAGCTTCCGAGGCGAGCGAGGAGTGGCTGACGGAACTCCATAGCTTTGCCTGGCTGCGCGATCTGCGCGCCTGCAACGGGGATGCTGCACGGCGGCTCGCTCGCGCTCTCACCTCCCAATGGATCAACAGCTTCGGATCGCATTGGAGGGAGCCGGCATGGGATCCACTCGTCACCGGCCGGCGCCTTTCCCACTGGATGGGCCAGTATGACTTCTTCGCCAGCTCCGGCGAGATCGAGTTCCGCCAGGCCCTTCTCAATAACGCGGGGCGTCAGGCTGCCAACCTGGCGCGGGTCCTGCCGGCGGGGCTGTCCGGCGCTGATCTGATCCTCGCTCTGCGGGGACTGGCGATCGCGGGCGCCTGCCTGCCCGGTGGCGAGCGCTGGCTGGTGCGTGCGCTGGATTTGCTCTCGCGAGAACTGCCACAGCAAATTCTGGCCGATGGCGGCCATTGCGAGCGCAGCCCGGCGCGACATCTAGGGGTTCTGCGCGACCTGGTAGACATCAAGTCGATGCTCCATGCGGCCGGAAAGGAACCGCCGGTCGAGTTGCAGGTTGCGATCGAATCGATGGGACCGACCTTGCGACTCTTTCAGCACGGCGATGGTGGCTTGACGCTTTTCAACGGATCTCAAGCCGAAGTCGGCTTCAAGGTGGACATGGTTCTGCGCCGCGCCAATGCCCGGCGCCGGCCGCGTCTTTCAGCGCCTCAGAGCGGCTTTCAGCGTATCCAGGCCGGACGCTCTCTGGTCATCGTGGATGCCGGCGTTCCGGCCTCACCTGGCCTCGATCGCTACGCCCACGCCGGCACCCTGGCGATGGAGTTCAGTGTCGGCCGTGAACGTCTGGTGGTGAACTGTGGCGCTCCCGGTCCCGGCGCCGGGGGAGCGAGCTTACGCCAGGCGGTACGCGCCACCGCTGCCCATTCCACGCTCACCCTGGCGGAGACCAATTCCGCCGCCCTGGCAACCCGTCGGCACTTCCTCGGACCCAGCCTTCTCCACCGCCCGGACATGGTGCAGTGCCGACGAGAGGAAATGGAAGGCGCGACGCTGCTTGAAATGCAGCATGACGGCTATCGCCTGCCCTATGGGGCGATCCATCATCGCCGCCTCTATCTCAGCGCCGACGGCAAGGATCTGCGAGGCGAGGATCGCATCGAGATCATCGATCCGTCCCAGGAGGCTGCCGGCCTTCCTTACTCGATCCGCTTTCACCTCCATCCAGAGGTGAAGGCAAACTTCCTGAGCGGGGGCGGCGTGTTGCTGCGCCTTCCCAAGGGCGGCGGCTGGCGTCTGCGCGCTGCCGGCGCCGAGGAACTGACCCTTGAGGAGAGCATCTATTTCGGCGAGGGCGAAGCAAGGCACAGCACCCAACTGGTCCTTCAGGGTCACCTGAACGAGGACGGTATGCACGTAAAGTGGGCCTTCCGCCGTGAAGAGGAAACGCCTGCCGAAGGCTAGCCCGGCAACGACAGCGGCCGCTTCCAGGAACAGGCAAACCATTCGAAATGCGAAAGAGATGGAGTAAATGATGCCCGCTGAAGACCTGGTCAAGATCAAGCGCGCCCTGGTTTCCGTCAGCGACAAATCCGGCCTCGCTGATCTGGGACGAGCGCTGGCCGCGCGTGATGTGGAGATCCTCTCGACCGGCGGGTCGGCCAGTGCGCTGCGCGATATCGGCATCCCCGTCACCGAGGTGGGCGACTATACGGGATTTCCGGAAATCATGGATGGACGGGTCAAGACCCTCCACCCTCGGATCCACGGAGGACTGCTCGGACGCCGGGATCTGGAAAGCCATCAGGCCGCGATGACGGAACATGGGATCGGCGGGATCGATCTCCTGGCCGTGAACCTCTACCCCTTCCGCGAGACGCTCGCACGCAAGGCCGATGAGCAGACCTGTCTTGAAAACATCGATATCGGTGGTCCGGCAATGATCCGCGCCGCAGCGAAGAACCATGCAGGCGTCGTCGTGCTGACCGATGTTGAAGACTATCCTGCGGTGCTGCAGGAAATTCGCGAAAACGACGGAGGGGTCAGCAGCGCCACCCGCCGCCGCCTGGCTGCAAAGGCCTTTGCCGCCACCGCAGCCTATGACGCGGCCATCGCCGCCTGGATGGGCGATGAGGGCGAAACAGGCCTGCATGTCAGCCTGACCCTCGTGGCCGAAAGGGTGCAGGAGTTGCGCTACGGCGAAAACCCGCAGCAGCAGGCCGCCTTCTACCGTCACGGCCCAGCCCGTCCCGGTGTCGCCACGGCCGCACAGCTGCAGGGCAAGGAGCTGAGCTACAACAATCTGAACGACACCGACGCCGCCTTCGAGACGGTAGCCGAATTCGAGCGGCCGGCGGCCGTAATAGTCAAGCACGCCAATCCCTGCGGCGCTGCCGAGGCCGAGGAGCTGGCAAAGGC
>Ga0079225_10000742_pt1 | contig 17845 bp, 2 predicted proteins | sample Poulit2012_FD_76344 | JGI IMG/M metagenome (GOLD analysis project Ga0079225, IMG submission 76344) | Agricultural soil microbial communities from Georgia to study Nitrogen management - Poultry litter 2012 | ecosystem: Environmental > Terrestrial > Soil > Agricultural land | place: USA: Georgia... | reverse complement strand
CCACAAGGAGACGAAGAGAGCTGGGCAGTAATCTATGGCGAAAGTGGATTCTCGCAAGATGATGAAGACGATTTTGAAACCGACATCGTGCTTGCACCAACCCATACGCTGGAAGATTTAACTCCGCTAACGGATTATGACGTTTATGTTTTCGCTATTTGTGATGAGGATGAAATGATCTATAGTGATCAAGTTGGACCGATTACTTTCACTACAGACGATATGTCTGTCGATAGTCAGGAATTCAACAACTTCACCTACTACCCTAACCCGGTTGAAAATCAGTTGAGCTTAAAAGCAGGAACACAAATAGACAATGTTCAAGTATATAACTTACTCGGACAACAAGTTATCGATGTTCAACCAAACAGCTTAGACGCACAAATCAATACAGAAGCTTTACAATCTGGGATTTATTTGATGAAAGTTAGTATTAACGGAAGTCAGAAAACGTTTAGAGTGGTGAAAAAATAAGTTAACTAGGTTTATATTTTAAAACAAAACCCTTTTGAAATTAATTTCGAAAGGGTTTTGTTATTTAATTTTTAAGAATACAAAAACCTATTTTATGGTAATAAATAAAACTTCAAATGTTTAAAAACTCACATTGCTAAACACATTTCTATGCGCTTTAAATGATTCAAAAGTAATTTACAATTCATCATATTAAGATATAATTGAGATTATTTTTGATTATATGACAATTATCCTTTATATTGCGATATTGACTAACAACTCATTCTTACTAACGAAAGGCCAAAGTTTTATAAAAACAATAACTATGAAAAAATTATTTACAAAATCTAATTCATCCTTAAAATTAAAACCGATGGAGGTCTCTCGATGGAGTCTCTTATTGGGTTTTTTATTTTTAGGAAGTGTTTTAAACGCCCAAGTTGATGGAGCAACTTGTGAAGCCCCTGTTGCTGTTGATGAAATGCCATATAGCGATTCGGGAAACACTTCAACTTATGGCAACAATTACACCAGTTCAGATGTTCCAGATGTAGCCCCTGACGCCGTTACAAATGGAACGGGAACCACTTCTTATTTAAATGGTAACGAAGTAGTTTATTCATATACAGCCGGAGCCGATGGTTCTATTACTATCGATACAACTAATGATAGTGATTGGATTGGATTATGGGTTTTTACCGGATGTCCTTTTGATTCGACTGTAGGATATCACGTTACCACAAGTGGTGCTACGCGCTCCGTTCCAAATTTACCTGTGGAAGAAGGAGAAACTTACTACATTGTAATCTCTACATGGCCGGCACCTCAAAGTACAGATTACACCCTAAGCATAACAGGAACCAATATTGCCGATCCTCCAACCTGTCCAAAGCCTAAATCCTTAACACTCAACAGTGCTTCTACCGATGAAGCTGAAATTTCTTGGACCGCCGGAGATGAAGAAGAAGAATGGGAAGTCTTTTTTGGAGAAGCCGGTTTTGATGTAGAAACTGAAGGAGAAACTTTTTCTGTATCTAATGACCCTGATATTCAACTTACAGACTTAACCCCAAATACTAATTATGAGGTCTATGTGTCAGCTATTTGCGACGAAAATGATATAAGTACATTATCCGGACCACTTAATTTTTTCACTACCTGTATCGCCTCAGATATCCCCTTCTTGCAAGATTTTGAAAGTGTAACAACACCGGATATCCCAAATTGCGGTAGCATTGAAACCCTTGCAGGTGGACAGGATTGGGCAACAACTGATGATATTTATGGCTTACCTGATGAGTTTGATGGAAACGTTTTATATTTCCATTATACCAGTTCATCAGATGGAGCTGCCGATGCTTGGTATTTCACCCAAGGTATAGAACTGGAAGCCGGTGAAGAATACCAAATTTCTTATAAGTATAGCAATAATTCCACTTCCGCCAGCTATACCGAAAAGCTAAAAGTTGCTTATGGATCTTCTCCAGAAGCTTCAGCCATGGATAATGAACTGATGGATCATCCGGATGTTTCCGGACAGGTTGTCAATACTTCTGAAGTCGTTTTTACAGCAGATGAAGACGGAGTTTATTACTTTGGTTTTCAAGCTTATTCAGATGCCAATCAATATTACCTTTTTGTCGATGATATTTTTATTGACTTTGCCCCAACTTGCTTCAAACCAACCGATTTAGCCGTTGATGAAACTATGATAAATAGTGCCGATATTTCTTGGACAGCAGAAAACAACGAAGACGAATGGGAAGTTGTTTACGGAGAAACCGGATTTGATGTAGAAAATGAAGGAGAAAGCATAACAGTAGCAGATGATCCAAATGTGACCCTCACAGACTTAATGCAAAATACGGTTTATGATTTCTATGTAAAAGCTATTTGCAGCGAAGATGATGAAAGCTATTTTGCCGGACCGATGACTTTCACAACAGATTGTGGAACTGCTTCTGTACCTTATGTTTTGGATTTTGAACAGGCAGATGTACCGGATCTACCAAATTGTACAACTCACGAAAATAACGGAGCTGTTGGAAATGATTGGAAAACAAGAAGTTCCGCCACTAATTTCGATGGAAAAGTTTTAAATTATTCTTATCATTCCTATCTAAATCCCGGTGCTGCTAATTCCTGGTTTTATACCCAAGGCATTGAACTGGAAGCCGGAGAGAGTTATGATATTTCCTATAAGTATGGAAACAACTCCACAAGTTATACCGAAAGCATGAAAGTAGCCTATGGTACTTCTGCTGAAGAAGCAGCTATGACCAATGAATTAGCTGATTATCCCGAAATTCAACTCACAACTCCGGAAGAAGCGTTGATTACCTTTACAGTTGACACCGATGGTATTTACTATTTTGGATTCAATGCGTATTCTATTGAAAACCAGAATCAATTATATCTTGATGATATTCAAATTGACTTTACACCTTCTTGTCCTGTACCTTCTGATTTGACCGTCTCAAATATTACTGAAGATACAGCTGATTTAGCTTGGACAGACAACGCGGAAGCAGATCAGTGGGAAGTGATTTATGGAGAGACAGATTTCGATGTAGAAACTGAAGGAACAACGGTTACTGCTAACGATGATCCCGAAATCACGCTTACTGATTTAACGGAAAACACACAATATGACTTTTATGTAAAAGCAATATGTGCTACCGATGATGAAAGCACGTTAGCTGGTCCAGCAAGTTTTACAACAGCTTGTGACCCTATAACTGAAATGTTTGAAGATTTCGAATCATATGGTACAGGAAATATAGTTCCCGATTGTTGGGAGCGTTTGGAACCGGAAACTTCTGCAGGAAGTCAGACCATAACTACAACGAGTCCTGCTTCAGGAGTCCGGAATATTTATCAAAACACTTCCTCTACTGCTAATTCGATAATTGTGGTACTACCAAAATTCAGCAATATTGATGCAGGAACACATTGGTTAAGACTCCAAGCAAGAGTAAGTTCAGGAGCACCGGGTTCATTATCCGTGGGATATGTTACCGATGCAAGTGATTATTCAAGCTTTACTTCTATTGAAGATTTAAGTATAACCAACACCTCCTATGGTGATGATTCAGAATATACAATAGTAGTTCCAACATCTGTACCTGATAATGCCAGATTAGCCATTAAAAATGACAACGATGGTAAAAGTTATTATTGGGATGATGTGTATTGGGAAGAAGCTCCCTCTTGTTTAGCTCCTTCTAATCTTGAAGTATCGAATATCAGCTTGGATTCTGCCGATATTACTTGGACAGAACAAGGAACAGCTACCGAATGGGAAGTAATTTACGGAGAAGCTGGATTTGATGTAGAATCAGAAGGACAAAGTATAATGGTAGATGATGATTCAAATAAAACACTGACAGATCTTTCATCCAATACGAGTTATGATGTTTATGTAAAAACAATATGTGGCACGGATGATGAAAGTGAACTCACCGGTCCGATTACCTTCCATACTGATTGTTTAGCCGCAGACATTCCATTCACACAGGACTTTGAAGAAGTTACACCCCCGGATATCCCGAATTGTGCTTCTTTAGAAACAAACAACGGAGAAGGTTGGGAAACTTATGAGCAAACCTTATATGGTTTTGACAGTAACGTTTTACGTCATAGATGGACTAGTATTGGTTCCGGCCCGGTTGATGCATGGTACTTTTCTCAAGGAATCAATTTAGAAGCAGGCGTTAATTATCAGATTTCTTATTTAATTGGAAGCAATAGTAGCAGCCTCACTGAAAAATTAAAAGTTGCCTACGGTTCTTCCGCAAATTCTGCAGCTATGACTGAAGAGTTGGAGGATCATGAGTTCACGTTCAGTACTGCCCAGGAACATGAAATTACTTTTAGCGTAGATACCGATGGGGTTTATTACTTCGGATTTCAGTCGCATTCCGATGAAAATCAGTATTGGTTATACTTAGATGATATTCATATTGATGTGGCGCCAACTTGCATCAAACCTTCTGATTTAGCAATTTCCGATGTTGGTAACTCCTCTGCGACTATTTCCTGGGAAGGTTCAGCTGATAATTATGATTATGCAGTAACTACAGAAGACGAAGAACCTACTGAGGCCGATGATTCTACTACGGAAACCACCGTTGATTTGGAAGATTTAGACGAAGGAACGACCTATTATATATGGGTCCGTAGTAATTGTGGAGATAATGATTATTCTGATTGGATTGTGGATAACTTTACCACTACCAAACCGGGGGAAGTCTGTGCAGATCCATTAGTAGTTGATGCACTGCCCTATACCGATTCCGGAAACACAAGTGAGTATGGAGATAACTATTCGAGTAGTGATATCCCCGAAGTAGCCGACGGTGCTATTACAAACGGGTCAAGTCACATTTACTATTTGAATGGCGATGAAGCAGTATATGCCTATACTCCCGACGTGGACCAAACATTATTAGTCACTGCTGAAGAAGTAGCTAATTATTCCGGAATATTAGCTTTTACCGGTTGTCCATTTGATTCTACTGTTGGATACCATGTTAATGGATTTTCAGGTGGTGACCTAGAAATAGAAGGATTACCCGTTGAAGCAGGAGAGACCTATTACTTTGTTATTTCTACTTGGGCCAGTCCTCAAAGTACAGATTATACAATCCATATTGAGGAAATCACATGTCCGGCTCCTGTTGATGTATCTGTTGACAATATAGAAGCTTTCCAAGCCGATATCAGCTGGACCGCTGCAGATGGCCAAGACGAATGGGAGGTGCTTTATGGTGAAGCAGGTTTTGATACTGAGTCGGAAGGAGAAAGTGTACTTGTAGAAGCAACATCCTATACGATCGAAGAATTAGATCCTGAAACAGAATATGACGTTTATGTTCGTTCGGTTTGTGGAGAAAATTACAGTGATTGGGTAGGTCCTGAAACCTTTACTACAGAAGAGGAACCTGTAGAAGAGTGCATAGCTCCAACAGATGTTGAAATTACGGACATAACTGAAACAACTGCCGAAGTTTCTTGGACTGCCGGAGCAGATGAAGACCAATGGGAAGTACTTTATGGTGAAACAGGTTTTGACACCGACTCGGAAGGAGAAAGTGTACTTGTGGATGAAACTTCATATACCATCACGGAATTAGATCCTGAAACAGAATATGACGTTTATGTTCGTGCTGTTTGTGATGTAGATAACTTAAGCGATTGGACTGGTCCTGAAACCTTTACTACAGCAGAAGAACCTGTAGAAGAGTGTGAAGCACCAACCGATGTTGAAGTTATAGACGTAACCCCAACAACTGCCGAGGTAACTTGGACTGCTGGTGGTGATGAAAACATGTGGTCAGTAATCTATGGTCTCAGTGGATTCACACAAGAAGACGAAGACGATTATGAAGTAGAACTCGTTTTCGAAACCAATTACGTGATGACCGATCTCGAACCGGAAACAGATTACGATGTATATATCGTAGCCGTTTGTGATGCGGAAGAGATGATTGTAAGTGATCAAGTTGGTCCTGTAATTTTCACTACAGAAGAAATGTCTGTCGATAGTCAGGAATTCAACAACTTCACCTTCTACCCTAACCCGGTTGAAGAGCAGTTAAGCTTAAAAGCAGGAACACAAATAGACAATGTTCAAGTATATAACTTACTCGGACAACAAGTTATCGGTGTTCAGCCAAACAGCTTAGAAGCACAAATCGACACGGAAACATTACAATCCGGTGTGTACTTGATGGAAGTTAGTATTAACGGAAGTCAAAAAACATTTAGAGTTGTGAAGAAGTAATCCCGAATATATGATTATGCCGAGCGTTTTCGATTCGGCATAAGTGTAAATCTCTTTACCGAGAATAATAATTTTTCCCCGTTTTCATATATTTTGAAAGCGGGGATATTTTTTACAGATAAATGTTTTAAACCCGATGTATTTCCTACTATTAGCTAAAGCCTATCTCTATCTTTTAGTGAATCAGACAAAACCTCCACTATTGCAAGCAGACGGCTCGTAATCCACTTAAACAATTATGTAGTTAATTTTTTTAATAATAAACATCAACCCTTCAATCAATAATTCATTCCCCCTTAAAAAATACTCAATATTAATTGGCGGTATAATCGAATCAAAGTGAAACTTTTACTAACTACTTATATGGAGTTATGTGAATTTTATTATATATTTGTTGGGAACATACGCTAATCTTAAAAAGCATTGCTTAATTTTATTAAGTCAATTTTCCCAACTTATTGGAAAATCAGAATAATCTTTTATTGATCAATAAAAATTTAGATCAAATTAATAACAAAATCTATTATGAAAATTAAAACTACAACTTCAATTCCTTGGCGATATTCGTTAAAGAAAACCATACTCCTATTGACGATGGTTTTAGGAGCTGCGTTTGTCTGGCAGGCGAAAGCGCAGAGCGGGTCAACTTGTACTGATCCTATGATGATTACCAACATGCCTTTTACTCATACTGCAAACACGTCCACTTATGGCAATGACTATACGAGTACAGATGTCCCCGATACAGCTCCCGGAGCTGTAACAACCGGAACTGGAAACACAAGTTATTTGCTTGGCTTTGAAGCGGTTTATTCCTATACCGCTGGAGCTGATGGCTCAATTAGTATCAACACTACTAATGATGATGGTTGGGCGGGATTATGGGTGTTCACCGGATGCCCGTTTGATTCCACCGTAGGATATCACACTTCAACAAGCGGAGGTACTCGTTCAATTTCGGATTTACCTGTAACTGCAGGAGAGACCTATTATATTGTTGTTTCAAATTGGGATCCACCCGGTATGGACTATACCTTAAATATAACCGGAACAGATGTCTTAGAGTTAGAACCTTGTACCGGGACACCAGATGCAGGAACAGCTGTCGTTAATCCACAAACAGGAAATGCGGGGTCTTCATATACAGTTTCCGCCCAAAATTATACGCTTGCTTCTGAAATGTCCTTTCAATGGCAATCCAACACAAATGATCAAGGATGGGAAGATGAAGGAGATGTTACCGAAACCCATACCCCATACACAGCCACAGCTCCTGATGAAATTGGAGATCAAGTGGAATGGAGATTGGTTTTGACTTGCACAGAATCAGAAGAAACATCAATTTCCGATACAGCGACATTTACTACCGAATTAACTTATTGCATACCTACCGGACCATCAAACAATTCAGACGAAATTCGTAATTTCACGCTTAGCAATTTAGATAACGATTCTGCTGCCTCAGAAGGAACAAGTGGTTATAGTGATTATACAGAAACTGTTCCACCGGCAGAAATTCATATAGGGGAATCATATGTTGCCTCCTTAACAAGTGGTACAGGGTCAGGAAATCACGGTGCTGCTATTTGGATAGATTTAAATGACAATGGCACCTTCGAATCAGATGAAATGGTAGCTCATCTATCAAACATAAGTGCCAGCTCAACAGTAGAGTTTCCGGCATTTGTGGCATCGGATCACCCGGGATTACATCGTTTAAGAGTACAATACGTCTATAACCAATCTGGAGATAACTTAGACCCCTGTAATACAAGTACAGGTTTTTCTGAAGTTGAAGATTATTTAGTAGAATACATCACCTTAGAAGATTGTGAAGGAATGCCAACTGCCGGAACTCCCGACGAAGACGAACTTGAAGTTTGTGCTAATATGCCATTTACAGTATCGGTTTCAGACGCTTCCGAAGCTGCGAATAACCTTTATAGAAGATGGCAATCCTCTCCAGCAGGAGAAGATGATTGGACAGATATCCCGGAATCCGTAACAAGTTCTTTTGTCGTTCAAGACGGAGTAGATGAACCGACAGATTTTAGATACGTTTTGACTTGCGATGAAGAGGATACCGACATTTCTGATATTATTGAAGTAACCCTAAAACCAGCAAACGAATGTTATTGTATTCCCGGAGGAACAAATTCAAGTTATTATATCAATAACTTCAGTACTTCAGGTGGTGAAGAAAATATTGAAAACTTTAACTCAGGGTTTTCCGAAAATGGTTACGGAGACTTTACTGAAACTCATATCGTTTCGCAAGCGCACACTCTTTCCATAGATTTTGAAGCTGATTATCTTGGAGGTACTTTTGGCACCAAAATTTGGGTTGACTGGAACCAAGATGGAATTTTTGATGAAGATGAAATTGTTTATCAAACTTCTTCTTACAGCAGTTCTGAATCCGGTAGTTTTGAAGTGCCGGAATCAGCCGAATTGGGAGAAACCCGTATGCGGATCGGAATTAGTTATACGCCGAGCTCCGGACCAAACGACCCTTGTGAAAGCGGTTCTCGAGAATTTGAAGATTACACTTTTGAAGTATTGGCTTTAGAGGATTGTGAAGGTACTCCAACCGCAGGAACAGTAGATCCAGAAATGAATGTTTGTGCGGGCATGCCTTTTACGCTTTCTTCTGAAGGAGCTACAGCAGCAGCCAATGGCTTAGATCGTATCTGGCAGTCTTCCCCGGCTGGAGAAGATGATTGGACAGACATTGAGGATTCAAACCCTCCACACTTCATCTTGGAAGACGGTATCACAGAGCCAACTGACTTTAGATACAGTGTAAACTGTACCCTCTCCGGTGAAAGTGACATCTCTGAAGTGATAGAGGTCACCTTAAAACCTGCTACTGAATGTTATTGTACCCCATTAAATACCAGCTCGACAACAAGCTACATTACAAAAGTAGAAACAGTAGGTGCCAGTGGTACCGATTTAAACAAATCCAGCCAATTTTCTGAAGACGGTTATGCAGATTATACAGAAACCGACACTTTAGTTGTTTTCCCTGGAGATGAAATAGATCTCACCACCACTTATCAAGGAGGAACAAGTTATGTGGAAGTATGGATTGATTGGGATAAAACCGGAAATTTTGATGGCGCTAATGATCACGTTATCAGCTCTGGATCTTATGTTTCCAGTCCACATACCGGATCTTTTGAAATTCCTTTAGATATCACCGATGGTTTAACTACTCGATTAAGAGTTCGTGCACAATATCTCGGAGGCTCTCCAGGACCGTGTACCGAATCAGGTTATGGGGAAACAGAAGATTATACTATTGAAATATTACCTTTAGAAGATTGTGAAGAACCAGTTTCTGCAGGAGAAATTGTAGATCCTGAACTCGAAGTTTGTGGTGGTATTGACTTCAATATCGCGGTGACAGGAGGACCTGACCCTGCAAACAACCTAACACGTCAATGGCAGTCCTCACCAGCTGGTCAAAATGATTGGACAGATATAGAAGGTGCACATGCCAACACTTATACGGTTTCAGATGGTGTAGATGAACCTACTGACTTTAGATATAAAGTTATGTGTAATGATGGTGATCCGGATTATTCAGACATCATTGAAGTAACACTAAAGCCTGCTAATGAGTGTTATTGTACCCCGGAAGGAACAAACTCAAATCGATATATCAATAACTTTTCCACTACAGGAGCAATTGATAATATATCTAACTTAAACTCAGGTTTTTCCTCAGGAGGATATGGAGATTTCACCGATATGATTATATCGCAAGAAAACACACAGGATGTTTCTTTTGAAGCAGATTTTGAAGGAGGTACTTCAGGGTTTAGAATTTGGATAGACTGGAACAAAGATGGAAACTTCAGTAGTGACGAAGTAGTTTACCAAAGTGATGGATATAGTTCTTCACATTCAGGAACCTTTACCGTTCCGGAAAATGTGGATTCCGGTCAAACCAGAATGCGTATTGTTAGTCACTGGTTGAGCACCACTGGTGATATCGATCCTTGTGAAACTGGATTTACCTATGGGGAATTTGAAGACTACACCTTTGAAGTCATCGAACTCGAAGACTGTGAAGGAATGCCAACAGCAGGAACACCCGATGAATATGAAATCGAAGTGTGTGCAGGAAGTCCATTTACCCTTTCTGTCTCAGATGCAACCGGAGCAGCCAATAATCTTTACAGAAGGTGGCAATCCTCTCCGGCCGGAGAAGATGATTGGACAGACATGGATGGAGCAAGTTCTCCAAGCCATGTGGTCTCTGAAGGAGTAAATGAGCCCACAGATTTTAGATATGTCTTGACTTGTGATGAGGAGGACACTGATATTTCTGATGTTATTGAAGTGACTTTAAAACCGGCTACTGAATGTTATTGTACGCCGTTAAATACCGGATCAACAACAAGCTATATTACTCAAGTAGAAACACAAGGTGCCAGTGGTACAGATTTGAACAAATCAAGTGAATTCTCTGAAAATGGCTATGCCGATTATACAGAAACCGATACTTTAGTAGTTTTCCCGGGAGACGAAATAGATCTTACCACCACTTATCAAGGAGGTACAAGTTATGTGGAGGTTTGGGTTGATTGGGATAAAACCGGAAATTTTGATGGTCCTAATGATCACGTTATCAGCTCAGGATCATACACTGCCAGCCCATATACCGGATCTTTTGAAATTCCCTTAGATATTACCGATGGTTTAACTACTCGATTAAGAGTTCGTGCACAATATCTCGGAGGCTCTCCAGGACCGTGTACCGAATCAGGTTATGGGGAAACAGAAGATTATACTATTGAAGTAATACCTTTAGAAGACTGCGAAGGACCGGTTTCAGCAGGAACAGTAGCAGACGATATTGAAGTTTGTGCCGGCAATCCTTTCACTATTATAACTTCAGGAGCTTCTGATCCTGCTGTTGGCTTAACCCGGAAATGGCAGTCTTCACCCGCAGGAGAAGGTGATTGGACGGATATTGAAGACTCACATTCCAACAATTATAATGTAAGTGAAGGGATTTTTGAAGATACCGACTTTAGGTATGTGGTTATCTGTGGAAATGACGACGAATCAGATACTTCAGATATTCTTTCGGTTACTTTAAAACCTGGTATAGAATGCTATTGTATCCCTGAAGGTTCATCCAACAATGCCGATGAAATTTTGAATTTCACGTTGGCAAATTTGGATAATGATTCTTCTCCTTCTGAAGGAACAAACGGTTATAGTGATTATACACACTTACCCCCTGCTCAGTTGATACCAGGAGTAGGTTATATAGCTTCTTTAACCAGTGGATCGGGTAGTGGAAATCACGGTGCTACAATTTGGATCGATTACAATGATGACGGCTTCTTTAGTGAAGATGAGAGAGTAGCCAGTATTCCAAATAATATTTCATCAAATTCAACAGTAGATTTTCCTGAATTTATAGCTGGAAACCAAGTAGGGGAACATCGTTTAAGAGTTCAATATGCCTATAATCGAGCTGGAGAAGAATTAGATCCTTGTTATATCAGTACGGGCTTCTCTGAAACAGAAGATTATACGGTTTTAATAGTAGATGTAGATTGTTTCCCACCTACTGATATTGAAATCAATTATATCACCGATGTTTCTGCGCAAATTACTTGGGAAGCCAGTGATGAGGATTCTTGGCTTGTCATATATGGCGAAGAAGGGTTTGACCCGGAAGAAGAAGGAACAACGATTGAGGTGGAAGATATTCCTTCAGTCGACCTAACAGATCTGGATGATGACACTACTTACGACGTATATATCCAAACAATTTGTGGAGATGACGAAAGTGTAATGATAGGACCGCGTACATTTACAACTAATATCACGCCTCCTGTAAACACCAGATTGTGTGATGCGATTCCATTAACCCCTAATAGCGGATGTATCGGTGGACCTTACACCAACGTAGCCGCTTTTGAAGAAGCTGGAGAACCGATTGGTTCTTGTCACAACGATTACCGTGGTGAAAATACCGTGTGGTTTACCTTTGAAGCTTCAGGTACAGGAGAAGCAGTGATTACAACTGACTTTAACAGTACAGAAATACTTACAGAAATCGTCGTATTTGAAGCTCCAACAGATTGTGAGGATGCCTCCACTTTAGGAGAAGAAGTCGGTTGTGCTACCGCTTCTGATGAAGGTACATTAGAATTGGAAGGATTAACTCCCGGAGAAACTTACTACGTAAAAGTAGGTGGTTTCAATAACCAAGAAGGAGAATTCTGTGTAGAAGTACAATTGGAGGAAATACCAATTTGTTTTGCTCCAACGGAAATCGAAATCGGAGATATCAGTGACCAAACTGTTGATGTTTCGTGGACTGCCGGTGGCGATGAAACTCAGTGGGCAGTAATCTACGGAGAAGAAGGATTTGATCCGGATACGGAAGGACAATCTGAAATAGTAGATACTCCTGAAATTACCCTAACCGACCTAAGTCCTGAAACTGATTATGAAGTGTATGTACGTGCAATTTGTACCAACCTCAACAGTGATTTAGCCGGACCGGAAACCTTTACAACAGAACCAATGTCTGTCGACAGTCAGGTTTTTGCCGACTTTATCTACTATCCCAACCCGGTCAAAGATCAATTGACTTTAAAAGCCGGATCGCAGATAGAAACAGTTGAAGTGTATAACCTGTTAGGCCAAAGTGTAATCAGTGTACAACCCAACAGTTTGGAGACACAACTCGACACCGAGAAACTTCAATCAGGAGTTTATCTGATGAACGTAACCCTAAATGGAAGTCAAAAAACATTTAGAGTCGTGAAGAAGTAATTCCGAATAGAACGAGATTATGCCGAGCGTTATCGATTCGGTATAAATCCTAAAACCCTAATCGGTACAAATAATATATCCCCATCTGCATATAAATGTAGATGGGGATATTTTTTGAAATTTAAAAGCAGATAATTTTCGCTACGAATGCACGCACGAATGTTTAACTTTACATTAAATCAAGATGACTTTTACACACCTTAAGGGATACTACCCTTTTTATTTTCGGTTTAAGTTCATTTCCCAATTTCTTTTTAAAGAAACTCACGCAACCCGAAACCCTTGTCCTATCAAAACATTAATTTCATCTGTTTTTGGTAAATAATTTTTGAGGAATCATCAAAGCCAAGAGAGAATTTGTTTAGCTTTAATTTTACAAATTCAGTATTAATTATTATCAAAATAAAGATAGTTAGTCATTAAAAGTATTTGCTCTGCGAATAGATATAATTTACCGTAAATAATGATTACAATTTTTATGGCATAGCTGAAATATTCTTATATCTTTGTTTGCGTTTTACTGTGCTTTTGAGTTAAAATTATATAAGGAAATTGAAATCCTACTGAATGATTTTTGATAAAAGAACGTGCTAAATATTAACAAACTTGATATAAAAGAGAAAAGCTGAAGAGATCTTTTATAAAATGATAAACACTTCGGCAAAACTGATTGTTATTTTATCATGATAGCAAATACTAAATTTTTCTGCCTATGGAATAAAGCCCCGTAACAGGGATAAAAGAATACCTCAAAAATAACTTAACCCTTTAACTTCCGTAGGGAATTGCAATCTGTACAAAATATATTTTTAATCTTTTAAAGTTTATTATACAATGAAAAATTTAAACAAAAATGACATTCCTTGGTATGCAGTGGTTTCAAGGATTTTGATGTTCATTGCAATAATGTTGGGAACAACATATTTTTGGCAAGTTCAAGCTCAGGATTATTGGCAACTTGAAGCCACCGGATACAACGATGATGTTGTGGCCGATGGAAGTGGTTCAGCTTCTGCCACCACAACAGCCGGTATTGACAATGGGCAATTTGCCTTCGCCTCTGAAGATTGGCAAGGAACCCCAGAAGGTTCAGGTTTACCAGCCAATGGAATTATTAATAGTTCAAGCATTACCGAATTAAGCTATCAAATTCCACCGTATGATGAAAATAATAGTCTTCGACTTACCGGAACCGATAGCGGTACACTAACCTTAACTGACCCTACAGCTATGAGCCGACTTTATATTCTCGGGGTCTCTGGCGAAGGTGATTCAAACCTTGATATTACCGTTACTTTTAATGATGGTTCTACCGAAAGTTTTGAACAAAAAATGATTCCAGATTGGTATTACTCAACGGCTTTACCCGTTGAAAAACAAGGATTTGGAAGGGTAAGTCTTAGTGATGATAATTTTGAAGAAGATGTTTCAAACCCAAGACTATATCGTTTACAACTGGCTATCACAGCTGACAATTGGGAGAAAGAAGTTACAGAAATAGCTTTTGAAAAAACCAATGCTGGAGATAGTGTACTTAATATCATGGCATTAAGCGGGACTAATGACACCAGTTATTGTGAACCCGAAGGAACAAATTCAAGTCGCTATATCGATAACTTTAGCGCCACTGGAGACGGCGATCAGGAAATTGACAACCAAGGCTCCGGCTTTTCTGACGGAGGCTATGGTGACTTTACAGATATGGTCGTTTCTGTCAATGCCCATAGCGAAATAAACTTTGAAGCCGATATTGAAACCGGTACTGGCGGATTTAGAATTTGGGTGGACTGGAACAATGACGGAATTTTTGATCCTGAAGAAGAAGTAGCTTACCAAAGTTCAGGGTATAGTGCAAACCACGAAGGTTCTTTTGATATCCCCGGTAATGCTGATGGAGATTATAGAATGCGAATTGTATCGCACTATTTAAGCACATCCGGAGATATTGATCCTTGTGAAACCGGATTTATTTATGGTGAGTTTGAAGATTATACCGTTTCAGTTATTCCATTAGAAGCTTGCGCCAACGCCAATGCCGGAACGTTAACAACTCAAGACATGAGTGTTTGTGCCGGAGCAGTATTTACACTCGAAGTAGAAGGAAATTCTGAACCTGCAAATGGGTTAACCGGACAATGGATGTCTTCCGTTGATGGAGGCACAGATTGGTCAGCCGTCGAAGGCGCTACAAGTGCTTCTTATACTGTTTCAGACGGAATTACGGAAGAAACCCAATTCAAATATGTAGTTTCTTGTGATATGGACGATTCAAGTGATGAAACCGAGGTAGTTACTATTAGCATGAGTCCGGCTATCGAGTGTTACTGCGAGCCTGAAGGGACCAATTCAAGTCGCTACATCAATAACTTTAGTGCCACCGGAGAAGGCGATCAGGAAATTGACAACCAAGGCTCCGGATTTTCTGACGGAGGCTATGGTGACTTTACCGATATGGTCGTTTCTGCCGATGCCGATAGCGAAATAAACTTTGAAGCTGATATTGTAGGCGGAAATGCCGGATTTAGAATCTGGGTGGACTGGAACAATGACGGAATTTTTGACCCTGAAGAAGAGGTAGCTTACCAAAGTTCAAGCTATGAAAACTCTCACGCAGGTTCTTTTGATGTCCCCGGTGATGCCGATGGAGATTATAGAATGCGAATTGTATCCCATTGGTTAAGCACCTCAGGAGATATAGCCCCTTGTGCAACTGGATTTAGTTACGGTGAATTTGAAGATTATACAGTCTCTGTAACTCCGGTAGATTGTCTAAGCCCTTCCGATTTGGAAGTTACAGACATTACCGCAAATTCAGCCACCGTTTCTTGGGAAGGTGATGCCGACAACTATAACTATGCGGTAACCACCGAAGATGAAGAGCCGGCCGATGCTGATGATTCTACAGGAGATAATTCTGTTGACCTAGGTAACTTGGATGACAATACAACCTATTATGTATGGGTGCAAGCCGATTGTGGAGAGTCCCAGTCCAACTGGAATTCCATTAGTTTTTCAACCGCTTGTTATGCCACAGGTATTCCATTTACGCAAGATTTTGAAGATGTTACAATACCGGATATCCCAAATTGTGGGAGTATTGAAACGCTTGCAGGCGGACAGGATTGGGCAACAACTAATGATATTTATGGTTTACCTGACGAGTTTAATGGAAACGTTTTATACTTCCATTACACCAGTACATCTGCTGGAGCTGCCGATGCTTGGTATTTCACCCAAGGTATTGAACTCGAAGCCGGTGAAGAGTATAAAATCTCTTATAAGTATAGTAATAATTCCTCTTCTACATTTTATACCGAAAAGCTAAAAGTAGCTTATGGTACTTCTCCAGCAGCTTCAGCCATGGATAATGAATTGATGGATCACCCTGATGTTTCCGGGCAGGTTGTCAATACCTCCGAAGTTAATTTTACACCAGATACAGACGGCGTTTATTACTTTGGTTTCCAAGCCTATTCAGATGCCAATCAATATTATCTTTTTGTCGATGATATTCACATTACTTCTTGTGAAGCTATTACAGAATTCCCATGGACAGAATCTTTTGAAGATGCGGCATCCAAAGAATGCTGGTCGCAAGAATATGTCAACGGAACAGAAGACTGGGATTTAGAGGCTACTTCCAATGGAAATAACACTATTTCACCAAGAACCGGAGATTATATGGCTGAATTTAGAGTTCCCTCATCAGGCCCCACGACAAAACTGATAACCCCCGTTTTGGATTTAAGTGAAGTAAATAATCCCGAACTCGAGTTTTATTTCGCGAATGTTAATTATTTTGGAGATATTGACGAACTACGAGTGTATTATAAAACAGGGGAGTCAAGTGATTGGATTCAAATCGGCGAGGATTATACGAGCGAACACACCTCATGGACGCAAGTAACTTTAAATCTACCGGAACCGAGCAGTACTTATTACATAGCTTTTGAAGGTAAATCTAAATTTGCCAGAGGACTTGATATTGATGACATCACCGTAAGGGAAGGTCAACCTGCAGAAGAATGTGAATCACCATTAGGTATTACCGTTGATAACGTGACTGATGATAGTGCAGAAATCACTTGGTCGCCTGCTAATGATGGTGATGACCAATGGGAAATCTCATTGACTACAGGTGGACAAGGTGCAGACGATGGAATCATTGATACAGTTTCAGACACACCTTCTTATACCGCTACCGGTTTAGAGCCTGAAGTTCAATATTCGGTTTACTTAAGAACGATTTGCTCTGATGAAGTATCAAGTGATTGGGCATTCAACGGAACCTTCGAAACTTTAGAGGCAGCACCAGAGTGTAATGCTCCAACAAATGTTGATGTTACAAACATAACCGATACAACTGCCGAAGTTTCTTGGACTGCTGGCGGATTTGAAAGCCAGTGGGAAGTGCTTTATGGCACATCAGGATTTGATACAGACTCGGAAGGAGAAAGTGTTCTTGTAGGACAAACTTCATATACCATCGAAGATTTGGAAGCAGAAACAGAATATGACGTTTATGTTCGCTCGGTTTGTGGAGAAAATTACAGCGATTGGGTAGGTCCTGAAACATTTACTACAGAAGAAGAACCTGTAGAAGAATGTGAAGCACCAACAGATGTTGAAGTTACCGATGTAACCGAAACAACTGCCGAGGTGACTTGGACCCCACAAGGAGACGAAGAGAGCTGGGCAGTAATCTATGGCGAAAGTGGATTCTCGCAAGATGATGAAGACGATTTTGAAACCGACATCGTGCTTGCACCAACCCATACGCTGGAAGATTTAACT
>Ga0079225_10000741_pt1 | contig 17845 bp, 14 predicted proteins | sample Poulit2012_FD_76344 | JGI IMG/M metagenome (GOLD analysis project Ga0079225, IMG submission 76344) | Agricultural soil microbial communities from Georgia to study Nitrogen management - Poultry litter 2012 | ecosystem: Environmental > Terrestrial > Soil > Agricultural land | place: USA: Georgia... | reverse complement strand
GCCTTCAAGCGTTCCGGCGACTGGCCGGTGTAGCCGATGGTCCAGGTGCCACGGTTGAGCTCCCTCAGGATATCCTCGACCAGGGGCTCGGTGCCGTTGATTTCGATGTTCTTGAACATCTCGTCGGCAAAGCCGAACTTCTGCGCGAAGAGATACATGATCTCGTGGTCGACCTTAGACTCGAAGAGCGGCTCCATCACCTTTTCGCGCCACTGAAGCGAGCGGTTGGAGGCCGTCACCGACCCGACGGTTTCGAACTGGGTTGTCGCCGGCAGCAGGTAGACCCCGTCCGTGCGGTCGTGCATCACCGCAGTCATGGTGGGGAAGGGGTCGATCACGACCAGCATGTCGAGCTTGGACATGGCGCGGCGCATGTCGGGCATGCGCGTCTGGGAGTTCGGCGCATGGCCCCAGAAGACCATTGCCCGCAGACTGTCGGGCTGATCGATATTCTCCTTGGCCTCGAGAGCCAGGTCGAACCAGCGCGACACCGGCACCCCGGCCTTTTCCATCATCTCCTGATCGTGGAAACGGCCGAGGAGGTAGTCATAGTCGGTTTCCCAAACCCGAGCCCAGTGCTTCCAGGCCCCGGTCGCCAGACCATAGTAGCCCGGCAGGGTATCCTGGGTGACACCGAGGTCCGTGGCTCCCTGCACGTTGTCGTGGCCGCGGTAGATGTTGGCACCGCCGCCGGCAGTACCGATGACCCCCATCGCCAGCCCGAGCACGCAGTAGGCGCGCACGTTGGCGTTGCCGGTCGCATGCTGGGTCGAGCCCATGCACCAGACGATGGAGAAGGGACGATTGTTGGCCAGCGTACGTGCAACCCGGTAGAGCTGCGAGCCGGGTACGCCCGTGACACGCTCCGTCTCCTCCGGAGTCCACTTGGCGACCTCGGCACGGATCTCGTCCATGCCATAGACCCGCTGACGGATGAACTCCCGATCTTCCCAACCATTCTCGAAGATCTGATGGAGAATGCCCCAGATCAGCGCCACATCGGTTCCCGGCCGGAAACGCACATACTCCGAGGCGTGCGCAGCGGTACGGGTGAAGCGCGGATCGCAAACGATGAAGGGAGCGCTGTTCTGCTCCTTCGCCTTCAGCATGTGCTGCAGCGAGACCGGGTGGGCCTCGGCCGGGTTGCCGCCGATCTGGAAGATCGCTCGGGCGTTGTGCAGGTCATTGTAGCTGTTGGTCATGGCGCCGTAGCCCCAGGTGTTGGCTACGCCTGCGACCGTCGTCGAGTGACAGATCCGCGCCTGATGATCGATGTTGTTCGTGCCCCAGTAGGCGGCAAACTTGCGGATCAGGTAGGCCTGCTCGTTGTTGTGCTTCGCCGAGCCTAGCCAATAGACGGAATCGGGCCCGGAGGTCTCGCGGATCTCCAGCATCTGGTCGCCGATCTCGTTGATCGCCTGATCCCAGGAGATGCGCTCCCACTGGCCGTTGACCAGCTTGACCGGGTGCTTCAGGCGGCGCTCGCCATGAGCATGCTCGCGCACCGCAGCGCCCTTGGCACAGTGGGCGCCAAGGTTGAAGGGGCTGTCCCACCCCGGCTCCTGCCCCACCCAGACGCCGTTCTGGACCTCGGCAAGCACCGTGCAGCCCACTGAACAGTGGGTGCAGACCGACTTGCGAATTTCAACCTGGCCGTTGCCGCTCTGAGCTTCAGCCTTGCGCACCCGCCCGAAGGAAAAGGCCGAGGTGGCAGCGATACCTCCGGCGGCCAGACCGGAGCGCTTGAGGAAGGTACGGCGATCCACGGCGCCGCCTGCCATTCCGGCAAAGACTCTGGACAAGCGCGGCCCGGAAGCCGTCCCGTTCGTCTTCTTGGTTAACATTGCTCTCTCCCGCTTATCTTGATTTATCCGCCGATCGCGCGGTTCAGAAACGAGCTAGCTCGTAGTAGCGCTTGACGTGCTCGGACTCCTGATAGCCCTTGCGCTGATCGACCGCCGCCTCCGCTTCCTCGCCAGCACCCAGCGTCACTGCTGCAGCACCCAAGGCGCCAATGCCGAGGCCTGCCTTGCGAAAGAAGTCGCGGCGTGCTGCCGAGGTCGTTTCCTCTTTCTTCATCTCATTCACCCCTCAATCCTAAGCGTTTGGTGATTCTGCGGCTCTTGTACCTAGCGTCTTTTCCGCAGGATCACGTCGTGCTGGCTGACGCTAGGCTGCCATCTCAAAACCCTGGGCCTCGATCGTCATGAAGAGACTCCCGATGGTTCCCACCGGCATGAAGAAGCGGGCCGAGGGCGATGCCTGCAGATCCTCGAAGAATCGCGGCGCCCAACAGCCGATATGCGTGTCGAAAAAGCGTTGTTGCGTGGCCAGGTCCGCGGGGTCGCCGAAGGCGCCGCCGATCAGCCCCGCCATCATCTCGCAGAGTGATGCGATATGGTCCTCCGGCTCGCTGACGTTGTCCTGACGCGCGATGCCCAGTTCCGCCATGTCGCTGCGGAGGCGCGCTAGCGGCCGGTCATGCAGGAAGCCGGTAAGATAATAGGACGTGTAGGGAAGCAACTCGGCCTGGCCGACGCCGACAAAGAGATCGAAGTGTTCCTGCTGGATTTCCTTGGGCTGGCTGCGACGCGCCACCTGCGCCAGGGTGCGAACCGCCTGCCCCAGCTCCGTGTCGTCACCCTCCAGCACCCCCAGGGATGCGAGAAACTCACCATCCGGCGGAGCACCGAAAAGGCGCGCCAGCAGTGAATACCACCCCAGTCGCAGGCGATCTTCCTCAGCCACTTCCGGCGAAGGCCTCACTGATCTCTCCTCTAGTGAATGGCTCGGGCGGGAGTTCTTCCCCAACGTCGATGCGCCATTCTTATCGGTACCCTCAATGCGGGGTACTTTGCATTCTCCTGCAAAATTAGACATCAGCTTCAGGCTGCGGTCAACCGGAAGATCAAAAAAGCAACCTACTCTTTTGAGAAAGGGTCATTCTTCGCGCGGCGCGCGATCGTGCCGGAAACCCCAGCGCCTGGCGATGGCGCTGCGCCCTCCTGATGCCTTGAAGGGTGGCGCCCCGAAGGGCGAGAGGGCGGGCGATGCCGTTCCCTCCGTCCGTGCTTCCACGGTCTCATCCGCTTCCGAGGCGTCTTCGGATGCCGTTGCCTTCGCATCCGCCCCATCCGTGAGCGACTCGCCCTCATCTCCTGTTGCCGTCGGCTCTTGACCGGGGACGTCGGTGGCTTCCTCGACCTCCGGCGAATCGTCCGCCGGAGGCCCTTCTTCCGTCTCCTCCGCCTCCCGCGTCTCAGCCTCCTCCTGGACCAGCATGCCGCGGCCCACCTGAAAGAGCGTCTTTACCGGGCGGCCGGTGAACTCTGGACTGTTGTAGTCCTCGGCATAGTCGACCAGTCCGTCGAGATTGGCGAAGACCGGGTCGAGCCGCCAGAGGCGCCGCAGCGCCCTGACGCGCAGCTCCTTTGGCACCTCGGCCTTGAGAAAGGGGGACCAGTCATCGTCGCGGCCGAGGGTCTCCGGATCCGGCAACCTTTCCGCAGCGGCCTCTGCCGTCTCGGCTGGGGACCCTTGCGCTTCTCCCGGAGCGTCGTTGGCCTCGCCCTCCGGCTCCGGCGCTTCCGGCTGCCGGAGCTCCGCCGGCTGCTCCTGCTCCTGCGCCTTGCGCCGCGCCCAGCGGCTGAGAAAGCTTTCCTCTTCCGGTGGTCGCGTCAACGCATTCCTCCTCTGCCCGGACCACCGCGGCCACCGCCTGATCTAGCGCCCCGCGTTCTTCCTCTCAGGGCCTGCGCTGCAGGGCCGCCCTTCCGCGGATCGTAAGGCTTGCGCTTGCGCTTGTAGAAGGGCACTTCCACGTGGTGCTGCCTCACGAAATCCTCGATCAGCGCGTGCACCGGCACGGGCATGGGCACGCCATCCACCTGCTCGTCACCGCTGACGCTGTAGAACTCGGCTTCCATCACGTTCGCAGTGACCAGCAGCGGGACAAAGGCGTGCCGGCTGCCGGCATCGACTCCCTTGCGCAGCACCACGTAAATGAGTGGCTGACGCTGCTGCAGGTTCATCTTCAGCTCGGGCGTATCCTTGCGATGAAGCTCGAGTGGAAGCGTCCCGGCGTGGAAGAGGGTCAGTTCGCCCTCCTCTTCCTCCCGCAGGGTCAACCAGTCGCCTCGCGGATCCCGTTCCGGCGCGCCCGCCAGAATTTCCACTGCCCGCCAGCTGTAGTCACCCCAGGGGTGCTTGCTCTTGCGTCGCTCGAGCACGACGCCCAAAGGCATGCTTTCGAAGCGTTTCAGTTGCTGTGCCGCATCACTCACGGCGCCTGCTCCCATGATCTGCTCCTCGCCGAAAGGCACGAAGTCACGCCGCAGCCTTAGCCCGGCTGTCCCGCTTCCATAGTAAGGAGCGCTTCCGCCCGCGCCCAGTCATCGGGCCGGTTGGCGTTGAAAAAAGGATCGAAAGGCACGCTGTCCCAGCTTGCTCGCGCCAGCCGGTAGCGCGCGGTGAAGACATCGACCTTGCGGATGTCCTCCTCCAGCATGGCTGCCCGAAGCGCCGCCGCAAGACGAATGGGCCAGAGCGCGAAGACCGGATGGTCGCGTCCGCCCGAGGCCGCGCAGACGATATCCGCTGCCTCGCGGCGCTGCACCTCTTGCAGGCGCGCCACCAGATCTGTCGGAAAAAGCGGCGTATCGGTTGCGAAGCTGACCAGCCAGTCGCAACCCGGCGCATGCTCCCTCGCCCATTCCATCCCGGTCAGAATGCCGGCCAAAGGGCCGGCAAAGCCACTGACGTGATCGGCTTCGACCGGCAGGTCGAAGCTGCTGAAGCGTTCCGGATCGCCATTGGCATTCAGGACCAGCCGCTCGACCTGGGGCGCTGCACGCTCGATCACCCGTGCGAGCAGGGTCCGGCCGCCGAGTTCTCGCAGGCACTTGTCCCCACCCCCCATCCGCCGGGATTGCCCTCCGGCCAGCAGCACACCACAAACCCTAGGCGTCATCGCTTCCTGCACCCTTGCGGTTGAAGTGCGCTGCCTCTTCCTCGCCCTGACCTTCGGCATCGAAAACGATCCGCTGCTCTCCTGAGAGCGCAAGGAAGCGGCGCCCACGGGCGCGGCCGATCAGGGTCAGGCCCGCCTGGCGCGCGAGCTCCACGCCCCAGGCCGTGAAGCCGGAACGGGAAGCCAGGATGGGAATGCCCATCTGCACTGTCTTGATGACCATCTCGGAGGTCAGGCGGCCGGTGGTGTAGAAGATCTTGTCCGCCGGCGTGATGCCCTCCAGCAGCATGTAGCCCGCGATCTTGTCGACTGCATTGTGCCGCCCGACATCCTCCATGTAGATGAGCGGGCGATCCTCCTGGCAGAGCACGCAGCCATGGATAGCGCCCGCCTCGAGGTAAAGGCTGGGTGCGCTGTTGATCTTGCGCGTCAAGGCATAGAGCCAACTGGTATGCAGCCGCGCTTCCTCCGGCAGCCGAATCTCGTCGAAGCGCTCCATCAGGTCGCCGAAGACGGTACCCTGCCCGCATCCGGAGGTCTGAATCCGCTTCTGAAGTTTTTCTTCGTAGTCAGTCTCGCGCCGGGTTCGTACGACGACGACATCCAACTCTTCATCATGGTCGACCGCCTCGATCTCGTCGTCTGCGCGCAGCATGTTCTGATTCAGCAGATAGCCGACCGCCAGATAGTCGGGATGATCCCCGATCGTCATCATGGTGACGATCTCCTGGCGGTTCAGATAGAGCGTCAAGGGACGTTCCGTCACGACCGAAGTCTCGACTCGGCGGCCCTTTTCGTCCACCCCTTCGACGCGACTGGTCAGGCGAGCGTCCTGGGGATCGGGCCGGACCAGGAACTCCTCGAGCGCGGCCTGATCGAGTTTTGCCATGCCCTTTCGCAAGCGCACGACCTCTGCGCCTTTGCCGTTACTCATCGTCGTTTCTCCTTCCGCCAGCTATAGAGCGCAGCCGGCGCCATCACAAGCAGCGGCCAGAACGAGCCAAGAGGATCGTGGTACGACGCATGCCACAACAGCGTGCCGTGGCCGGCATCGTTCCGCCCCATTCCAGGTGTCGCCCCCATGCGTCAAAGTGAAGCGGCGTGAGGGACGCAATACTTTGCGATCTGCGCCTTCGGCAGCGGACAGCTGATGAAGTGATCGCCGCTGATCGACAGCAAGACGGCTCCTGCCTCTACTAAATGCGGGCTACATGCCGGGTGCAGTTCCGCTCCCCTTCACCCTCGTCACAGCCTGCCCTTCCGCAAAGGCATGAAAATCCATGAATACTTTAGGGGCTACAAGTGCGCCGGCTCCTGCTAGTCTGCCGCAAAAGCAATTCTGCCCGCCCGCGGGCGGGCAGAGTCACAGAAAGCCCCACTGGAAAGGGACGCCATACCCGCGCCGCCTCGCGTGTCGCGAGTTCGGCGACGGGGTCCCCGAGGGTCAGGAGATTGAAATCGATGCAAATGCGCGGACGGCGCATCCTCGTCTGTAACTGCGAAAAGACCATGCCACTCGACCGCGAGCGCCTGACAAAGGCGTTCCACGCGGCAGGCGGCGAAGGTGAACTTCAACTCGAGACGCAGCTTTGTCGTGGACAGCTCGACAACTACCAGACGGCGCTGGAAAGCAACGAACCCCTGCTGATCGCCTGCACGCAGGAAGCCCCCCTCTTCATGGAGCTCGCTCAGGAAGCCCATCCGGATGCAGATCTGCGCTTCACCAACATCCGCGAAAACGCGGGCTGGAGCGAAGAGGCGGAAAAGGCCGCTGCGAAGATGGCGGCGCTGGTGGCCGCCGCAACCGAAGCGGCCCGTCCCACCCCCCTCATCTCCCTCAAGTCGGAAGGCGTCTGTCTGATCTACGGCAAGGACGAGCGGGCGTTGGAAGTGGGCCAGCAGCTCAAGTCGCGCCTCGATGTCACCGTCCTGTTGCGGGACGCCGCGGACATCATCCCGCCAAGCGTCATGGATGTGCCCGTTTTCCAGGGCCGCATCGACGCTGCGCAGGGACATCTCGGCGCCTTCGGCATCACGGTAAACGGCTATGCCGCCGCCTTTCCCTCCTCGCGCCAAAGCCTCCAGTTCGATCTGCCACGTGATGGTGCCTCCAGTGAGTGTGACATCATTCTCGATCTGACCGGCGATCCGCCGCTCTTTCCGGCAGGCGAAAGACGGGTAGGCTATCTGCGAGCAGACCCGGAAGATCCGGTTGCCGTACAGAAGGCGGCGCTGGCCGCCAGCGACCTGGTCGGCGAGTTCGAGAAGCCGATCTACATCCGCTACGACGACGAAATTTGCGCCCATGGCCGCAATCGCAAGACCGGTTGCCGCCAGTGTCTCGACAACTGCCCGGTTTCCGCGATCACCTCGCTTGGAGAAATCGTGGAGATCGACCCGCACATCTGTGGGGGCTGTGGGCTTTGTGCTGCGCTCTGCCCGACGGGTGCCATCGAGTATCAGCTTCCAGCCGGCACAACGCTGCTCGATCAGGTGAGAAGTCTGCTCGACAGCTACCACAAGGCCGGAGGCGAGGCGCCGCTGCTGCTGCTGCATGACGAGCGCCATGGCGCCGAGATGATTTCGATGATGGCCCGCTTCGGTCGCGGCCTTCCGGCTCGGGTTCTTCCGGTGCTGGTGAACCAGGTGACGGAACTCGGTTTCGACTTCTACTTCGATGCTCTCGCCTGGGGTGCCGCCCAGGTTGCCCTTCTCGTCGGCCCTGACAAGCGGGAAGAGGCGCAGTCGCTGGCGGGCACCCTCGGCCTGATCGAAAGCGTCATGGACGGGCTCGGCTATGGCGGAGGACGCCTCCATCTCCTGGACCAGCAGGACCCCGATGCGGTGGAGGAAGCGCTCTGGTCCATGCCCGCTACGGCCGGTGCCCCACCCGCAACCTTTCTGCCCATGGGCGGCAAGAGGTCGCGCAGCTTCCTGGCGCTCCACCACCTCCATGAAGAGGCACCGCAACCGATCGATATCCTGCCGCTGGCGCAGGGCGCACCCTTCGGCGCAGTCCATGTCGATACCAGTGGCTGCACCATGTGCCAGGCCTGCGTCTCGGCCTGTCCGGCGGAGGCCTTGATCGATGATCCGGAAAGGCCGTGGCTCGGCTTCATCGAGGAGAACTGCGTACAGTGCGGGCTCTGCAAGACGACCTGCCCGGAGAAGGTCATCTCGCTCGAACCGCGCCTCAACTTCACCCAGGAGGCGCGCAGCGCCCGCGAGCTCAACCGCGCGAATCCCTTCAACTGCATCCGCTGCGGCCAACCCTTCGGCATCGGTCCCTCCATCGAGCGGATCGTCGACCGCCTGGCCGGCGCCCACTCCATGTTCCAGGACAATAGCCAGGTTCAGCGCATCATGATGTGCGACGACTGTCGGGTCATCGTCGAGTTTGAAGGCAGCACCGGCGCCATCACCTACGGCGAGCGACCGGTGATGCGCACGACCGACGACGATCTGCGCGAACGGGAGATGGAACGGGCGCGACAGCGCATGGCGGACGCACAAAGCGAGGAATAACAGCGCCGGGATGCCCCTCGATCCCCGTCTCCACGCCTTCCGACCGGATCTCGCGGACGAGCGTCTGCGTGGTCGACTAGAGGCCGAACGCTTCGTCGCGGGAACGCCGGCCTCAGTTCGCGTGGGCTGCGCGGACCTCAAGCGCCTGCCGGCGGTCGATGCCCCGAACGACAGCCAGCTGCTCTATGGGGAGCCACTCCTGGTTTTCGAGCGGCGCGACGGTTTCGCCTGGGTGCAGAATGAGAGCGACGGCTACGTCGGCTGGCTGCGGGAGCAGGCCCTGGGGCAGCCTCAACCCGTCCCGACCCACCGGCTCGGAGTCCTTCGCACGCCGCTGCTTCCGGAACCCCTGGTCCGGGCGCCCTATCGCGATATCCTTTCCTTCGGCTCGAAACTGGCCGTGACCGGCTGGCGCGATCGCTATGCGGAGCTCGCCGGTGGTGGTTGGGTCTTTGCCGATCATCTGGTCGAGCTCGACCGGCTGGAGCCCGACTTCACCGCGACCGCCTGCCGGTTTCTAGGCCTTCCCTACCTTTGGGGCGGGCGCAGCGTTTCGGGCCTCGACTGCTCGGCCCTGGTTCAACTTTCCCTGGCCGTAGCCGGGATTGCCCTGCCCCGCGACAGCGACCAGCAGGAGCAAGCCCCGAGCGCCGGCCAACGCCTTCCTCCCGACAGCTCGCGCCGCCGCGGTGATCTGCTCTTCTGGCGCGGCCATGTGGCCATCGCTCTCGATGCGGAGCGGGTGGTGAATGCAACGGGCGGCCCCATGCTGGTCGTCGAAGAGCCCTTTGCCGCACTCGACGCTCGTGCCCGTGCCGAATACAGCAGCGGCCTGCGCAGCCTGCGCCGACTTTGAGGAAAATCCGGGCCGCTACTTGACGAAGACCTGGCGTGGGAAGTCGAACAGCGATTCACAGCCCTCTAGTGTCACCCGCACGGTTTCCGAAAGACCCACACCGGCCATGCCCGGCACCTGGACCCAGGGAAGCAGGTGGAAGGTCATGTTCTCCTCCAGGGGCTGCTCCTGGCCTTCGAGCAGCGAGAGGATGTGCCCTTCCCCCCAGTCTGGCGCGAAAGCGATACCGATCGAATAGCCGGTGCGAGAGGCCTGGGCGCTGTCGGGCGCACCGTCTCGAATCACCTTTCGCGCGATGCGGTCGACGTCCTGTGCCGGCACCCCCGGCTTGATCGCCGCCATGGTCGCCTGCATGGCTTCGCGCACCACGGCCTCGGCACGGCTTACCACCTCCGGTATGTCACCGACAAAAACGGTGCGCATCATCGCCGTGTGATAGCGGGCAACACAGCCACCAACCTCGAGGAAAACCGCCTCGTTCGGTTCGATCCGACGCCCTTCCCAGGTCGCATGACCGATCGAGCCGCGCCACCCGGAGGCAACGAAAGGGGCGATCGCAGGATACTCGCTGCCCGCCTTGGTCATGGCCCACTGGATCTCTGCCGCCACGTCATTCTCATTGGCGCCTAGGGCGACGGCGTCGATGCCCGCCTGCATGCCGGCTTCGGTGGTGCGCGCCGCCCGCTGCATGACCTCGATCTCTTCGGCGGATTTGACCAGCCGCAGCTCCTCGATGATCCCATAGGCATCGACAAAATCCGCGTTCGGCAGGTTTCCCTTGCAGATGTCCTGCTCGCTTGCGCGAAAGAAATAGCTGTGGCGTTCGTAGCCGATGCGAGAACCGCCGAGTTCCTGCTCCTCGATGCGCTTCGCAAGTTCCAGGGGCGGATTTTCAAAGTCGTCGTAGGGGAAGGACAGCGCCACCCAGGTCCGCACATGTACATTGGAGTCCTCGAGGCGCCGGGTCACGAAGAAGGGTTCGCCTTCAAGCGGCACCACCAGCGCCTGGAACCAGTAATAGCCCGGCGTCTGGTAGCCGGTCAGATAGCAAAGATTTTCCGGAATCGTCACGATCATCGCATCGAGCTCGCGCCGGGCCATGGAGCGACGCAAAGACGCCAGCCTCCGCCCGTATTCTGCCATGCTGAAAACCAGATCATCGCGCTGCCGCATCTTGGCATTCCTTTGGATGGCGACCTGGAAGCTCGCGCCTTCAAGCCGCAGGTGAGACCAACACGCAGACCGCATCCTTCTGAATCGCCGGGCGTTCAGTCCGAACGATCTGCCTTGCTCTCTCAACCATGGGTTTCGAGAAATTCTGTACGGTGCGTGCGACGTTTGCTGTCGCAAAAGCGGCCGCATATCTCCTAGCTACACCCTTGGCGGCGAAGGTGGCAATCACCATTCTCTTCAGCCTTTCTGCGGGAATGCCGACCCGACGCCAGGCAGCTGTTGAACCGCTGGCACCCTGTGCCTAGAAAGACGAAGGTGCCGGGGATGACCCATTAACCGCCCCCTGGAGAAAAGGACGTTTAGCTTTTCCTTTTCTTCTCATACGGGAGACCCAGCCGTGAGATTGCCGACGCCCCGCGATCTGCATCTGGCCCGCAAGCGCACGGCGGGGCTGCTGCGTCGCACGCCGCTGGTGACAAGCGATGGCCTGAGCGCCCTGAATGGCGCCGCAGTTCATCTCAAGCTCGAGTGCCTGCAGGAAACGGGAGCCTTCAAGCTACGCGGTGCCACCAATCGGCTGCTGACCCTGTCGCCGGCAGAGCGCGCACGCGGGGTGGTGACGGTATCGACCGGCAATCACGGCCGCGCGGTAGCCTTCGCCGCTCGTCGCCTCGGCATCGGCGCCATCGTGTGCCTCTCCAGCCTCGTGCCCGAGAACAAGAAGGCTGCCATTCGCTCTCTGGGAGCGGAGGCGCGCGTGATCGGCCGTACCCAGGACGAAGCTTTCCTGGAGACTGAACGCCTGGTGCAGAAGGAAGGGCTGATCTATATCCCGCCCTTCGATGACTTCCATATCATCGCCGGCCAGGGCACTCTGGGCTTGGAAATCCTGGAGGACTGCCCGGAAGTCGAGGAGCTGATCGTCCCTCTTTCAGGCGGCGGCCTCATCGCCGGCGTCGCGCTTGCCGTGAAGAGCTCGCTGCCAGCAGTCCGCGTGGTCGGCGCTTCGATGGAGCGCGGCGCCGCCATGTATCACAGCCTTCAAGCAGGCAGGCCCGTGGAGATAGCGGAAGAGGAGAGTCTCGCCGACAGCCTGGGGGGCGGCATTGGCCTCGACAACCGCTTCACCTTCCCCCTGGTGCGCGACCTGGTCGACGAGGTCGTGCTTGTAAGCGAGGAGGAGATCGCCGCCGGCATGCGTCACCTCTTTCGTGAGGAACGCCTGGTCACGGAGGGCGGAGCTGCCGTGGGCGTGGCCGCGATGCTGGCCGGCAAGGCGGGCGGCCGGGGACGGACCACCGCAGCGATCATCAGTGGCTGCAATATCGACATGGACGCCTTTCTGGCCGTGGTCGGGTGACGGGCCGGAGCGGCGAAGCTGGAGAAGTGAAAAAATGAAAGACTCAGTTTCCCCGGGGGAAAGCTCGCGGATCACCGCTTCCATTCCCTTGGACGCGCCCGGCAAGCATCAGGGTTTTCTGACGGTTCCCCACTCCCGCAACGAGTCGGCCTGGGGTTCGATCCAGATTCCCATCACCTCTGTAGCCCGTGGTGAAGGACCGACCTTGCTCTTCACCGCCGGAAGCCATGGGGACGAGTACGAGGGACAGATTGCGCTGCTGAAGGCGGCGCGTTGGCTGCAACCGGAAATGCTTCAGGGCCGCGTCATCCTTCTGCCCTCCCTCAACCATCCGGCCGTCCTCACTGCCAGCCGCCTTTCACCGATCGATGGGCTGAACATGAACCGGGCTTTCCCCGGCCGACGTAAGGGCACGCCGACCGAGATGATCGCCCACTACGTCTATCATCAGCTTCTGCCGATGGCGGATGTGGTGGTTGACCTGCACTCGGGCGGCAAGACTCTCGACTTCTTGCCCTCCGTCATCATGCACGAGCTCGCCGACCGAGCACTTCACGAGCGGACCCTTTCAGCCCTCGAGGCTTTCGGCGCCCCCTTTGCCGCAATTCTGACGGAGCTGGACAGCGAAGGCATGCTCGACACGGCGGTCGAGAACCTCGGCAAGATCTTCATCTCCACCGAGCTGGGCGGCGCGGGCATGGCAACTGCGACGACGGTTCGGATTGCCGAGCAGGGGGTGCGCAACCTCCTGTGCCACTTCGGCCTGCTGGCAGACGCAGAGGTCCGGGCCTCCGGTCCGCAGCGCATCCTCCACACCCCGGAGGCGGGTTGCTTCAGCATTTCGCGCCACAGCGGCATCCTGGAGATGCTGGTCGACATGGGATCCGAGGTGGTTGCCGGTCAGCCGATCTGCCAGATCCATCACTTCCAGGAGCACGATCGGCCACCATCGGTCTATGAAGCCGCAGCGGACGGCATTCTCTGGTGCCGCCACGTGCCCGGCCTGATCTCCCCGGGCGATTGCATGGCGGTGATTGCCAGCGACTACGGGCACTCTTGAGGGCCGCCTCGCGCCTTCCCACGCCCCGACATCACGCTTAGGCGAACGAGACCTTGCCGGGAAAAACGGAGAATGCAGCGCAGAAAGGCCCGCGACGAAGCGTCCCTCGGCATTTTGATGGTGAAGAGCGCCTTTCGCCGCTATCGAGGGGACATTGGCAATGCGCTTACCTTTTCCTTTCCGGTTCACTACAGGATCGTGGAGGAAGCCCTGCCAACGCGGATGACCGAACTTCACAAGGCGAGCCTGCTGGCGCCCTTCCTGCGGGCTGCCGATGAGCTCGTCGAGGCCGGCGTCGACGGCATCACGACCACCTGCGGCTTTCTCTCGCTCTACCAGCAGGAACTTGCCGACCACTGCCCGGTGCCGGTGGCCAGCAGCAGCCTGCTGCAGGTGCCGCTGGTGGAGCGTATGCTGGCGAAGACCAGCAGGGTAGGCATTCTCACCTTCGATGCCGAGGCCTTGAAGGGTCCCTATCTCGAGGCCGTCGGCGTAGCGGAGGACACGCCGATCGCGGGCATGGCGCCGAGCTCCAACTTCGTCCGCTGGATCCGGGAGGGGGACAACGCGATAACCTTCGAAACGCTGCGCAAGGAGGTCCTCGCGCTCGCCGCGTCATTGCTCGAGAAGCATCCCGAAGTTGGCGCCATCGTCAGCGAATGCACCAACCTCGCCCCCTTCACCTACGACATCCGGAAGAGCCTCGCGATCCCGGTCTACGACGTCATCTCATTGGTCAAGCTCTTCCACGCAGGCCTTCAACCGCCGCGCTACGAGAACCCGTGAGGGGATCAGGAACCGGTCGAGGTACGCTCTTCAAGATCGCCATGGACTCTTTCCGCAACCGACCGGATCGCCTTTGATCCGAACGCGCGTCGGGATTCAGAAGGTGCCGGCGGCAGCGGGGTGTCTTTCCCGGACCCTGATTTCGTCCCGCCGCGGCGAATAGGATCCCTCAGCAAACGCAGGCCGTTGAGCACCACCAGAAGCGTTCCTCCTTCGTGACCGACGACCGCAAGGGGGAGAGACAGCTCAAAGAACAGTCCCCCGGCCACGAGAATGGCCATGGCCCCCATCGCGAACGCCAGATTCTGCCTGATGACCCTTGCGGTGCGACGCGCCAGCCGATGAGCGTCCGCGAGCCGTTCCATATCCTCTGACAGGAGCGCTACATCGGCTGCCTGGAGTGCGACGTCGGAGCCGGCGGCTCCCATGGCGATTCCCACGTCTGCGCGGGCGAGAGCCGCCGCGTCGTTTACCCCATCCCCAACGAAGGCGACCTTGCCCCTGGCTGCAAGATCACCCGTCATCCGAACCTTGTCTTCCGGCAGCATGTCGGCATGGATAACTTCGGGCTTCAGTCCAAGCTCTTCGCCTATCCGCAAGGCCACCGGACGACGGTCGCCGGTCATCATGACGATCTCCCTGACGCCACCTTGCCGGAGCCCATCGAGCGCCGGCAAGGAGCTCGCGCGGGCCTGATCCGCAATGGTGACAGCTCCGAGCACGCGGGAGTCTCGTCCGGCATAAATGACTGTCTCGGTGTCGGCAGCCAGTGCCTTCAGCGTCGTATGATCGAGGGAGGCCCCCATCTGCGCGGCAAGGCGCCGGTTGCCGGCCCACCACTGTCCTTCATCATCATCACCGACGATGCCAGCGCTCGGACGGGTGATCACGTTCCTCATCCCGGCGGGCTCGACATCGCGGTTCGCGGCTTCCTGCCGGATGGCTGCCGCGCTGTGATGTTCCGAATGGGCCTCGAGCCCCGCGAGCAGCGAGAGGAAGCGCCGTTCATCCCCATCGAGAGCTACAACGCGAGTAACCGTCGCCTTGCCCGTCGTCAGAGTTCCGGTCTTGTCGAAGGCGAAGGTCTCGACCGCCGCAAGAGTCTCGAGCGCGCCCCCGCCCTTGAAGAGGACACCGCCGCGCGCGGCAACAGACAGCGCTGACAGGATCGCTGCAGGCACCGAGATGACGATTGCGCAGGGGCTTGCAGCCACCAGCAGGGTCGCGGATCGGTAGAGCGCTTCCTGCCAGTCGGCCCCCAGCCAGTAGAAGGCCACGAAGGTCAGAATGGCGCCGACCATTACCGCGACCGTGTAGCGCTGACCGAACCATGCGCTGAACTGCTCGGATGGTGCCTTGGCCGCCTGTGCTTCAGTCACCAGCTCGATCATGCGAGCAACCGTGCTTTCCTCGATGGTTTTCGTCACGGCTACCTCGAGCACGCCATCGAGATTGACTGTTGCCTCGAAGACCTGTGCATCGGGCTGCTTGGCAACGGGCATCGCCTCGCCGGTGATGTTAGCTTCATCGAGCGAACTACGGCCGCTGACGATCACTCCGTCCGCGGGAACGCGTGCTCCCGGCCGCAGCACCACGACATCCCCCACCCGGAGATCGGCAGCGGGAACTTCCGCGACCGATCCGTCTGGCGCCTTTCGAAGTGCCGTCTCTGGCCGAAGCTCCATCAGCGCCTCAATGGCGCGGCGCGCCCGGCCGAGGGCCCGTTGCTCGAGCGTGGTCGAGATGCTGAAGAGCGTCAGCAGGACCGCACCTTCGAAGGGCGCGCCGACAGCCGCCGCCGCGATCGCCGCGATGACCATCAGCAGATCGATGTCGAGCAGACGCTCATCCCAGAGGGTGGTCGCCGCCCGCCATGCGGCGGGCAGGCCACCGGCCAGATAAACGAGCGAGAGACCTGCAAGAGAGGAAAAAGCCGCAGCGTCCCCCTGAAGCGGCCATAGCGCAAATGCAGCCAGAAGCATCCCCAGGAGGGTAAGGGCTGTCAGGATGGTCGAGCGGTCGATCTGAAAGGGCTTTCTCAAACTATCTCCGGACGGAGGGAGCACGCTCTGTACCCGTCACAGGAGCTGTGCGAAGGTAAAATCCATCTTCTCGTCAAAGAGGCCCTACCAGCATAGGACATCCCCCTCGCCAAGGCTTCCGCCAGAACTGCGGAAATGCAAGGACGCAGTTCCCCGAGCGGATCGTGGTCGAGCGAGAACAGCTGGGCTTTCCAGCACACATGTGAATCTGCTCGCCGTTTCAACGGACTAGAGCAGCTTTACCCATCAGATTAGGGCCACATCGCGAACCCGATCTGATGCGATCTGCTAGACAGCAGGCTGGATCGCGTTTAATCGGAAACGGGTCGTCTCCGGCGCGAGGGGGAGCACGCGATCGGTCCGGATCCTCTAATGCAGAGAAGGGGGCCGCAAGCGTGCGCGAGCCATGCCATACGCGAGGATCCGGCCAAGGGAACGGCTTCGTCGGGATCGACGGAGAGGGAGAGGGCGGCGGCACCGTCAGCCGGCGCAGAACAGGGAGATGCTTAGATGAGGAAGTTGATTTCTGCCGTGGCCGGGAGCTTGGCTGCAGCTGGCTTGATCGCGGCCTCTGCCGCCGCGGCAGACAGCGTCAAGATTGGCTACATGGCAACCTTTTCCGGGCCGCCCGGCGTGCTCGGCGAACATAACCGCGATGGCTTCCTGCTCGGTATCGAGCACCTGGGCGGCACCCTCGGAGGCCTGGAGGTGGAGGTTCTCGAGGCGGACGACCAGCTGCAGCCCGACATCGGCAAGCAGATCATAGATCGCTACCTGCAGTCCGACCGGGTCGACTTCGTCGTCGGCATCATCTTTTCCAACGTCATGATGGCGGTCTATGAGGACGTCGTCGGCAGCGAGACCTTCCTGATCTCGACCAACGCCGGCCCCTCGCCCGTTGCCGGGGAAAGCTGCTCGGAGTATTTCTTCGCGACCTCCTGGCAAAACGATCAGCTTCACGGCTCCGCCGCGCTGCAGGCAGTGAACGACGGGGTCGAATCGGTCTTCCTGATTGCCCCGAACTATCAGGCGGGTCGCGATGCCATGACCGGTTTCAAGCGCGAGTTCGAGGGCAATGGTCAAGTTGTCGGCGAGATTCTGACTCAGATAAATCAGCCGGACTACTCCGCCGAGATCGCCCAGATCGCAGCCAGCGGCGCCGAGGCGGTCTTCGTCTTCTTGCCCGGTGGCATGGGCGTGAACTTCATCAAGCAGTATGCCTCCTCCGGAATCGGGCTGCCGCTCTATTCAGGCTCGACCGTCGACGGCACCACGCTGCCGGCCATCGGCGCCGAGATGATGGGAGGCTACTCCAGCCCGAACTTCTGGGCCCCCGATATGGACACCCCGGTCAATCAGCGCTTCATGGCGGACTTCGAGGAGACCTACGGCTACATCCCTTCGGTCTATGCGGCTCAGGGCTATGACGCGGCGGGCCTGATCGACTCCGCGATCCGGGCGGTGGATGGCGACCTTTCCGACAAGGAAGGACTGCGCGATGCCCTGCGTCAGGCAGACTTCGACTCGATCCGCGGCGACTTCCGCTTCGGCAACAACCACTTTCCAGTGCAGGATTGGTACGCCGGCAACGTCGTCTCGGATGACGAAGGCCGTGCAACCATCACCCTGGGTGATCTGGTGGCGGAAGACTATCAGGACGCCTACCATCAGGACTGCCCCATGCAGTGGTAGGCGGCAGTGGTCGCGATCCGGCTCGGCCAGCGCGCGCCGGATCGCCCCATAACCAGAGCCTGCTCCGGGAGTGCGGCGAGCACCCGCCTTCGACACCAGATTTTCAGGCCACCTTCCTCTCCTTGCCTTCTTTCCTTCTCGAGCTGCCGCTGCGATGTCTACCACGCTGCTGCTGATCCAGACGCTGAACGGTCTACAGTTCGGGATCATGCTGTTCCTGATGGCGGCGGGCCTCACTCTCGTCTTCGGCATCATGAACCTCGTCAACCTGGCGCACGGTTCGCTCTACATGATGGGAGCCTACTTCGCGGCCGCGGGCGCCGGCTGGACAGGCAGCCCGCTCCTCGGTATCGCCCTGGCGATCCCGGCGACCTTGCTCCTT
>Ga0079225_10000739_pt1 | contig 17891 bp, 13 predicted proteins | sample Poulit2012_FD_76344 | JGI IMG/M metagenome (GOLD analysis project Ga0079225, IMG submission 76344) | Agricultural soil microbial communities from Georgia to study Nitrogen management - Poultry litter 2012 | ecosystem: Environmental > Terrestrial > Soil > Agricultural land | place: USA: Georgia... | reverse complement strand
GGAATATTCGTACCGATACGATTCAAATGATGCATGAGCAACAAGAGATTTCATTTTTCGGAATGAAAAACGGAACAAATAATAAGGATTTACAACTGAATTTTAAAAATGTAGATTTAGATAAAGTGATGCCTTCTCTGGAAGACTTTGCGTTTGCAGGAATTATTGATGGAAAATTGGAAGTCAACCAACAAAAAGGAGTGTATTATCCCAATTCTAATCTGGCGATTACCAGGTTAAAAGTAAATGATGTTGATTATGGAAATTTGGAAATGGATATTGAAGGAAATCAATCCTTGACTTCCTATTCGGTTGAAGCCAAATTACGTGGAGAAGATTTTGACTATATGTCGGCGGTAGGAGAAATAAATGTAGACGAAAACAATCCGCAAATCGATGTGGACATGGAGTTAAATCAGTTAAAAATCGATATTTTAAATGCTTTAGGCGATGGTGTAATCTCCAATGTTAGGGGTAGTGCAACAGGAAAAGCAAAAATAGCAGGGAGTTATAAAAAACCCTCTATTACAGGAGAATTGAAATTAAAAGACGCAGGGATCGGTATTCCCTATCTGAATGTTGATATGGCATTTGAAGAAGATGCTAAAGTAAAATTATTGAATCAGGAATTTTATTTTGATCAAATTGAATTTTCCGACACCAAATACCATACAAAAGGACAAGTTAATGGAGGTATATTTCATAACAACTTTAGAGATTGGGGTATGGATTTAAAATTGCTTGCCCCGGACAGACTTCTTGCCTTGGACACGGAATTCACAGAAGATGCTTTATATTATGGAAGTGCTTTTATCAGGGGAAATGCAAGACTTCATGGTCCTTTTGACGAACTGGTAATTGATGTGGAAGCGACTTCAGAAAAAGGAACAGTATTTAAAATACCCTTAGCCGATTCCAAAGCTTTGGCAGAAAGCAATTTTATATATTTCCTGACTTCGGAAGATAAAGAGCTTAGGAAAAAAGGAGAGGACATTGTCGTTAGTAAAATTAAAGGCCTTCAACTAAATTTCGATTTAGATATAACTGATGATGCTGATATTGAGGTTGTTATTGATAAGAAAAGTGGTAGTACACTTAAAGGAAAAGGAGCAGGAACTCTGTTGATGGAAATAAATACCAACGGAAAATTCAATATGTGGGGTGATTTTGTGGTATAAGAAGGAACTTATTTTTTCAAATACGGAGGGATAATAGAAAAAGAGTTCGCCGTTGTCCCCGGCGGAAGTATGATTTGGGATGGAAATCCTACTCAAGCTAATCTAAACGTAAGAGCGCTATACGAAACAGCAGCAAATCCTGCAGTAGTTTTAGAAAATCCAACTATTAACCGACCAATTCCTGTCAATGTGTATATAGAGTTGACCGGATTATTAACCAATGTAGATATTAATTTTGAATTGGAATATCCCAATCTTTCTTCGATTGTAAAATCTGAGTTGGAATATAGAATTAATGACAGAGAAACGACTGAACTGCAAGCATTATCCCTTATAGCACAAAGAAGTTTTTTCAGCGATTTTGGAATTGGTCGAACAACACATCCTGAAAATTTGTTATACGAACGTGCTGCCGGATTATTTGATGATATTTTCTCAGGAGAAGAAGATAAGTTTAAAGTAGGAGTAAACTATACCAAAGGAAACCGAACCCCTGATCAAGATTATTCCGATCGAGTGGGCGTAACCCTTTCAACCAGTTTAAGTGAACGTGTACTGATTAACGGAAAAGTTGGTGTGCCAATTGGTGGTTATACCCGTTCTGTGGTTGTGGGAGATGTGGAAATGGAAGTTTTACTCAATGAAGAAGGAACCCTGCGTGCAAAATTATTTAATCGAGAAAGCGATATTCAGTATATCGGAGAAGAGCTTGGATATACACAAGGAGTGGGATTGTCATATTCCGTCGATTTCGATTCGTTTAGTGAATTGGTAAGAAAAATCCTCAGTAAAAAAATGATGATAGGAGATCTTCCTAAAAAAATTGAAGTAGAAGAGGAAGAACCCTTGATTCCTGATTATATAATTTTTCCGGGAGATTAAAAGTTACAACCACCCCGGAAATAACTGATCCTGCGGTTTATTTATTTCGTCCCCCACTTTTTTAAGGTGGGGAGCCTTGCTTTTTGGTTTATAAGTTACTGTAATATAAGATAGCTGTAGTTTAATTGGGCGTTGATGTTTAATTTCAAATCCATATTTCAGAGATTTTAAATCGTGAATGTAGAAAACTCAATTATTCTCTTTGTTTTTCAAAATTCAAACATACGAGGGTTGGGAAAAACATTTCAGCAAAATGGGTTTGAAATGTGGATTCGCTCTCGTCCTGAGTTGCCTCCTTTTAACGAGCCATTCCCCTTCCTCTACCTAAATGACAACGTGTCAAAAAATAGATATTTCAATTATAATAGCCAGTTTAAACTAGAGCCTATAACCTAAAAACTCTTCTGTTTTTAATGCGGTAACTTTGTATTTTACTTTGAATCTACTCTGAATCAGTAGATAAAAGCTCCTTTCCTTTTAAAGGAAAAAGACTGCTCAACAATTCAAACAAGTTTAAATTGTTGAGCAGATAAGGTTTCTGCTTTTCTAAAGTAGGATTTTTTTCGGTATTTTGAATTTCAATTAATTTTGCTTTTTTTATAAAAAGTAGATTAACTGTTACAACACCCTGAAAAAAAGCCGAAAATCAAGAGTGCTTTTAAATGATAGTTATTTTAAACTATAGCCGTACTCCATTAACCCATCACACTTCAAAGCATAATCAACTACACTACTAAAAAACCACCAAACTTCCAAAGTAAAATGCCTTCCGCCTTTATTTTACAGCAATCGCACTGATTTCGACATTCACATTTTTTGGTAATCTGGCGACTTCCACAGTTTCTCTTGCCGGAGCATTAGCCTCATCAAAATAATTGCCATATAGTTCGTTAATTTTAGCAAAATCGTCCATATCACTGATAAAAATAGAGCACTTTACAAGGTGTTTAAAATCCATTCCCGCTTCTTGAAGAACAGCTTGGAGATTGTGCATAACTCTTTTCGTCTCTTGTTCAAGAGAGTCGATTTCCAATTCTCCGGTTTGATGATTAATAGCGATTTGTCCGGAGACATACAACGTGTTTCCGGCGAGGATAGCTTGATTATACGGGCCGATAGGAGCAGGAGCCTTAGGAGATTTGATTGTTTTTCTCATTTTCTTATTTTTTGTGAATTTAAAGGAAAATATTTATCTGACCAATAATTTTAGCACTCATCAATAATCAGAATCTAAATATTAAGCAGGAAATCAGCAAATCATAAAAATATCTGTTGATTTTTAGGGAATTAATTTTGAGTTTCATTAATTTTGAGAAAATATGTATCAATTTGCAGAGGTTCTAATTAAAAACAAAATCATCATGAAAAAACTTCATTCTTTTTATAGTATCGGAACAATAGGAATGATCTTAACCGCTTGTCTGCACATGTTTTTAGCGCTGGGGTTATCCCTGACAAATGTTCACATCACATTCTTTATAATCTATCCGATGTTCTTGGCCTTTCTTATTATCGGAGTGGTTTTGAGTAAGCGACGACAAAGGGAAATATAAGATAAAAAATAACTCTCTTTTGCAAAAAAATCTCTGGAATGAAGGGCGTAAGCCGATAAAATTATTCTACAGACTTCTATCTGCTGCGCGACGTTTATCAAATTTGATCGCTTCAAATACGTTCGCTTTAATTCCGATGAAGAAATACCAAGATTCTCTCACTCCGAATGGCGTCCAATTGAAACTCATTCTCCAACTTTTTAAATCTCTTTCAAATCGAAATTGGGTATAAGTAAACCCTTTGTTTTTTAAATCATAACCAGAAGAAACCCCAACTGACCATCGTGGAGCGATTTCTGCATCTCCCGAAAACATAATCGAATGAGAAGATATTTCATTCTCCCGACGGGCATTATTATAAGTCATGGTATAAGAAAGCCGTAGATTCCAAGGGATTTTATAATGGTATAAATCAGAGTCTACTTTATCTTTATCCTTTTTATCTCGTTTATTTCCAAAAGTACCATCTCTGTTCATCGATTCTCCAAATAGGTTATCCTTTCTTCCACCATTTCGGAAGGTTTCGGAATCTTCAGTTTTATCTTGTTTCCCGCCAAAATCCGCATTGGAAAAAGAATAATCAAAAGAAATATTTGCTCTGGTCAACCTGAATAAGCTTCCACCATTATTGATATTTAGTTTATCGATTCTCTGGTTTCTATTATCCAGCGCATAAGGATCCAAAGCCCCATTGAAATTTATATTTACTTTTTCTTTTAAAATCGGTAAAGTTCCTCCGAAAGTAATCGGCTGAAGTTTTAAAGAATCGGCAGCCATATTATAATTAGTGCTGAATCTGAGGTTGTTAAGTAACTTTCTTTTTTCTGTTTTTCCAAGCGTATCTCTACTCCGAATTTTCGCTTCAAAATCATTGGTCAAAGAGAAACCTATATTACTGGCATAATTTTTTGAAGGTGCACCAAATAAAGAGTTTTCAAATCGCGAGTATTCCACCACTCTTTCCTCTGCACCCGAAGTAGCGGGAATTAAATAAGTATCATAGAAATTGTCAAACGAAGGCGTCAGTGTGTAACTCACCGATGGTTTCATCACGTGTCTGATCGCGTCGATTCTGCTGTTTTCTCCAAAATTGAACATTCCATAAATCGTTGTCCCGACGCTGGCGTTAAAATTGTATGTTCGATAACTGTCAAATCCGCGAACGGTATCTATGACTTTTTTATTTTCCTCAACGTCATAAGATTGATCATAGGTATCAAAAACCCAAGTTTCTTGATAATTTGCACCGGCACTTACACTAAAATGATTAAATACTTTAAAGTTAGTAGTTATAGGGATTTTATGTTGAATTCCCGATTTCATATTCTTAAACATTTCGGGTTTGAAAAACAATGAATCCGTTGTTTTAAAACGATTATCTCCACGGACATCATATTGAAAATTGATGTTTTCAATAATTCCTTTCTTAGCACCACTTTTTGGAGCAAATGGGTAGATTCTTGACATACTTGCAGTTAGCGTAGGCAACGTCATATTAATTTCCTCCGTGTTGGTATTCTGATTATGGGTGGCGTTTAGACTAAACCTAAACTCCGGGTCACCGGGAAATGTTTTGGAGTAAGAGATAGAGGAACTCAAGTTGTTATTCATAAAATTTCCGGAATTCATTTCATTTACACTTTCTCGATAGTATTTACTACTACCTAAGTTTACCGAAGCGGAAAACCTCGAAGTGGGATTCGATTTGGCATCTTGTTGATGGTGCCATCTTATATTGTATATCGAACTTTCAGAAAAATCCGGAAAACCTCTTTCGCTAACCAATAATCGCTCATATCTAAAATTTAGATTTCCATTAAACCGATATCGCAATGCATAATTAGATTCGATTCTGAGTCCGTAACTCCCGTTAGTATAATAATCTCCTAAAGTTGCCAAATCTACATAATCACTGATAGCGAAATAATATCCTCCGTTTTGTAGCGAATACCCTCTATCGCGATCATTTCCTATAGAAGGAATAATAAATCCCGAGTTGCGCGTAGTAGTCATCGGAAAATAACCAAATGGTAAACCTAACGGCGTCGGCACATCTGCTATGTACATATTAACCAATCCCGAAATTACTTTTTTACCCGGGACAAGTTTTACCTTCCTTGCCAAAAAATAATATTCCGGATCATTCAAATCTTCTGAAGTAGTAAATTTTGCCCGGCTGATAAAATAGACTGAATCATTTTCTCGTTTGGTTACTTCCCCTAAAACTCTGACTTCTCCTTCTTCCGTTCTTGAATTATAAACCAATGCTTTTTTAGTATCGATATTAAAGCGAATACTATCGGGTTCTACCTTTTGGCTCCCTTGAGTGAAAATCGGTCTTTGTGTATATTGTCCGGTAGAATCAGTGATCCCATACGCATAAACTTCACGCTTTTTGTTATCAAGGATAATTTGTCCGGCTTCTAACCGCATATCGCCATATTCTATTTTGGCTTCGTTGTATAAAAATACTTTTTGCTCTTTGAGATTGTTTTTAATACGGGTTTCAGCAGATTGATGAATATTATGTTCCAGCCATCCCCCTTTTTTCTCCTCGGTAGTATCCTTCTGAATAGAGTCTTGTAAATTTAATTCTATTGCTGAAATGTCATTTAGACTGTCTTTTTCAAAATTTGTACTTGGTTGAATTGCAGGGATTTTCTTTCCTTGTATAGTGTCAAACTCTTGAGCCCAACCCACATTAGAGAAGAAGAAGGCTACAATACAAATAAAAAGTATATGAATTTTGTTTGTTTGCAATGCTTAGAATACTATTTTTGTAATGTCGGCTCGATTTTTTAAAAGCTCAAAATTACGTATTATTTTCAAAGTCGCTCTTAGAAATGAGTAAAATTGAAAGGATAATAATAGAATATTTTCTAAAACGTTATATAAAAAAGAGAAACCAGTGAAGTATTTAGTATTTATATTTTCCGTGATTTTTTCTGTATCTGTTTTCGGACAATCAGCCACTAACTCATCCAGCAATCCCTTTGTTGTCGTTTTAGATGCCGGGCATGGTGGAAAAGATCCCGGATCATTAAAACATGGTTTTGTCGAAAAAGAAATCGCTTTAAAAGTTGCTTTGGAAGTGGGCAGGATATTTGAAAAACATAAAGATATTAAAGTGATTCAAACACGTACAACAGATGTATTTGTACCTTTAAGCCAAAGAGCACATATAGCAAATGATGCCAAAGCAGATTTGTTTGTTTCTATACACCTTAACGCAGTATCAAATGTTCGTCCTCAAGGAACAGAAACTTATGTATTAGGAGTCCATAACAATAAAAAAAACTTGGATATTGCTATGAAAGAAAACTCTGTTATATACTTGGAAGAAGATTACGAAGAAACTTATAATGGTTTTGATCCATCTGACCCTGCTTCTTATATTGGAATGACATTAATGCAGGAAGAATATTTAGATCAGAGTATTGTTTTGGCTGATAATATCCAAAAGGAATATACCGCTCAATTAAAGAGAGTGGATAGAGGAGTTAAGAAAGCCGGATTATTGGTCCTTCGGGAAACCTATATGCCAAGTGTGTTGACCGAGATCGGTTTTATTAGCAATAAAGCTGAAGCGCAATATTTAGGCTCCAAAAAAGGCCAAAAAGAAATTGCTTCATCGATAGTAAAAGGAATAGTCAAGTATAAAGAAGCTTTGAACAGGCACGCAACAGAAGTGGATTCAAATAATTTTACCGATGTAATTAACGCTTCTTCAGATGATATTCTTTTTCGAGTGCAAATTGGCATGGGATCAACTCCCTTAGAAACAGCTTCTTATAATTTTAAAGGATTGAAAGGGGTGGAAAGACAAAAAGAAGGAGAGTTTTATAAATATTACTATGGTAAAAGCAGTGATTATATAGACATTCAAAGTCTAAATCAAGAAGCCAAAAAACAAGGTTTTCCCGAAGCTTTTATTGTAGCTTTCAAAAATGGAAAGAAAATAAGTACAGAAACCGCTTTAAAAAGCAAGGCAAACTAATCAATAAGGTTTTTTATTTAAAATGGTTTTAAACTATTGGTTGGTTATCAGCTACAACTGACTGTGCATTAGATAAATAGGCGCTTTTGTCCTTATGATAATTTATATCAAAACACTGCAAGTTATATTATAAATTCATAGCTTTGTCTAAATTATAATATTTATTTTTTTGAAAATAACTAAAGAAGTAAAAATCGGTGCCTTGGCAGTTGTAGCCATTTTGCTATTCATATTTGGTTTTAATTTTATGAAAGGGCAGAACATCCTTGATTCCAGTAAGGAAATTTATGCTGTCTATGATAATGTTGAGGGATTGCCAAGTACTGCTGATGTGATGTTGAATGGGTTAAAAATAGGAAAAGTTACTAAGACTGAGTTTCTCAACGAACGAGGACAAATTTTGGTGACTATGCACATCAAAAGTAAATTTAAATTCTCTAACAAAAGTACAGCCCAAATTTATAGCGATGGGCTTATCGGTGGAAAAATAATGAAAATTCTTCCGGAGTATGCCGGGGAAACTATCGAAACTGGAGATACTTTAAATAGTACCGTTGAAGAAGGAATTATGGCAAGTGTAATCAGCCGTTTAGTTCCTTTACGGGAAAAATTGGAAGGTGCTTTTGGTGGAATTGATACCTTGGTTCAAGGACTAAACAATGTTTTAGATGAGTCAGGCCAAAAAAACTTGAAAGAAAGTTTGGCGAATTTGAATGAAACTCTGGAGAATATAAATGCCTCTTCCGCTAAGGTAGATGGTCTCTTGAGTAGAAATGCCAATAAGCTGGATAATACCATTGCAAATTTCGATAATACCTCAAAAAATTTGAGTGCTTTGTCTGATTCCTTAGCGTTAATCGAAGTTCAACCAATGATTAAAAAAGCAAATGTTATTTTAGATGATTTCAATGAAGTTTCCAATAATCTTAAAAATGGAAAAGGTACCGCCGGAAAATTATTGAATGATGATGAATTATATAATAACTTAGAGCATGCTTCCAAACAAATGGAAGAGTTAATCCAGGATATCAAACTCAATCCAAAACGTTATGTCAGTTTGAATTTTTCAATCTTTGGTAAAAAGGATAAAGATAAAGCTTACGAAAAACCGGATGACCCTTTAAAATAAAATATTTACAATGAAAATACTGGCCCAAGTTATATTCATAATTGTTTTTCTATTTAGCATAGGATACTTTGCCCGTAATGCAAGAAAAATCATTCGAAATATAAAATTAGGTCAACCTGTAAATCGGACAGATCAACCCAAAAAACGTTGGGCGTATATGGCAAGGGTTGCTTTGGGACAATCTAAAATGGTAGTGCGTCCGGTGGCCGGAATTATGCACCTTTTTGTCTATATCGGATTTATTCTAATCAACATTGAGATATTAGAGATTATTATCGACGGAATTACAGGGTCTCACCGAAGCTTTGCTGCTTATTTAGGATCATTTTACGGGTTTTTAATCGGCTTCTTTGAAGTGTTGGCTTTATTGGTATTGATTGGGGTAATCGTGTTTTGGTTCCGCCGAAATGTAAATAAGCTCAAAAGATTCTGGGCAAGAGAAATGAAAGGATGGCCAAAACAAGATGGAAACTATATCCTCTATTTTGAAATGGTGTTGATGATTGCCATTCTTGTGATGAACGCCACAGATCATCAATTGCAAGAGATGAATATACAGGGTTATGCCCACGAAGGCGGGATCGCAGGAGCATTTCCGATAAGTGATTTAATTCGACCTGTTTTCGAAGGGATGAGCGCTTCAACCCTAATAATAATTGAACGAGCTGCCTGGTGGTTCCATATTTTAGGAATATTGTTTTTCTTGAATTATTTATATTATTCCAAACATCTCCATATTATTTTAGCTTTCCCAAATACTTACTTTGCTAAAATGCAGCCTTTAGGAGAATTTGATAACCTTGAATCTGTCACGAAAGAGGTTGATTTGATGTTGGATCCCAACGCCGATCCTTTTGCGGAACCCGAACCGGGGGAGGAAGACGAAATACCTGAAAAGTTTGGTGCCAGTGATGTGATGGATTTAAATTGGGTGCAACTTCTAAATGCTTATACTTGTACAGAATGTGGAAGATGTACTTCAGAATGTCCTGCCAATCGTACCGGAAAATTACTCTCTCCCAGAAAAATCATGATGGATACCAGAGATCGTCTGGAAGAAGTAGGGAAAATTATCGATGAAAAAGGAAAGTTTGAACCCGACGGAAAGGAATTATTAAACGACTATATTCTGCCTGAAGAATTATGGGCCTGTACAACTTGTAATGCTTGTGTGGAAGCTTGCCCTGTAGGAATTGATCCGATGTCCATAATTGTAGAAATGAGACGTTATCTGGTTATGGAAGAAAGCGGTGCTCCTCAAGAGCTGAATGTAATGATGAGTAATATTGAAAACAACAGCGCTCCTTGGCCTTATAGTCAACAAGACAGACTAAACTGGATGGATGAAGATTAATATCATTTTGATTGATAGGACATTGCTCATTGAACAAACGGGTGTTTAGTATTGAATCAACGACCAAATTTCTACCCGGATAACTCCTTTATTAAATCTATATTCTTTCAAAAAAATGCTGATACCATTAATGTTATTAGGTATCAGCAAAATTTTTTAAAGCTAAATTTCTGTCTTTTGAATTTAAAACAAATTGGACAAACCATTTTTTTATTTTATCCTAAATTATTTAAAGCCGAAGATAATTTCTCTTGCACTTCTTTTCCAATCTCCTCTATTTTTGGATTATTTACAATTTCCAAAGCCGCTAAAGGATTCATCATTGCAACTTCTGTATTGCCATCTCCCAATTCTCTTAAAGTAACATTACAAGGAAGTAAGGTGCTAACCGTAGGTTCGACAGAAAGTATTTTATCGGCATAAACCGGACTGCAAGCGCCTAAAATAACATGCGGGGAATATTCTTTATCCAGTTTTTCTTTCATGGTTTTCTTGATGTCGATTTCTGTGAGCACACCAAACCCAATGTTCTTCAGTTCTTCTTCCACTTTTGGTCGAATTTCTTGCAAATTTGTGTTTTCGATAATTTTAGACTGATAGTATTTCATAGTTGATAAGTTTTTAGTTCAATACAAAGTTGGAGAATAGTTCATAGTTTAAATGTAACTTTTGTTACTTCTTAAAAATTTATTTGAAAAAAATGATTTTAAAATATTATTCTTGATTTAATTCACTAATTTCGTGAGATTTATAAGATGATTTAAGGGATATTTCACAAATAAAACTATGGGATAGACTTTAATCTGATTATATTTTAGAAATAATAGAAACGAAGAAACCTTTTAAAATATAAATTATTATGAGACGCAAGATTGAGACTGAAAGAGTGCCAATCAAATTGTGGCTGGATGAATTGGAAGAAGGGGCAATGGAACAAGCTAAAGATATCGCTAATCTCCCTGTAGCACATAGACATGTAGCGATTATGCCCGATTCTCACCAAGGATATGGAATGCCGATTGGTGGAGTTTTAGCAACCAAAGATGCTATTATTCCAAATGCGGTGGGAGTAGATATCGGTTGTGGAATGTGTTCGTTAAGAACAAATTTGAAAGATATTGAAACAGATGATTTAAAAAAAGTATTGGGACGAATTCGAGAAACAATTCCGGTAGGTCATAAACACCACAAAAAAGCACAAGATGAAAAATGGATGCCGAAATTAGAAGGGAAATTACCCATTGTCAGACAGGAATATAACAGCGGTAGAAAACAGATAGGAACTTTAGGTGGCGGTAATCATTTTGTTGAAATTCAAAAAGGTTCCGATGGATATATCTGGATTATGGTACATTCCGGATCTAGAAATATCGGTTATACCACTGCTAATCACTACCATGATAAAGCGATAAAAGCGACAAAAGAAAGAGGAGACGAAAACGTACCAAAAGATTTGTCTTATTTCGTAAGAGGGACAGAAGATTTTGATAATTATATCGAGGAAATGAACTATTGTATCGACTTCGCTCTTCAAAACAGAAAACTGATGATGGAACGGGTGAAAGATGCATTTAAAGAAGTTTCTCCTTCGGTAGATTTTTCTAATTTTATCAATAAACCTCATAATTTTGCCGCGGTAGAAGAACATTTTGGAGAAAAACTCATCATTCATAGAAAAGGAGCTACCCGAGCAGAAAAAGGGGAGTGGGGCATGATTCCGGGTTCACAAGGTACTACTTCCTATCTGGTAAAAGGAAAAGGAAATCCTAAGTCGTTTAATTCCTGTTCACATGGAGCCGGAAGAATCATGAGCCGTACCAAAGCACGAAAATCCTTAGACTTTAAATCGGAAGTGAACCAATTAAAAGAACAAGGAGTGCTACATGCACTTCGACATAAAAAAGATTTGGATGAAGCTCCCGGATCCTACAAAGACATTCAAGAAGTCATGGCACTACAAGATGATTTGATAGAAATTATGGTCGAATTAGAACCTTTGGCTGTGATGAAAGCTTAAGATTTTTAAGTTGACGAATTTATAGAAGTAAAATAGAGGAGAGGTATAAACAAAAAAACCTCTCCTTTTAATAAAAAGATCTCAGTTTTGCGGAATTGAATGGGTGTCCACAACACAACCTATCCACAGCTTCACCTGTTCACTCCTTCACCTTCAAAAATTTATAATTTAGTCTTGTTTCGGCAGGATTATTTGAAGATTTTATATCTTCGTTTTTATGAAAGTTGATCGACTGCAAACTCCGGTAGATTATTTAAAAGGCGTAGGTCCGGCCCGTGCTGATTTATTTCGAAAAGAACTTGGAATTCATACTTTTCAGGATTTATTGAACCTCTTTCCCAACAGGTATATCGACCGAACCAAGTATTATAAAATAAGAGAACTACAACCGACTTCCGCTGAAGTACAAATCGTGGGAAAAATCATCAACTATAAAACCGTAGGTCAGAAAAGAGGAAAACGCTTGGTGGCTACTTTTAAGGATGACACCGGGAAAATGGAGTTGGTTTGGTTCAGAGGACATAAATGGATTGCTGAAAACCTGAAAATAAACAAACCCTATGTGATTTTCGGAAAACTGAATTGGTATAATGGTGCTCCGAATATGCCACATCCGGATATGGAGTTGTCGGAAGATCATAAAAGCGGAATTCGACAAGCGATGCAACCCATTTATCCGTCTACAGATCGATTGGGGAAAAGCATCAGCAATAAAGCGATGATTAAAATAATTCAACAAGCTTTTATCGAGTGTAAATCTTCATTTTATGAAACTTTGCCCGAGTCTATTTTGAATAGATTAAAATTGATCGACCGTACCAAAGCGATGTTGAATATTCATTTTCCGCAATCTCCCGAATTGTTGGCAAAAGCTACCAACAGATTAAAGTTTGAAGAACTTTTTTACGTTCAACTTCAACTGTTAAGAAAAAACTTGTTGAGAAAACAAAAAATCAAAGGTTATGCTTTTGAAAAAGTAGGGGATTACTTCAATTCATTTTATAAAAATCATTTGCCTTTTGATTTAACCAATGCTCAAAAACGAGTTATCCGTGAAATTCGGAAAGATTTAGGTTCCGGAGCACAGATGAACAGATTGCTACAAGGAGATGTCGGATCGGGAAAAACTATTGTAGCTTTTTTAACTTGTCTGTTGGCGATAGACAATGGATTTCAAGCCTGCTTGATGGCGCCTACTGAAATTCTGGCAATTCAGCATTACAACGGCCTGAAAGAATTTTGCGAGCCTTTGGGAATTCAAATTGAATTACTGACAGGGTCGACAAAACCATCTGAACGCAAAATATTACACAAAAAACTGCGCGAAGGAGAATTGCATATCTTAATCGGTACTCATGCTTTGATTGTTGATAAGGTTGTTTTCAAAAACTTAGGCTTGGCTATTATTGACGAACAACACAGATTCGGTGTCGAACAGCGGGCTAAGTTATGGAAGAAAAACGACTTACCGCCGAATGTTTTAGTGATGACGGCCACTCCGATTCCACGAACCTTGGCGATGAGTCTGTATGGCGATTTGGATATCTCTGTGATAGATGAATTACCACCGGGAAGAAAACCGGTCAAAACCGTTCATAGATTTGATAAAAACCGCTTGAGCGTCCAAGCTTTTATGCGGGAAGAAATTGCCAAAGGCAGACAGATTTATATCGTTTATCCGCTTATCGATGAAAGTCAGGCGATGGATTATAAAGATTTAACCGATGGATATGAAAGTATTTTAAGAGATTTTCCCAGACCAAAATATCAAGTTTCTGTGGTTCACGGACAAATGAAACCTGCGGATAAAGATTTTGAAATGGATAGGTTTGCACGTGGGAAAACTGATATAATGGTAGCCACCACCGTTATCGAAGTTGGCGTAAATATTCCAAATGCGAGTGTGATGATTATTGAAAGTGCAGAGCGATTTGGTTTATCTCAATTACACCAATTGCGAGGTAGAGTAGGGCGAGGAGCAGAACAGAGCTATTGTATTTTGATGACAGGTCACAAATTATCCAGCAATAGCAGAACCCGAATTAAAACGATGACAAACACCAACGACGGTTTTAAAATTGCTGAAGTAGATCTAAAACTTAGAGGTCCAGGAGATATTATGGGAACACAGCAAAGTGGGGTGCTCAATTTAAAAATAGCAGATATTGTAACCGATAATGCAATTTTAAAAATAGCCAGACAATATGCCCAACACATTTTAAAATCGGATCCTAATCTTCAAAACCCGGAACATAATATGATCAATCATACTTATGCGATGTTAGCTAAGCATAAAAATATCTGGAATTATATCAGTTAAAACCTAAATATTAAAAAAACGCAAAGGATAAAATATACCCTTTGCGCTTCTTGATAAACACTAATCTAATTTGAGCTATTTTTTCTCTTCCTTATTGAAATAAACCAAATAATAATACATTTCTCTTTCCGGATCCCATCCTTTTTCTATATACTTATCAGCGCTTTCAGGATTTACAAAATCCAATTTAATCTGCACGTTCGTGTCGAGATTAATCACACTTTTAATCTTTTTTCTGGCGACGCTTACCGCGGTATTAGATACAGGAAAATCGGTTAAATCTTCAATTTTATACTTTGGTGCTTTTTCAGATTTATAATGATGAAACTCCGGAACTAAATCAGGATTTTCCATCACCTCATTAAGGAATTTAGTTTCCTCAAAATTCTCATTTTCCGCAAAATGGTTGACCGCTCTGTTCATAAAAAGAACTTCCTGTTGTTTATCTTCAGCAGGGAAAACTACATCTTTTGCAAAATTTTGACAGAATTTCAAATAGCTTTTCGTATTGAAGTTTTCATCGGCAAAAATATCAACGCCCAGAAAACTCTCCAACCAATATTTGGTGTCGTATCTATTGGAATCTACGGAAAGAACTTTATACCCTTCATCTTTATTGGTATTGAAGATTAAGGCTCCTTTATCCAACTTATTCAAATTCACCCCTTGTTGAAGGATGATATCAAGGCGGTTTCCCTTTTCTTCAAATTGTAAGAAGTCGTGTTTTAATTCGGATTTAAAAATTCCAATCGCTTGTGTGGTTTCATTATCGATGAATACATTATCAAAGAAGGCCACATATAATTCCCCGGATTTAATATGCGGATGTTGCGATTGGTCAAATAATAAACGCGCTATCTTTTGAGAATTTTCATGCACGCGATTAGGATTATTAAAACAAGCATTCGCCAAATTGTATAAATCGTGAAATTCCAAGTCAACTTCATGAACAAATTGATAAAAATTTTCTTCTTTATCTCGAAAAGGTTTTAAGAAATACTCCTTCAATAAAGCGTGAAGCTCATCATTTACAGGATAAGCTTCCTCAGAAATAAAAATTCCTTCATTTCTACTTTTGTTACCAACACGGTGAACAGATAAAGATTCAATTTGTGCAGTATGCAGATTCAACATATTTTTTAATTGTATTTAAAGGTTATTTCCCCAAGATTTTTAGGAAGCGCAAAGCTAAGAAATTGGTATCTATGTTTAGAATTTTCAATGATAATTTTGTTTCTAGAGAAATATCAAGCCTAATTGTAAAATAGTGAAGTCTTATTGGTTTACCTTATAAACTATCTATTTCTATTTTACATAATATATCTTATAGAACAAATGATGATTTTTAGGCTAAACAATAATTATGCATAATCCTTTGATTTATAGATTAAAATCAGTTTTAATTGAAGTTCAGTTTTAATAAGATTATTTCAATTTATATTTCGCTTGAAGTTGTTTTAAAATCTGTGGAATGTTTTCGTTGTTTTCAAATTCGATGGAAATATTTTCATCTTTAATATTCAAATCTCCTTTGGTGATTTTAAAATAACCGACTTGTTCTTTTGGGCAAAAACAAAAACGTCCGAATAAAAATTTCACTTCTTGGAGTTCTTCATTCTCCAAATGTAATTCGGTTTCGGTTCTTGGCCATTCAAAAATTATTTCCTCTCGATATTGTCCGTCAACTGCTGCTTTGTTTCTGTTGAGATTCATAATGACTTTTATTGTGGTTTTGGTGGAATCCGCTATAAATTCCGGAAAGAATTTCCCTGTGCTTTTCTCTGTATGAAATTCAACCGCTTGTTTTTCGTACACTTTGATCTCGCAATCCGCTTTATCCGGACATCCTTCTATGACTGAAATTTGCTCAGGCTGAATCATTTGGGTTGATTTTTTTGAGGAGGAACAATAAAATAAACCAATTATTAATATAATGCTCAATAGATTTCTCATAAACTCAGGTTGTTATAATATGTTCAGCAGTTTAACTGAAAGTTCCGAAAATAGTAAAATTTCTGCTAAGGGTTGATAGTTTTTCTCCACTATTGACTCGACAAACAAAAAACCACTTCCATTTTTCTAATTCTTTTCATTTAATGAAAATAAGATAATAAGGTTTTTTTATTAGAATAATTGTATTGTTATGAAGCTAATAAGGTTGGGTTTTGAAAGAGATAAAGGGAATTGATTATAGACATAAAACAATTCAAAGGAGATTAATCTTCCCACCGGAAATCACTTTCAATTTCCCCAAATATTCATCCTCCAAATTCTATTACCGTTGGATTTATCCAACGGACTTAATTATACAGCTCAATTTCGGGCTTTAGCCCAACTATCACAAGGCTTTCGCCTATACGCCCATTTGGGAGGGAAAGTACTCACCAACCGGTTCCCTACTTTTTCAAAGTTTTACAACGCCACCCAAGTACTTTGGAAAAGTTCAAACGCGAAACCGATTAGAGACACGTCATAAACCAAGGATTTATTTTTCACTCAATTTCGAACTGACACCAGACCTTTTTTATAATTTAAAAGACATCCTAAAAATTGAATTTCCTTAGTTTTTACTTGAAGATTTGAGTAATTCCCGTGCTTTTTCCAAATCTTCTGCGGTGTCTATTCCGATACTTTGTTCGTTGGTTTCCACCATTTTGATACGTTTTCCGTATTCTAAGTGCCGCAGACATTCTATTTTTTCTGCTGCTTCCAAAGGTTGCATTTCCAACTCGGCAAAATCTAATAAGGCTTGTCGGCGGAAAGCATAGATTCCGATGTGTTTATAATACTTGGTATTTTTTGTTTTATCTCTCGGATATGGAATAACAGATCTGGAAAAATAAAGTGCAAAGTCATTTGTGTCGGTGATTACTTTGACATTGTTGGGATTCTCTATTTCTTCTGTGGTTTTTAAAGCGACCATCGGGGTGGCTAAATCTATTTCTGCCGCATCTTCCTCTTTAAAAACAGCTAAGAGTTTTTGCAATAGATTTTTTGAAGTAAAGGGTTCATCTCCTTGAACATTGACCACAATATCAGCTTGTTTGTCTTGAACCGCTTCCGCAATTCGGTCGCTGCCGGTTTCGTGTGGGGTGGTTTTGTAAATTGCATTCCCTCCCATTTTATCGATCTCTATAAAGATTTCTTTGCTATCGGTTACGACATAGACATCGTCGAACAATCCGGTGGCTACGGTTGCTTCATAGGTTTGTCTGATCACGGTTTTGCCGCCCAAATCTCTCATCAATTTTCGCGAAAATCTGGTGGATTCGAGTCTTGCCGGAATCATGGCTATTATCTTGAGGTCTTTCTTCATGGTAAACGGTTGTTTTATGCTATAATCTGCGTGAGGGATTGAGGCATTTGTTGAAGCTCTTTTTTTGTGCTAGTTAAGTTGTTTTATATATAAATAACTTTTTTAAAGATAATCATTTGAATTTCAATCCTTTCTCCCTTTGGGG
>Ga0079225_10000738_pt1 | contig 17901 bp, 3 predicted proteins | sample Poulit2012_FD_76344 | JGI IMG/M metagenome (GOLD analysis project Ga0079225, IMG submission 76344) | Agricultural soil microbial communities from Georgia to study Nitrogen management - Poultry litter 2012 | ecosystem: Environmental > Terrestrial > Soil > Agricultural land | place: USA: Georgia... | reverse complement strand
GAGGTCAAGGAGCATCTGCTGGAGATTCACCGGGAGGATCCCGATCCGATTCCAAAGATCATAAGGGAGACAGAAGAGCTATTCGTCTATCCGATCTACGAGACTCCTTCACTACAACAATGGGATCAGAACAGGGTCTGCCTTATCGGGGATGCCGCCCATGCCACCGCACCCCATATCGGTCAGGGTGCTTCACTTGCCCTGGAGGATTCGATCGTTCTGGCCAGATGCCTCAACAACCGCTCCAACCCGGCTGAGGCATTCCAGTATTTTCAGAGTTTGAGAAAGCCGCGAGTGGAGAAGCTGATCAGAACCGCCCGGAAAGTTGGCAATAAGAAGTCGAAACCCAATCCCATAGCCGTACTCATGCGCGATCTGTTCCTGAAGCATTTCATCCGATTTGAAATCCGGAAAATGGACTGGGTGTACAGCTACAGGCCGAGTTGAATCCGTACAGCAACAGCAGGATTGACAGTACAGCTACGCCTATAGGCCGGGTTGATACACCCACTTCTGAAACCTGTTCACCCCAGCCTGTAATCCACAACCAGGATCATGTCCTCGAGCTTATCCGTATCAAACGCCGGTCTGTTCCCAGCGGGTGGGTCAGCATCAGGAGACAGCGTACCGCCATCTGTTACCTTGATGGTATGATCCTTTATGATCCCGGAGCTGAAGAGATTGCCGAGATCCCGGGTGAAGAGATTGCCGAAGGCACTCTCTCTGGAAAAACCGTCTATGGTGGTTCCGTTAATCGTCAACTCCACCCCATCCACATCCTGATCCGGTGGCGTGACGAGAATGAGTCTGGCACGGGAAACCTCAAGATCCCTTCCGTTCAAAAACAGCGGAAAATGCTTGTTCTGGATAATGAAAGTAAGGTCACTGTTTTCAGGCTGTTCAGTTAATCGGTAAAAATCGTTCGAGAACTCCTGCCGGAAGCTGAATGTTCTCGAAAGCGGGTTATCCTTGAGAATCTGAAGCAGGGTTCCTTCAGTGGCTCCATTCTGCTCCTCCACTTTTTCCCTGAATAGTTCATCATAATCGGCGGTATAGCTGATGTGTATGATGGCATCATTGATGGTATTGTAATCAAACTGCCTGAAGTTCTTTGGCAGTGACAGCTTCCATGAGCTGATCGCTCCGGCACCTTCAAACGGCATGTAACGATCGTCCCTGAAATTGAGCTGAAATACTCCGGCGTCGTTTTGCGCTGTACTGGCGGCGATAGTGGTTGTTCTGGATGCAGGAACCTCCTTAAGCTCGTCCAGACCTAATTTGGGCACAGACCTCAAATAGCTGCCCTGGAGAGAGAGGGTGGCACTGACGTTGGTATAGGGACCGGTCACCGAAGGAATCGTCAATCGAACAGATTTGATCTTTCTCCTGTACTGCCCCGGATAGAAAAGGTCGAAGAACAGTTCGGGGATTGTGAACTCACAGGATCCGGTCTGCTTCAGTCGCAACAGAGCGGCCGGGTCAATCTGTGTCAGCGAGAATGCCTGGTCGATCTCATTTTTACGATAGTTCGTCTCGATATACTGCTTCTCAAGAGACTGGAGAGAGAGCATCAGCTTTTCACCCGCCAACAGACCGGATCTGGAGGCCTCAAAGTAATTCCCGTGGATAAAGAAGGTGTCTCCATCGCGCTCAAAACGGTAGGCCTGCTCCGCCAGCCGGGCAATCGAGAGGGCATTGTTGTACGCCTCCCTGTAGAGCTGCTGGAGGTTTGACGAGAGCCAGGTATAGAGACCGAGATCAGAGAACTTGTCCCCGTAGAAATCCATCACCTCACTTCCCTGCTCGATTCTCATCTCATGAACCTTCTCCGATTCGAGCATAAGATCCAGTCGGATTTCAGAAGCAAGAAGATTCCTCTCCGTCTGCTTCAATTCATACTCCAGCAATTTCTTCTGATGCCTCCACCCCTGTTGCCTTCTTCCGAATCCGGCCTCAAGGCCTGCCGACGCTGAAATACTATTGGAGATGGTGGCAAGTGTTCCCACCCCTTTCATAAACTCCCCGGCGCTGTTTCCCAGTTCCAGACCTCCATACTTCATGGCGAATGGCGATCCGAGTTGAGGAATGAGATACATGGTCCCGGCCAGCCACCCAAGGGGGAGCTCCAGACCATGGATGGCTGTGGCAGTATGTTTGGATGTCTGCTGGAGTCGTTCGGTCCCATTCAGATTTTCAAGGGCCAGCCCGTCATAATAGTTGACCTGGTACCTGAGAGATTCAAGACGACTGTTCAGTACGTTTATAGCTTCTCTGGCACTCTCAATTTCAAGCTTTCTGCTCCTGGAAGAGGCTTCAAGTATGTTCTGCTGATGGGTCAGCCTCAGCACCGCCAGCTCCTCGGTATCCCTCTTTTCGATGGCACTCATAAGGGCTGAACCAAAGTTCTGGACAGCAGACGCAAACTCTTTTGCACGCTCCAGTATGTAAGAGAAGCGGTAAGGGGGCAGATTCCCACTGATTGAATCCAGTATATCATTCAGTGAAAGACCCGCGGCTTTGGCCCGGACCAGCATTTTCGGGTCGATTTCCGGAGCGAACAGCGACAGATCCCGTTGTTCACCATGGATGTTCATACAGTTGCGAATCTTGAACAGCCGATCATCGACCCGGTCGTAGTAACCCAGCAGATCCTGATTACCCGGCACGCAAAACACGGGAGATACCTGTCTGATCACGCTGAGACCAAATGATGGAAGTCTGAATTTACCTCTCGCATCGACAGATTTCTTTTTCCATTTGATACCCCGATGTACTCCTTTAGCAAAAGCACCGGTAACGGCAGCATCAGCCATCTTAATCGTCACCTCGGGTGAATACTTCTCTACATAATCCTGTATCAGTTTCTGATCTTTCAGGGTCAGGTCTGAACCACTCGCGTCAATCTGGTATCTGGTGGCCTTCAGGAGGTTCGCTCTCCCCGCTAATCTCTTCGACTTCTCATTAATCCTGTGACTGTTGACAGAGTAACGGGTACCGTTTCCTGTTGAGCCGTTGCTCTTGATCTTTTGCGTGTAGTTTTCGAGTTCCGCCAGAAACTCAGAGCCTCTGTCCAGGAGTGGCCCGATGTTACCATATGTCCTGATCTCTTTTCCTCCCTCTCCGCAGTCACCGAGCTCTGCCGGTCGCCTCCCCAGGATCTCTTTCGCAACCGTATAGAGAAGAGTGGCCTCATTGATCGACTCCATCTCATCCCGGGCGAACAGCTGATCTCCCCAGTCAATCAGATTATCCACATATTTCATCACGATGCTCTTCTGATAGGCACTCAATCGAAGCCGGGCAATGGCATGAGGGTTGAACGGATCTTTTTTATAGGCCTCGATAGCTTCTTTGTCATTCAGTTGAGCCCGCAGCGACTGCGTGTTTATCTCCCGGAATTGCAGATACTGCCAGTTTCGATCCAGCTCCGCCTTCTTGATCTCTTCCGGGCTCATGGAGCTCCCTGATACATTGATCACTTCCGACGCAGTCGGATTGAAGATGTAGTGATACCACTTCTGGGCCTCTTCATATTTCCCCTGGCTGTTCAGATGATTTGCCAGCAGAAATGGAATGTGAAAGAAAATCTCCCGGTAGTAGGTCCCGAATGACCCGTTGAAATCGACCCTGTCTTTGACGACTTCATCCTGAATCGCATCCCCGGTAACTGTAATTGGGGCGCTGGCCTCACGTAGAGCTTTCTGTGTCTTGATATCCAGTGCAGCATCAACTCCGTTTGTAAAAAGTGTCCTGGTCAATGTTTCACTAAGCGTGGTTCCCAGTCTTTTGAGCAGAAACCCGTCGTCATCCAGTGCAGAGCCCTGCAGATAGAGAAGATCCCCCTGCACATCCAGAATAGCGTCAGAATAGGCTCCATTGACTATTTTTACCTTCGTCCCCGACTGTAATGAGGCTATACGTACATCCCGGATATCGTCAAAACTGTTTTCCAGAGTGCACTCATTCCAGTGCCTCTTCAGCAGCGGATCAGCTTTGGTCGTATTAACCACCAGTTCGCCGTAGGCATAGTTGTCAAAGAGTTGAAGGTGTGGCGAGGTGCCTCGCAGTAGCCGGTTGCCATCCTTGATTAATATCTTGCCAGGCTTGTTGTTGACGATGGTTATTACCTCCTCTGCCGGGTCTTTGAACGAAGTCACATTGGAGATCTGGGTTCCACTGTTTTGAGTGGCCAGATCATAAAAGTCGATGGCCGCTCTCATCTGATAACCGGCCCCGGTAAGGATCAGACGGTTGTTTTCTACACTCGGATAGACCCGGTCCCACATATAGCCTGTCAGGGTATATTCATCAATCGGTTCATAATGTGCCTTGACATCAAACCGCGGGGTTTTCAGCGCCAGAATCTGGTTCGAGAGACTTGAGAAATTGAAGAATGGGTAGGATCTCAAAATGCTGTGAAGCTGATTCTGGAACTCATGCCTCTCAATGTCTTCAGCCAGTGGATCCTGAACAACTCCGTTGCCTGAAAAAGGATAGCTGTCCCGCAGATTCAGCTTCTGAGGGGGAGTCCATGAGCCATCGAGTTTCAGGGTAGTGAACTCAACGGAGAATTTGTGACTGTATCCGGTAAACACCGACTGGCTCTGATCAAATACTGTATTCGCCAGAGTCGTTACTTTCACCCAGAACAGGTGTAATCGGCCATTATACAGAATAGGAGATACCTCTCTTACAGGAATCTGCACATTGATCTTCTCCCAGGGACCCCATTCAATCCCCCGACTGTCACTCTTTTCTGAATAGTAGATATTCTCGATCCGGCGGTAGTAATAGATTGGGGGTTCATCGGAGGTCACCCCGAACAGATGGAGGACGTCTGTCTCACTCTCTTCATCCTTTTCATGGAATGATCCGGCGATCTTCAGATGAGCAATCTCATCAAAGCCGCGCATGTACCGTCCATACGCCTCCAGAACGGTATCGGCATTGATCTCCTGCTGCATCAGTTCAGACTCCAGCTCTTCGAAAAGAGGCGTCTTGTTGTCCCTGAGATCCGGTTCTATATAATTTTCCGGATAGAGGAATACTTTTCGATTGGCTTCCCAAACCCGATAGTTCTTTCTCCACTCCCACTCGTCTCCCGGGATATCGTCTGCTTTGACATGAACTCTCTCTGACGTGCCGTTAACCTGACTGTCCTGCTCAAGGTTCAGCAGAATCCGGTGGATATAGAGCTGCAGACTCATCGTCGCCGCCACAATTTTTGACGTCCTGGCGCACCCTTCCAGTTCGGTATCGATCAGGAAGTAGTGGAAGAGATCCTCCTCATCTCTGAACTGCGGGAATCCTGAATGGATAAGATAATCTGTCAGAGACGCCCGTTTTCGACCCCGCAGTCTGTCCTGGTACTCCTCCAGCCTCTTCTCCCCCTCTTCCGGATCGGAGTATTGATTTCGGATGGCTTCCTCCAGACTGTCTGCCGCTTCACTGAGATCTTCATAACCTTCAGAGACTATCTTCTGCAGAACATCCGCTCCGACTCCCACTTGGGAGCAGAGTTGTGAAAGCCTTTTAACTCTGTAGAGATCTTCAACAGGGTGGGATGGATTCCCCGCTATCTGATGGATCGATGGCAGCAGCGACGGGTCAATACCTAATAGATCTGCCAGCTTCTCCTGATCAGCCGCCTGAAGTCCGGCCGTGGAGGACCAGGCATTCAGAATCTCTTCCAGGATCGGCAGGTTGGAAGTCCCGTCATCACTATCTGTAACCTCTATAAACCCTGTAAACCTGGTGACTTTTTGTACACCTGACAGAGGTATGTCATCGAGATCCGACAGGTCAAAAAGTTCCGTATGGTTCAGCAGAAAGTTCAGCGCCTCTTCATTCTGCTTCAGTCCCTTGAGCAGGGTGGCGGAGGGCAGGAGTTTATCGACCAGACTTGTCAGGGCAGAGGGCGGAACCGACTCTCCCTGAAGCTCCTTCATGAAGGATGGATCAGTCAGGGAGATGCCAAGTTTCGACATCATCGTTTCAATGGTAGCCCGGGGCAGTCCCAAGGCAGCCGACAGATAGAACGGTATGAGGGAACAGGCGTGAAATTTTGTCAGTTTCTCCCTCAGCGTCTCCTCATCCGTTTCGATCCCGGCAGGGATATCCAGTGGCGCTGCCGGATTGAACTCCGGCTTCAATCTGTAGAGCGGCTCTTCCGTGGCAGACTCTATAATACCATCATTGGCGGCGATGATAGCTCTGGACTGATCTTCGGTGATATCATCAAACCAGGTGAAGAGCGTATCAGCAAAATTGAGACTGCTGTTCTCCTGAACCTGACTGATGATCCCCGAGGCAACGGTCTCCGTAGCCCCGTCGGCTTCGGCATGCTGCCATTCACGGGTCGTGATAAAATGGAGCTCTTCCAGCGAGAAAGGGGCAGACTTCCACCACTCATAAAAATCCAGCACCGAAGATAGATCGGACGGACGGGAGATGCCATCCTCCGGGAGGTCCGGAACAAGTTCAAACAGCCGGGAGAACTCCAGGTCAGACAGTTCAAGCAGATCCGCCAGTCTGGGAAGAGGATCTGCAGTCGAACTTTCAGGGGTTCCATTTATCGGTGTGCGGAAACAGATGTCAATCAGTTCTCCCACCGGCACGTCAAGGTTCTCTTGCAGCTCCAGCAAGCGGCCTATCATTGTGATCGTCTCGGCTGATATTCCGCTGGCCAGATCCGCACTTTGGATCGCCGCAAGCACCGCATCCAGCTCTTCAATAGTCCATCCGGTCTTTTTCCACAACCGCACGAACCGGTGCATCCTGTCCAGTGCATCAAACGTCAAGTCTCTGATGCGTTCGATATCATTCTGAACGCTCTCTGCATCTCGCTTCTCACCTTTGATCACAATATCGGCCGTACCGCCGCTTACAAATCGGGTCTTTATTAACCGACCCAACTCACCGCGGTCAATCCCGGCCACCTGCAGCAGTGACTGCGCATCAAATGGGGCAATTTTACCGGATGTTACTGAAAAGCTGATCCCATAAAGTGATTCGAGAAAAGCTGGAGTGAGGTCCGCCTCCGTGATCAGTTCAAACTCTCTGCGGGTGAGATCCAGCTTCGCTTTTGCAATATCTTCGTCCGGCCTGTCCAGCAGAGTTGCCATATCGGCCCTGCTCTTCCCGAAATGGTTCAGCCAGATGGACACCCTGTCTGCAGGCAGGTGATAGGGTTGATGGAATGAGTTCACACCTGTTTTCCAGGCCCCCGGTTTCTCCAGGGCGATCTCCTGTTTGTAAACAGACTCTTCAAGTGCTTTCCGATCTGCCAGATCACCGTTAAATCCTGTCGCCTTTGCAATGTAGGCCTCCAGAATACCATTGATGATATCGAGTGAAGGAATCAGTGTGTTAGTATTTTCACAATTGAGTGGCAGCGTCCACAGATCGGGTCGACGCACCTTCAGGTTCATAACATGATCCTCGTCAGAGCCGCTGAAATGCTTTCCGATGACGTGTTTCTCCACGAACTGCATCAGATCTACAAAATAGGCGGCTGGCGAATAGATCGACTCACAGTGCTTGCAGTCACAAAATGAGAGATGGCCGAACAGCTCGTCGTATCCCGGAATCTCTTTCAGATAATCCTTGATTGAAGGGTCAAGGTTGCTTACCGCCGTCCAGTCAAAACTGCCGGTGAGCTGATCCAGGATGGACCCGACCATGCCCGTCGTATGGATGATCGATTCATGAGCCTTGTTGTAGAGCTTCACAGCCAGTTCTTCTGTCAGCCCCGTCGCCAGGGTGAAAGCGGAGAGAGTCGTGGATGTGATATGATAGGCGGAGTGGAACCCAGCCGTAACAATGGCTTCGGTATACTCCAGATCCTCTGCAAGCGAATAGACCCGCTGCCAGCTCTTCAGAGTGTCGAGCACCACCTTCTGCTCATCGACCTTCAGCCCCTGGAAATTCAACCCCTTCAGATCCTGACTGTCGTGAATGTAGTTGATCGCCAGCAGATCCACATCCTGGTTCCTCTTGATGAAGGTGTCGACAAGGGTCATCTGCTTGCCTAACTGCTGGCTCTTTTCGTCTGAACCTGTATTTCTCCTCAGTCTGTCGATTCGGACAGATAAGGCTCGACCGGGAAACAGATTCTCAACCTTTTTATAGAGGATTTCTGCATAGTCATCCTGCTCCAGATCTTCTGGCAGCTCAACGGCAGCCTCTTCTATCAGCTTTCTCCACTCATCTCTGCCCAGTCTGGCCAGCTCCTCCAGAGACTCCGGAGCCACTCTTTTACTTACAAATTCTGCAAGCTCAAAACTGGAATCCAGAAGCAGATAGAGGTCTGAATGGAGGCCGATTTTCTTAGCCTCCTTCTCGGTGAGCTTCTTTTCAGCAACCAGCTGACTCAATTTTTCGTCAGATATCTGACCCGGGTTCAGGTCCCTGGACTCGATGAACTCATTCAGTTTTTTGCTGGTCAATCCAGACAGCTCTCCCAGCCTGTACATTCTGGCTTTTTTCAGGTCCTTCTGGAAAAAAGGGTTCAGCGCAAGAGGAATATCCGGCTGGAGAAAGTCCTGGAATGTTCCAAGATCAGGCACCTTTGAAAGTTCCGACTCAATCTGTTTTTCGTCAATCTCGAACCTTGTTTTGTCCTCTTCTAACTTCTTATCGTCACTCTTGCGCTCCCTTCTGTCCTCCTCTCTCTGCTTGAGATCACTTTCGGTCTCCTCTCTGCCCCTCCCCGGTCTCTTGTTGTCCTTCTCTAATTTCTTCTCATCACTCTCTGTCTCTCTTTTCTCGTTCTCTGATTTCTCTCTGTCGATCCGACTCTTCCTCTCCTTCAGGATACTCTCTTTCAAAATCTCTTTCGGATCTCTGTTCCCGAGCCTGTCGGAGGACAGATCGATCTTGGAGAGCTCTTTCTTGATCTCTGCAGACGCGTCTGCTAGTTTTTTCTCTAACACTGCTTTTCGGGTCAGACCGGTACGGGTAGCCAGAGTCGAAAACAGTTCAGGTGCTTCCTTCTTAATCTCGTTCGGGGTACGGGAGGATAGAATATCGAGTCGGAGAAGATCTTTCTTTTTCATGCAACGCAGTTGTAATGGTTAGTAGGAAGCTTGTGCAACGAAATCGTATTTATTTACAGATAAAGAGTGTACAGTACGTGTTAAATCTCATACAATGCTATTATAGATAATTAAAACCTGGTCAACTCTGTTTCTTTATTTCAGAGCAGGGCAACACGGTTTTCGGGTTCATCACTAATCACTCAGCACGTTGTTACCGGCTGAACCCAATCCGAAAGCCAGTGAAAAGTCTGATGGCATGGCAAACCGGAACGCGTAGTTGTGAGCTCCCATCAATGGCTGGGGTCCCTGGGTGAATTCAGCCGGATTTTTAGAATATGTTGGTCTGTTCTTGACAATGGATTTGACCCAATTTATCTGATGAATATGTTGATATGCATGCCACCCTTCATGCAGTGGAGTAGTATGTGAGCTTCTACCCCGTAGCATACGGGAAATACCCAACCTCGTGTTGCGTGCGTAAGGGCCTTTTGTCGGCAGGCGGTGTAGCAGTGACGGGGTAAAGGACTTTTCATAAATAATTATCTTGCCTTTCCCGGGCTGGTTTGGTCTGAACTTGTAGGTACCGAATTTTGAACTTGTACCGCCATACTGCCACTGGATTTCGTCAGGCAGATCCAGTTTCCTGTTGATTCGTGCGCCCAGCCGTTGGGTCTGCCAGTCTCGGATCGAACTCCTCAATCCAATCCCTTTCTGGCCCAGGCGGGTCAGTCCCGTACCCATCCTGGTTGTTGAACCTCCAAATTTTGAAACAAGACTGGTGCCGGCAGCACCCGTAGCCGCCACCGATCGGTTGAACGCAAATGAGGCACTGCCTCTGGCGAGACTGTATCCACCCCTCCCGATCATATAGACATTCATGCTCTCGGAGCCAAATCCGTACCAGTCTCCGCTCTCAGCTGCACTCCATGCGCGCCCCGGCGCTTCAACGATCCCTCTTCCCATATTGGCGAAGATATCGAGAGTACCCTGACCCGATTGCGCTGCATGACCAATAGCGCTCGCCACATCATGCTCATAGTCGTACCACCCTGTTGCAATTCCGATACTCTGGGTAAGCAGGCCGGCCATGTCGTAGAGCTGCTTGCCGGCTTCAATAAAGATGTTGGCCACGGAGGTCACAGCGCCTGCCATCGCCATCAGACCGCGCTGCCACCAGGCCGGCTCTTCGTCCGTGATATCGGGATTGCCACCTGCCGGACTCCCCCAGTCAACCTTACCCTCTCCACCTCCCCGTTTTGGATCGCCTTCCAGATGTCCACCCTGGCCGGGTTCACCCGTTTCACCGCCACCGGGCTGATGTGAACCCGTATCATTTTTGATGCCATCGGTTCCCGTATCTGTCCCGGGTAGCGCCCCTCCATCTTGTCCGTCCGCCTGACCTTCAGGAGATCCTCGGAGGCTGCCACCCTCCCTCCCATCGGAGTGGCCGCCCTTTTTCCCTTTTCCACCATCCACGGAGTCGCCAGAAGCCTTTTTTGAACCCTGACCAGACCTGTTCGAATCACTCTGGGAGGTCCTCTCTTTACCCTTTCCTCCACCTGATTCACTACTCTTCTCTTTATCAGGATCGGACTCATTGCCATTCTCTTTGCCTACAGGACTGTTTGGCCCCTCTTCTTCCTGTGAACCATCCTCCTCTTCTTCCGCCGATGGAAGTTCAATAGACTGGATGTCATGCCACTCCAGAACAATATCCACCCCGAACTGCTCCTCAAGAGCATCTTTGGTTGCGTACATCAGGCTTCGATAGTTCTCATAATTTTCATCTGAACTGTCCGACATGAATCGGAAGAAAAGGGCAGCTGCATGACGGTCATAGAGCTGGATGGTATTCCCGGTCTCCCCCGCAAGGTCTATCATCTCCTCCAGAGTGTAGTCATACCTCTCCTCAGCACCCCCCATGAAGTAACCGTGTCCACTGCCATTGGCGGCCATGTTGTCGCGAATTTCCTGTGGCAGTGCGGCTGGAGTAGAGAGCATCCGTATATGCACAGAGTTGGACTCCAGACCATTCGGGTCTACCAGATTTATCGGATTGTTCTGCACATAGAGATACAGATTTACCGAGTCTTCCGGACCGATCGGATCGGGACTCAGCCAGCCTCCGATCCAGTGTGCGTAATATCGGTAGCCGAAGTAGTAAAGCCCCGTAAAATCATCCCGCTCCTTGCCCGAATAGCGACAGGTCTTGAGCTTTATCTCCCGTCTGCTTCTTCCGGCGATAAAGGAGGTGCCTCCGAATGGAAAATACTCCTCATAGGTGATCACCCGGCCCTCTTCATCCAGCTCCAGTGATGAAGAACCAAGGTGATTGCCCAGCTGATAGTGAATCTTCTTTTCAGAGACATCATCCGTCTCTCTGGCCTGTGAGTCACTGACCCAGCTGTAGATTCGGGCGAGATCACTCTTCCCGTCACTGATGCGGGAAACGCTGCTTTTAAGCACCTCCAGATCCCCACGACTGATAATTTTGATCTCACATCCGTCCAGGTAGATTTTTTCGGTCTTCTCGATCACCTCATTTGCGACATCCACTACACGATGGGTGATCTTGCGCACCCGCATCCCGTCGCCATCGTAGATGTAAAACTCCTCATCGCTGGGCTTGCCTCCGTCAGACCGATCAATGACGACAGCCCTGGTGATCGTGTTCCGGTAACTCCAGTGCAGGCTCTCGAGATGAGGCAGAGAGGTGCAATTTCCGTTTGCATCAAACCGGTTCTCCAGATTACCCGCATCTGTATCCGGATTTTGCAACGGCAGTGACCGGTTGGATGCGGGTGCAATCCAGTAGTTACGGGTCCAGCTGTGAGTGCCACCCGTGTGAGTCATTTTTTTAAGATTCCCGGCCAGATCATACTCATACCCTCTGCTATATCGCTCCACGGCCGCTCCGTTGTCCAGTAAGATATGCCGCGTCCCTTTGGCCCAGTTTCCGGGCACTCCCGATTCACGACTTCTGTCTGCTACATCCTGCTGTTGCAGGGCCTGATGCACTCTGCCTGAAGCAGAGGTCAGTTGATACAGTGCATCGTATGTGAACTCCGAATGGGAGGAGGCATTCAGACCTTCAAGAACATGTGAGTTCACTCCTTCAGGCTGTTGGGCCTTGTCTACCACATGAATCAGATTCCCTGCCGGATCATAGGTGTAGTTCAGATCCTGCCAGGTGCGTGCCGTACCTTCCGTACGGCGTGTCAGCAGACGGCTGAGCCGAAAGGTCTCCGGATCGTAGCTATAATCCACTCTGGCACCATTACCAAGAATCATCTGCTGCCTCATCCCCTTCGCGTCACAGGAAGCGTCTTTCAGAATCTCCTCATCCGCCAACTCTCCGTCCTCTGTCGAGACCCGGACGCTGATGATCTCTCCTCCCTTGCCATAGACCGCAGTACGTGACGTCTGATCCGGCAGATGCTGGACGGTACTCCTCCCCAGTGCATCGTAGACAAACCGGGAGGTGTATGAAACGGCCTGGAGTTCTACCTGCCCGGGATCTTCCCAGTCGGGCTCTTCGGTGTAGCTCTGAACCAGTTTCCTACTGGTGGAGATCGGCTGCCCATCAGGAGCAAACGCTTCCACCTGCCGGACGCCTGCCTGATCGTAATGCCTGACCAACCGTCCTCTCAGATTCCTCTCTTCCGTGTGGGAGAGGCTATCATCCTCACCATAGACAAAGAGTTCGCTGACATGCTCCTCTCCTGATACCTGCTGAACGCGCGTCGACGTGACACGGCCTGAACCATCGTATCTGGAGGTGACACGATGGCCTTTACCATCCCATTTGTGAACCTCACGGTCGAGCTGATCATAAAAGACCCAGGACTCGCCAGCATCGACACTCATCTCAAACAGGGTCCTGCCCTGCATGTCCAGTTTATAGTTGAAAGCTTCAATGCCGCGGGCATCTGTGACCGATATCAGGTTACCCTGACTGTCCAGACTGTTTTCGATGGTCCGCTGTGTGCCGTCGTTATTGATATGCACGGTCGATACAGCCCTGCCGTATGGATCCATCTTGACGACAGACGGCGTCTCCTTGTGTGAGAGAGCATGGTTCAGAGCCCTCTTTTCGGGGTCATCCTCCGGCAGAATTTCCCTGAACGCCTTGTACATGGATCGCTCCACGGTGTCATTCTCATCGAACGAACGCACCTCCCATGGTGAAAACTTCGTCTCCGAAAACGTGGCATTCGGAAAGTCCGTCCGGATGACCCGATCCAGTGCATCATAATGAAATTGGGCCGAGACCCCCCATGACTGCAGTATCGAGTCCGCTTCATAGGTGGCCATTGTGGAGAAAAAAGGTTCGTACTGACGGACAGCCTGCTGCTTGCTGTTGTAGACGACATGCCCCGAGACCAGCCAGCGATCCGCTGCACCTTCCAGAACCGGCTCTCCACCCGGGGTCATCTCCACGTCACCACTGCTGGCCCGTTTCACGGCTGGCCCCGGACCCACCTTCGTCTTCTCCTGCACCGGCCTTCCGAACCCGTCCATATAGGCGAGACCCAGTTGGCAGGAGATCGTGTCGTCCCGATTGCCCTCTCCGTCATACAGCAGATTTTCCCGGTTCAGGGTCATACTGCGGAGAGGAACTCCATCTATTTTCCAGCAGTCGAGATCATAAAAAAGGACATAATCTGCCTGTTGCAGATACATCTCCGGCTCGGCCAGAATGGTGTCAAAATCCACATCGGCCGGCACGGTATACTCTTTCAGTTGCCCGCTGCCATATGCATGCACGGTGCTGTCGGAGGTCGCAAGGAGCGTACCCTGGTGGAAGCGTGCATGGATCACCCCCAGTGCGTCATAAAGAACTTCAGAGATATTCCGGTTGGGATCCGTTACCCGGTAAGCTGTACCTCTGTTGTAATCGATCTCCGCCCGGGTGACATTTCCTGCCGGATCGGTCGTCTCTGTGATGTGCAGATAGTATGGATCGTAGGAGTAACGGGTTACACCACCGGCACCATCATCTGTTTGCTTCAGGTTGAAGAAACCGCCGATGCCTTCATAGTGGTTTACCGCTGTCTGCTGCCATCAGTAGCCATCGTCTTTCTGATAGCCTCCTTCACCTGTTACCATCGTCTCATCCACCTTGTCGCTGTAGATATCCGCCAGCAACGCATCAGTAAAGCAGGCTGTCTCCTCATGATGAACCAGTGCCATTTGACCGGCTTCACCGACCGGCAACTGATCCGTACCGCTATCATTCCAGTACCGGATCCTGTCCCGATAAATCAACCGGGCTTTGGGTTCACCGCTATCCGGCAGTTTCTGATCGAACTGTAGTGCCGATGTTATCAGATGTTCAACAGCCCCGGAAACTTCTGAATACCTGACAATATCATCTTGCGTGTGTTCAAGGTGGTTGACTTCATATTTTCTGCTCTCGACCGGGATGCCGACAAAATAGCTGTCAGCTGTGTCGGTATTGCTGAATGAGTACCTGTTCAGCGTGATGTAGTCCCGCTTCTGAGCCGTATGTAGATCCGGTGCGTCGGATCTTCGGGCGTAGGAGATACTCATCTCTCCGGTTACACTGCCATAATCATCCAGACCGGTCGACAGGTGGTGGTTGACCTGCGGGTCCCCCGGCTGCGCCTCATAATTGTAGATCAGCGTCTCAGTTTTCCAGGTGAAGAAACTGGCGTTGTGCTTATTTGTGGCGGGCTGGATCTTCCGGATACCATAGGAGTTCTGGATGATATGAAATGGATGCTCCTCAAGCGTCTCTTCGGGACCCAGGGCAAATGTCTCCTGTCGCAGAACTTTTCCAGCCAGACTGCGGCAGGCGCGTTCAAATTCGTTCGATGTATACGCCTTGTCTGACCCGAACGAGTGGGAAGGCAGAAGCCTCTGGCGATCATCCCTGTCATAATATTGGCTTACCCTTCTGGCATCCCAGCCGAACATCCCGTTATGAAACCAGGTTTTTAGACAGAACGGTTGAGAGTACTCTGTTCCTGGGGTATGGTCACTGTCCGTAAATACTTCAGTATCAACCTGTTCAACCAGCCCAAAGGTGACAAACCGCCTGGTTATCCCGTTGAAGTGGCCATCCCGGTAGCGATAGACAGTGGTAAAGGCGGAACCGGTAATGTGATCGATCACCGTTTTCTTGTCGACAACCGTAAAGTGGGAGGGAATCTTCGTGATCCAGGGCTGCCCTCTCTGTTTCGCCTCAAGATAGTGGGATCCGGAGTGACCATAATCGATCCGGACCTCCCTGCCCATCGAATTTTTCATGGAGATCAACAGACGGGGTTTGATACCATTGGTCAGCTGTAGGTACCGGACTGAAGAGTAGTGACTCCGGGATGAGGACCAGACCAGACACGGGGTTCCGTTCCCCAGAAAGTCCAGGATGGAGACAGATTCGATTTCATCGATATAGGGCACGCCGGTGATCGTGGCGCCTTCAACAAACTGATTTCCCGACACATTGTACCAGTATTTGATCTCCCCGTTGCCAAGATAGATGATATCGGCTGTGCCGGTACCGTTCAGATCATATAACCGGAGCTTGCGGACATCAAAAGAGGCGTCAAAATCGATCACAGGCGAGTTGACCATCACCACCTTTTCACCGAATTGACCGTTTCCCAGATTCGGGAAGTACTCCACCCGCCCGTTCTGAACCCTCACCTGATCCGCCATCCCGTCGCCGGTCATATCGGCAAGGAAATATTTCAGAGAGCGATCCTCACCGATTACAGGAGCAGAAGAGGAGCCCTCTCTTCCAGGTCTGGAAAATTGATAGGATCTGTCTGCACCCTCTTTGCCCCTGAACGGGTAGACGGTTACCTGCTCCTCACTCTCAATGATCAGATCTGGATAACCGTCCCCATTGATATCCATGATTTTAGGCTTCCCTCCACGAGGCAGGTTTTCAAAAGGTCTGAACCCGGACCACTCTTCTCTGTTCCTGTCATACTCGTAAAATCCGGCCGTCCGGCCTTCGAGGGAGAACAGATCGATATTCCCGTCACGGTCAAAATCACCAATCGAGAAAGCACCCGATAATCTGGACGGTCTGTTAACGACAATCTCCTGTCTGCCGAACCTCCCGTTTCCCAGATTGGATTTGTAGTACCAGGCGTCCGAGGTCTCTGTCAGGACACCGGGCAGGCCTTCGCTCAACAGATCGATGTACCGGGACGTGACAGGGTTGAAACCCTGTGGAAGATTCTCATGTGTCTCTTCTGTAATTCCGTGAAAGACGCTCCCCGGTTCAGGCCTGGAGTACTCAAAGGTGAGTTCAGGCAGCTTTTTTGTAGAGTAGTCACCTGTTTCAAGATCCCTCCGCACGCCGGTCCAGGAGACGGCTTGCAGACTGGACCCGAAAGGTCGGGAGTCGTAGGAGAGGTTCAGGACACCAGTCAACGACCCGGCGCTGTTCAGCTCTTCAAAATGGTGATAGATCAGCAGCCGCCGGCACAGTCGATAGGAGCGGATTTCAAAGCCGGCGTTATAGACCGAGAAAGGATCCTCACGGGTTAACCAGGTGGAGTCAGCCGGAATCTGGCTGGAATCGTACGAGTTGCCGAAGTACTCTCCATAATCAAAGCATACTTCAAACAGCCACCTGTTCTGCACGGGGACAGTTTCATCTGGCCGTAGAGCTTTGGTGTTGCCGTACAGAATTTTTGAAGGGTATCGCTGTGCGAAACCCGTTGACTGAAATCTTCTGATGCGATCTTTTTCAAAGGGAAGTGTGGGATTGACTCCCTCTGCATTTTCCGCTTTGTATCGATAGAGGATGGCATTGCCAGATGTGTCATACTGCGCTTCAAGTAGCCAGATGAATACATCATCAGGTTTTTCTGAATTGAAAACCCGGCTTAATCCCGACGTATCCCGCCCGTAGATCGAGAGCACATCATTTTTGGTCCGGGACCGCCAGTGAGTTCGGCCAGTGGCTTTATGAACCCATTTCCCGAATCGGATAAACGCATCCTCATATTCCGATCTGAAGTAGTAGATCCAGAACTCCGGATTTTGATCCACTCTCTGCCGGTTGGCATCATCCAGCTGTGGTACCAGGGCATTGGAACCGTTAAATGAGAATGTGTCTGAACCGTCATACCTGGGAACCCCGTTCTGAGTATCAATAGAGATGAAAGACAGACCGTCAAGATTCCATCCGATACCAAACGATGAATTTCTGGAGGAGGAGCGGTAGGAGAGGGACAAAGCAGGAGTCAGGCCAGATCTCCCTTCTGGCAGTGGGACTCCTACACTGCCGGTGGCCGATCCTGTAGAAGGATTCACATCGATACTGTGATCGAGTTGAAGATCCTTGATGTCTATATCCTCAAAGTTCATTCATAAGGCCCGATAAAATGAGTTCCGGTGAAAAGTGCATTGAGGAATGGGTGTATTCGCATCTGCTGAACAGAAGCAAGCGAAGAAGCAGCATAACGCGTTACCTCTCAAGAGGCAAGAGAAAAAGATATGTTACAGAATCAAATTTATTTAACAGCCAGTGAAAGCCTCCCTAGTGCAAGCTTCACTCCGACAATTTCCGGATAGCGTGCAGCCATCAGACCAGTCATCTTCGGGTCCATGTCATTCAGGTTTTGCTCATAAGGTGGGCAATCGCATCCTCTGCATAAACCAGCAGAGAGAAATAGAAGGCAGAGCTCCAAAAAGATGATTCAGTAGTCAAACCGTCACAAATCCTCCCCCAGGTTGTCACATTCCCACTATGCAAGACCGTGCTCCGTCATGTAAACTTTGAAAAGTGTTACGTTTGAACCAAAATCATTACAAGCTTTTCAGAAATACGGAGAATCATTATGGGTATCGAGAAAACCAAAAGTATTGCACCAATACG
>Ga0079225_10000737_pt1 | contig 17904 bp, 15 predicted proteins | sample Poulit2012_FD_76344 | JGI IMG/M metagenome (GOLD analysis project Ga0079225, IMG submission 76344) | Agricultural soil microbial communities from Georgia to study Nitrogen management - Poultry litter 2012 | ecosystem: Environmental > Terrestrial > Soil > Agricultural land | place: USA: Georgia... | reverse complement strand
TTTATTACTTAAAACTCCCAATTCTCCATATCAATTTCATCGATATTAAAGGGTTCAAAGCGATAAATCGGATTTTCACCTCCATTCCAGTCAGATATTTCGATTCTTAAAATACCATCTATATCTCCGCCATTGGGTGTGTGAATTTTGATAACATCACCATCAGTTGGTTCTTTGCTTTTGCCATAATGTGAATAGCATCTCCCTTCATTACCTTCACAAGTAAATAAAGTTTCATAATGGCTTATAATTTCTATTAATTTAAATCTTCCTTTAACTGTATAATCAGCTTTAACTTCTTTGCTATATCCTAAAACAATAGATATAAATAATAAGCATCCTAAAATTCTTTTCATAATATAATATATTTCATTTGGTCATTCCTACTCTTTTGGATTTTCGGATTACCTCCATTGGTTTTAATATATTATATTTCCAACATCATTTATATTCGCTCTAATGTCTATCTATACCGTTATTTTAACTTTGTAGCATTAGCCGGTAAAATGCAATATTAAAAATATTACAATACAACCAATACCACAAACAAACAAATAAACAAACAAATAAACAAACAAAATTAGTTAAATTTTTGTAAAAATTTTAATTCTAGTTTTATAAATCTAAATCATAATTATTTAGAATATCCTTAAGGATATGGCTTCAATAAGCTATTATAAAAACTTAATTTTCATTTTCCGTTAAACACATTGCAAACAATCTAAATTGGAGTTATTGTAATATGTTTTTTCTAATATGTTTCTCCTTCATAAAACACTTTAATCATAGAACGCCCGAATTGATATTTGAGCACATCATAATTTAAATCCCAAGATTGAATATCGGCTCTTGTTACTTCATGAATTTCCCCTTTGGTAAAAAGTTTTAAAGCCTTTCCTGAACCTACAAAGGCGATTGAATTATAAGACATTTTAATTTCTGAAGGTGTAAAATTTTCTAAAGTATAAAATTGCCCTTCATAAAAACCTAAGAATTGCTTAGAAGAGTTTGAAAAAGCAATTACATTATCTTTAACTTGAAATTGAGCATCAAAGTATCCTACTTCAATTAATTCATTTTTATAAAATATTTTAAAATAACCTGCCTCATCTATATAGGCAACCATTTCATTACCAGCAGCATAACTTTGTGGAGCAAAACTTTCCAACTCTTGTACTTCATCATTATATAAGATCTTAAAATAGCCATCACCATCCACATAAGCGATAATATTTCTTCCAACATCAAAACTTTGAATAAGATACGATTCCAGTGTATGAATTTCTCCTTGTTTGAAGTATTTAAATTGCTCTGAATAATCTACATAAGCAGCGATATTAGGTCCTACTTTCGCACTAGGTAATTGCCCTGATGCAATACTCATCCCTTCAGTTACATTTCCATCAAAGCTAAGCCTATTGCTAGAACCTAAGTAATCCTCAATTGGATAGATTTCTCCTTGATAGTATGCTTTAAATTCTTTTTGCACTCCATCAAAGTATAGAACCAAGCTATCGGAAACATAAGACTGTTCAGCAATTCCTGTAAGCAAATAGGTTTCTCCATTTTCCCAAACCCATAATGCTCTCGCATTATAATAAGCAATAAGATTATCTGTGGCCTCAAAACGATTAGTAAATCCATCATTTATTTTCACAGAATGCCTATTACTATAAATTTTGAAGTTTTTAGAATTATCTATATATGGAATAGCAATCCTACCGATTTTATAATCCAATGGGAGTAATGATTCAATTTTCTTTTTACTTCCTTGATCAAAAATCTGGAAATTCCTTTGTATATCAGTAAAAGCACTTATAGGTTGGCTATATAATTCTTTTACATTAGTGATTAAAAGCAATAAACTTAAAAAAGCTAGGGTCCGTTTCATGCTGTAAATATAATAGAGTTTTTTAAAAACCAGAAGAGAATTAGTGAATAAAATAAGGGCTAGTTCCAAAATGGACCAGCCCCTATAAACCCTATCACCATGAAAACACGATAAAGATATAAGTTTATTTTCACATTACCAAACAATTATAAAATAATTATTTATTTTTTATACGCTTAAAAGATATTATTCTTATTGGAGAGAAGTTGGGAAATATAAAGACGGAAAGAATTTGACTCTTCAAATCAGCAAAAAATTAACAAAAAAATAAGGGCTAGTTCCAAAATGGACCAGCCCCTATAAACCCTATCACCATGAAAACATTACAAATGTATTTCAAGAATTTAATACTTCCAAGTAATATTCAAAATATTTTCAGGTATTTTTTTTTAAAATTATTTTTTCTTTTTAGGACTTAACATTGCGAACATTCTTCTTCCTTCCATTTTAGGCATGGATTCCAAAGCTCCAAATTCTGTTAATCTTTCCGCAAATTTCAATAGCAATAATTGTCCACGATCTTTAAACAAAATATTCCTTCCTCTAAACTGAACAAAACATTTTACTTTATGTCCGTCTGAAAGGAATTTCTCTGCATGTTTTGCTTTAAATTCAAAATCATGCTCATCAGTATTTGGTGTAAATCGAATTTCTTTAACTTCCGATTGCTTAGATTTAGCTTTTCTTTCTTTTTCTCTACGCTTTTTCTCGTAAAGGAATTTATTATAATCTACTAATCTACATACTGGTGGTTTAGCAGTTGGAGATATTTCAACTAAATCAACTCCTCTTTCTTCTGCTAATTTAAGTGCTTCTTTAATAGGATAAACTTCTGCTTCAATCCCTTCACCTACTACCCTTACTTCGGGCGATCTAATTGCTTGATTAATACGATGTTCTGGTTGATTTTTACCAGGTTTTCTATTCTGTCTTCCTCTTCTTTGCATTAATGATTTTTAATTATTAGTGCAAATATAAGCTTTTCTTCATACATTTGCACCATTAGCTTCTTATTTTTTCTTAAATTCGTTTATCGCATTTCTAGTAAACTCACTTAATACTAACTCTCCACTTATTGCTGCTCTTTCTTTCAAAAGTGTACTCCAATTTTCTGTTCCTTGCCAAAACACCTTTTTCAGTTCTTTCATTGCTTCTGGATTACTACCTTTTAAATCTTCTAACAAACCATTTATTGCTTCATCCATTTCTTCAGCATTTTCATACACACCAGCATATAAACCATGAGTATGTGCCCATTCTGCTGATTGAAAGTTTTTAGCATTTATAGTTAATTGTGTGAAAGCAGATAATCCCATTTTTCTTTCCACTGCAGGTCCAACAACAAATGGCCCTATTCCTACCGCCAATTCACTAAGTTTTATTGCAGCATGTTTCGTTGCAAATGTATAATCACCAGCCGCTGCAATCCCAACACCTCCACCTACAACTTTTCCTTGAACTCTCACAATAACAAATTTTGAAACTTCTCTGATTGCATTAATAACTTTTGCAAAACCTGTAAAAAAGGCCAAACCAGTCTCTTTATTATCAATCGCTATTAATTCATCAAAGGAAGCTCCTGCGCAAAATGCACGATCTCCTCCACTTTTTAACAAGATTACTTTTACTTCTTCCTCTTCATCCATTTTAAGTATTTCTTGAGCAATTTTATCTAATATTACTCCTGGCAGAGAATTACTTGCTGGATGAAAGAACTCAACAATTCCTACTTTATCCTTAATTTCTGAATGTACGTATGCTTCCATAATTTAATTTTTGTGGCAAAATTACAATATTTATTATATTTTTTAAGAAAACTCTTAAATACTACCAAAAGCCTTCCACACTAGCCAAACCCATCCCGGCAGCTTGGGGAAAACTAATTTTATTTTCTTCTATTTCTATGCCAGTCATAGCCAAATCAAACTTTTTAAAAGGAAAGTATAATTTTTGTAAGATAGGACTAAATTGCGCATAAACTGTTTGACTAATCACAGAACCTTTATTCATAAGCATGCCAACTGGAACATTCTGTTTTCTCCATTTCATTAATGAATTTATTAAAGGAGTAAAACCTTCTTCAACAAAAGGGTCTAAAATCAAACCTTTACATGCAGCAGGAAATTCTTTCAATTTAAAAGAAGGATATAACCAAATTTCATCTACTTTTTTAAATTCCAAATTTTCCAAAGACTTTAATTCGTCTTCATTCTTACAGGTAATAATTATGGTAGAATGATTTTCTATTCCCTTTTTAAATTCTAAAGCTTTGTTTAATGGAATTACCATAGTTCCAACACCTTCATGTTCATCCATACTTTTCCAATATTCAAAAGTATTTTTATCTTTTCGTGGCAACTTAATCAAATCCTGAAATGAATTCTTATAGAGTTGTGCCCATATATCCCAACCCATAATGTCAAAAGCAGTTAACAATTCAGGATGCATTGGGAATAAATGATGCATAAAATGCCAAAATCTTTCGGGTTCATTCATTGCATAAGAACGAATCGTAGGTTCTTTAATTAATAAAATCTGATGCAAGTTTTCTTTTTGCTCATTCGTATAATTTGAAATATCAATTTCCATAAAGGATTTTGCATTAAACTTTAATGCTTGCAAAGACAATAACAATAAGGAGCTATTCGTTATATTTTTATTATTATCAGAAGGCCAAAACTTATAGCGAGTTAATAACATATTATAATTTTAAAGAGGAAATTTATCTATTTTTTGGTTAAAGGTAAATTCAAAGCTTATATTTGCATAAATATCCAATTATATGAAAAAAATTTTTAGCACAGTTAGCATAATTGTTTTATTTACCTGTGCAAATTCTTTTGCACAAGACAAAGTTACTATAGAAAAAGAAGATATAAAGCCTGCAAGAGACTTTATTACTTTATCAATGCATTACGACATTTGGTTAAATACACCTGAGGAAGTGAACATCACTGGATTTGGTAGAGGATTTAGTGGGCATCTATCCTATGATTTTCCTATTAAGCAATCACACTTTAGTTTTGCTCCAGGTATTGGTATAAGTACCAGTAATATTTATTTTGACAAACAAATTCTTTCTTTAAATCAAAGAGGGGATTCCATGCGCTTTATTAATGTAGACACAAGCGGAATTGAGTCTCAATATAAAAGTTCTAAATATAATTATACTTACTTAGAAATGCCTTTAGAATTACGATACTTTAGCAATAAAAATAATAGAAATAAAGGTTTTAAAATGTCTGCTGGAGTTAAAGTAGGCTTATTAATCGGTGCCAAGACGCGTGTTAAGCATAACATAATTGGGACTTCTATTATTGAAAAAGTAAATTCTAGACGTTATTTAGCTACTTGGAGATTTGTTCCAACGCTACGTATGGGTTATGGAAACTTTAGTGTATTTGGTTCTTATCAAGTGAACAGTTTATTTAATCCCGGTGAAGGACCCGCAGTATATCCTTTATCAATAGGTATTTCTATTAGTGGATTATAAAATAAAAATTCATCTTCAAAAAGCTTCTAAATTTTTTAAGAAGCTTTTTTCATTTTTCATAGACAATATTATATTAATAGCATGAATAATAAAGAAATTGCATCTATATTGAATCAAATTGCAAAGCTATTAGAACTTCATGGTAAAAACAGCTTTAGAGCAAGAGCTTATTCTCAAGCTGCATATAAAATAGAAAAACTTCCAGAAGCTTTAGATTTAAATAAAATAAAAAACATTCCTGGAATAGGAAATTCTATACAAGAAATTCTAGAAGAAATTTTAAAAGGTCAAAAAGTTACTCTCTTGGAAGAACTACTTGACAAAACACCTAAAGGAGTAATAGACATGATGCGCATTAAGGGTTTAGGTCCCAAGAAATTGCGTACAATTTGGAAAGATTTGAAAGTAGAAAGCATAGGCGAACTTTATTATGCATGTGAAGAGAACCGATTAATACATTTAAAAGGATTTGGAAAAAAATCTCAAGACAATGTTATGAAAAGTATCCAATTCTTAAAGCAACAAGAAGGTTTGTTTTTATTTATGGACGCTTGGGAAATACATAAAAGACTATTAGAACAAATCCCTAATTTTTCTGCAAATTGGTTTTTAAGTGGATCTGTTGCACAGCAGGAAAACACAATAGAAAAACTAGAATATATTGGAAATAAAGACATTGATGATCTTAAAAAAGAATTACAATCATGCTTTGAACAAAGTACAAACTTCCATGTCAAAGAGAAACAACTACTTATAGAGAGTGAGAATCTTCCTCCAATAGTGTTTAATCAAGTTGAAACAAAAGAATTGGGAGTTTCCTTAATCAAAAACTCTTCCGAACCCCAATGGTATGACAATTTAAATAAAATCTATTCATTACCAGAAGAGGCAGAAGATGAGCAATCTTTTTGGAAATCCATAAATCTTGTTGCGATTCCAGCATATCTACGCCATGGAAACTTAAAAGACAGTATAGAAAGCTCTAAAAATAAAGATCAAATTGTAAGCTTAGATTCCATAAAAGGAGTAATCCATAGCCATAGCACCTATAGTGACGGTCTAAATAGTATTAAAGAAATGGCAATTCATGCTAAAAGTTTAGGTTATAGCTATTTAGTTGTAAGCGATCATTCAAAATCTGCTTTTTACGCTAATGGTTTAGAGGAAAATAGAATTCTGAAGCAACATGCTGAAATTGATGAATTGAATAAAGAATTAGCACCTTTTAAAATATTCAAAAGTATTGAATCAGACATTTTAATGGATGGTAATTTGGATTATGATTCAGAAGTTCTATCCAGTTTTGATTTAGTAATTGCATCAGTTCACAGTAATTTGCAAATGGACAAAGAAAAGGCGACTGAGCGTATTTTAAAAGCAATAGCAAATCCTTATACGACAATTTTAGGTCATCCAACAGGGCGTTTATTATTATCACGTCCAGGATATGAATTAGATATGAATGCCATTATTGCACAATGTAAAAAGCACAAAGTCGCAATTGAGATAAATGCTCATCCTAGGAGATTAGATATAGATTGGGAATGGATAAAAACGATACAGAATGCTGGAGTAAGCTTATCTATTAATCCTGATGCACATAGTTTACAGGGAATTTCTTTAATAGAATATGGAGTTAAAGCCGCACAAAGAGGAGGTTTATTAAAAAAGAATAATCTAAGTTCTTTTAGCTTAGAAGAATTTGAAGGATATTTGCAAGAAAATAAACAAAAAATTAGCAGAAATCAATAATTTTTTTAATTGTTGCGCATAATAATTTATATGTTTGCATAATTTATATTACATTTGCTTGCTTGATTTTTAACAAACATACTTTTTTAGTTTAAATATGGCAATTATACAATCAATACGTGAGAAATATGCTAAGTTAGCTGGTGTTGTTATAGTAATAGCACTTTTAGGTTTTGTATTAATGGACTTTGGATCTGGCGGAGGAGTCGCTTCAGACACTATTGCCAAGGTAAATGGCAGAAAGATCTCTTATACAGAATTCGAAAATTACGTACAACAAAAAGAACAAGAGGTTCGAATGCAAAATCCTCAAATGACTATGTCTGAGCTGATTCGTGGACAAATTCGTGATCAAGCTTGGGAAGATATTATTAATGAAGGAATTTTAAAAGATTTATATAAAGACTTAGGCATTACTGTCTCAGAGGCGGAAATGAATGATTTACTGTTTGGTTCAAATCCTGACCCTATGATCCGTCAAGCATTCACAAATCCTCAAACAGGACAATTTAATGCACAAGAAGCAGGGCAAATGATTCGTCAATTAAGAAATGATCCCGAACAAAAGCAAATGTGGGAGAATTTTGAAAATGAAATTAAGAAAAACCGCTTAGAGCAAAAATTTAATAGTTTAATTCTTGGTGGATTATATATGCCTAAAAAGTTAGCAGAACAAAATATTGCATTAACAGAAAAGCTAGCAGCTGGAGAGTTGGTAATGTTACCCTATTCTCTTATTTCTGACAATGAAATTGAAATTAGTGATGAAGAGCTAAAGGCATATATCCAAAAAAATGCTAAGTTATATACTAATAAGCAAGAAACTCGATCAATTCAATATGTAAACTTTGAAATTATTCCGTCCAGTGAAGATACTTCAAATAGCATAGCGAGAATGGAAGAAATCAGAGAAGAGTTCGCACAAGTACAAGGCGATGATTTAGAAGAGTTTTTAAATCTACATCAAAGTTCTAATGTATTACCATTTACTTATTTCAATGAAGAACAAATTTTACCTTTAGATAATGGAAGCATAATATGGGAAGCTGGAGTAAATGAAGTTACACAGCCTATGTTTGAGGGTGATGAAATTTGGATGAGCAAGATAGTAGAAAAATTAAACATGCCTAAAGAAGTTAGTACACAACATATTTTTGTTGCTTCTGAAATCCAAGGAAATACTATAATAAGTATGGAAGAAGCTAAAGCAACTTTAGATAGCGCAATAGCAGAAATAAATTCTGGTAAAACTTTTGCAGAAGTTGCACAATTAGTTTCTGATGATAATATCGCACAACAAGGCGGTCAATATACTTTTACTCCACAAGATAGAAGTACTATCGATCCTTTATTTGCAAAAGCAGTATATAATAATCCGAATGGAAGTAAGGAAATTGTCAAAGTTGAATCTGATGATTTAAAAGGATATTACTATGTTGAAATTTTAGAAAGAAGCACTGAGACAGATCTTTATCAAAAAATTGCAATTTTAAATCAAGCATTTGACGCTGATAAAAATACAATATCAGATATTTATAATCAAGCTTCCAAGTTTGGTGAAGGAGTATTAAATGGTGGTGATTTTGAAGAAGTTGCTAGAGATTTAAATAAGAATGTTTTACAGTCTAATGGCATAGTAAAACATAGTCAAGTGATTCCTGGTTTAGGTGCTTCTGCAGAATTAGGACGTTGGATTCAAGATGCTAAAGTTGGTGATCATTCAGGAATAATAGATGTAGATGGTCAATTTGTTATCGCTAAACTTACAGACATACAATCAAAAGGTTTAATGCAGGTTAATAGCAGTAACAGAGAACAAATTAAGGCCTTGGTTTTAAAAGAAAAGAAAGCAGAGAAATTAAGTCAGCAATATAATTCCTCAAATAGCTTATCAGAAATTGCTCAAAAAGCAAATCAAGAAATCATAGCTTTTGATGGAGTAAGTTTTGATAGACCATTTATTCCAAATGTTGGACAAGAACCTAAAGTTGTTGGATACGTTCTTAATGCCTCTAATAGTGGTAAAGTATCTAAAGGAATTTGGGGTGAATCAGGTGTAATATATGTTAATCCTGAAATAAAATCAGAAAAACAACAAGTAGGTCATTCGCCAAGTTCTTTGCAATCTCAATTTAAACAACAATATAGCCAAAGAGCTTTATCTACAATTATTGAGCAATTAAGCAATAAAGCAAATATTAAAGACCTACGAAATAAAGTTTACCGTTAAAATATTAGTAAACAAGGTTTAAATAAGAAAGGAGATGTTTTAGGACATTTCCTTTCTTTTTTTTGCAATGTCTCTAATAATTACAATAATTTTGACTTACATTTGCATTTATACACAATCTAAAAAATTATGGGTTTAAATTCCCTTATAAAAGCCTTATTACCAAAGGATAGAATTTTTTTCTCGCTTTTTGAACAAGTGTGTGAAAATTTAGAATCCATGGCTAAGGACTTTAGTGATTATTTGACAAATAAACCTTCTGAGATTAAGGAATTATTAAAAATCATGGAAGAAGGAGAGCATAAAAATGATCATTTAACACACAAGATTTTTGTAGAATTAGGAAAAAACTTTATCACTCCTTTTGATAGGGAAGATATACATTCCTTAGCTATGGCATTGGATGATGTTGCAGACTACATGTATGCTTCAGTAAAAAAAATAACTATTTACGGATTAAAAACAGAAGAAATTAATGAAGTTATAGTAGAAATGTCAAAATTAGCTTTAGAAGGAACTCTTGCGCTTTCAACTGCAGTAAAGGAGTTAAGAAACATGAAAGCAATGGATAATATTACAAATGCCTGCGTTTTAATTAATAGTATAGAAAACAGAGGGGATGATTTATTAGACAGTGCTTTACAAGATTTATTTCTAGTAAATACAGACGCAATTACAACCATAAAATTGAAAGACATTTACCAAGACATGGAAAATATCACAGATAAATGTGAAGATGCAGCTGATGTTATAGAGTCTATAATTATAAAATACTCCTAATTTTAAACCCATGACTTTATTAATTATAGTAGTGGTATTAGCTTTAGTATTTGATTATATTAATGGATTTCACGATGCCGCTAATTCCATTGCTACCATTGTTTCCACTAAGGTATTAAGTCCCTTCCAAGCAGTAGTTTGGGCAGCGTTTTTTAATTTTGTTGCCTATTTTATTTTTAAAGATCATGGGGTGGCTGATACTGTAGCCAAAACCGTAAAAGGAGAGTATATTACTTTAACGGTTATACTTTCTGGTTTAATAGCAGCAATAACTTGGAATCTCTTAACTTGGTGGTATGGTATTCCGAGCAGTTCGTCGCACACATTAATTGGTGGTTTTGCTGGCGGAGGCATTGCTCATGTTGGCTTTCATGCTATTGACTCCATAACTATTTTAAAAATTACAAGTTTTATATTCCTTGCACCTTTGATAGGAATGATAATGGCATTCATTATTTCTATTTGGTTTTTAAATAGCTTTAGGCAATCTTTAGGCCCTAAAATAATATCAATACTTATAATCTTAGCAGTGATATTTGGCTGGAAGTTAATATTAGTTACTGATCCAAATATAATTGGAAATGAAAGAGATAGCTATTGGGCTAATGTTATTTTTTTCAGCAAGAATTTCAAATGGATAATCTTAGGTTCCCTAGTATTAATAATGGCTATATTTACTTTATGCTTGAGTACTTTAAATTATTTCCAAAGTGAGAAATGGTTTAAACGTATGCAATTAGTCTCTTCGGCAGCATTTAGTATAGGCCATGGGGGAAATGATGCCCAAAAAGTTATGGGTATTATTATGGCAGCTTTTATAGCTTATGATCCCACACAATACTCTTTAGATCATATGGTATCTTGGGTTCCATTAGCTTGTTATTCAGCAATAGCTATAGGAACTTTAAGTGGAGGATGGAAAATAATTAAAACAATGGGGACAAAAATAACTAAAGTAACTCCTTTCGAGGGTGTAGCTGCTGAAACAGCAGGAGCTATGACTTTATTTATTTCTGAGTTTCTAAAGATTCCCGTTAGTACAACACATACAATTACAGGTTCTATCATCGGCGTAGGAGCTACAAAACGTCTCTCAGCTGTTCGTTGGGGAGTAACAATTAATTTAATTTGGGCATGGGTATTAACAATTCCCATCAGTGGATTAATTGCTATAATTACCTATTATATTTTGACCTTCTTTGGATTATAGTTTCTTTGCTCATTCTTTCATTAAACAAAATAAGCTAACTTTGTAATAAGCTTAAATAATCTATACATGTAAGGAATGACAAATATCGAAAACATATTGCAAGATAAAAATGTACGTCCAACTGCAATGCGACTTTTGGTTTACAAAGCATTATTGGAAAAGAATATCGCTTTAAGCTTAAATGAACTAGAAGATGTTTTGGGCAGGGCTGATAGAACTACCTTATATCGAACCATCAAAACTTTTGAAGATTCAGGAATAGTACATGCTATTGAAGACGGTTCAGGTATTGCAAAATATGCACTTTGTTCTCCTTATTGTAATGCAGAAGCACATAGAGATTTGCACTTACATTTCACTTGTAAGATTTGTGAAGAAACTACATGCTTAACAGAATACAATATTCCAAAAATAAAGCTACCTGACAATTATCTTGCTGAAGATGTTAATTTAATGGTTAGTGGAATTTGTAAAAACTGCCATTCTTAACTATGCAATGAGATTGCATTTTGCTTTTATTATCTTTGTAGGAAAGAAAATATAAAGCATGCATCAACATACTAAAACCACAGTTAATACTTGTTGCACTCCTGTTGAAAAAAATTTATGGGGTTTTAAAAAGGATGTTCTTTTTGCAATAGTTTCAGGTATATTTTTACTTTTAGGTTATTTAACTGAAAAACTACTCAAAACACCCTTCTCATTTGTATTAATTATTTATGGCATCTCTTATTTATTTGGTTCTTATTATACAATAATTAACTCCTATCAAGACTTGAAAGAAAAGAAATTTGATATTGATTTTCTTATGTTAGTAGCAGCTATAGGAGCAGCAAGTTTAGGAAATTTCGCTGAAGGTGGTTTATTGTTATTTTTATTCAGCTTAGGGCATGCACTTGAAAACTATGCAATGGATAAAGCAAGCAAATCTATTGCAAGTTTATCTGAATTAGCACCACAAAATGCTTTATTAAAAGTAGGAGATAGTTTTAAAGAAGTAAAAATTTCATCTTTAAAAATTAATGATATCATATTAGTAAAACCCAATAGCAAGATTGCTGCTGATGGTGTAATTATAAAAGGACAAAGTGCAATCAATCAAGCGCCTATTACTGGAGAGAGTATTCCTGTAGATAAATATAGTATTTCTTCATCCAAAAACAGTCAAGAGTTTAACACAATTCCTGATGTACATAAGGTTTATACTGGTACTATAAATGGAAATGCAGTTATTGAAGTAAAAGTACTTCGTCTAGCAGAAGACAGCACTCTAAATCGTCTTATTGCTCTTGTAAAAGAAGGAGAAGAAAAACAATCACCTGCGCAAAGATTTGCAGATAAGTTTGCAAAATACTTTGTTCCCAGTGTATTAATTTTAGTGATTCTTTTATTATTTGCCTTTTTAATAATTGATGAACCTTTTAAAGATAGTTTTTATAGAGCAATGGCAGTATTAGTAGCAGCATCTCCATGCGCATTAGCCATTTCTACGCCAAGTGCTGTTTTGGCAGGTGTAGCAAGAGCAGCACGAGGTGGTGTATTGCTAAAAGGAGGGCTACCTTTATATGAAATGAGTAAAATAAACGCTATTGCATTTGACAAAACAGGTACACTTACGAAGGGCAATCCTAGTTTAACGCATGTAATCCCTTATAATAATATTAAAAAAGAAGACTTATTAAAAGCTGCTATAGCTATTGAAAAACTAAGTGATCACCCTCTTTCTATAGCTATAGTTCGCGATGGTCTAAAACAATTAGAAAAAAACAGTATAATACCTGAAGCAAAAAATATTAAATCATTAACCGCTAGAGGATTACAGGCTGAACTTGAAGGTAGTCTTATTTATATAGGCAATAGAAGACTAATGCTAGAAGTTACACAGACTAAATTGCCTGAAGATTTAGAAAAAAGTATGCAAACATTAGAAAAAGAAGGGCATACTGCAATGTTGGTTTATCATGCAAATAAATATTTAGGAATAATAGCTGTTCAAGATATTGCTAGGCCTGAAGCGAAAGAAAGCATTGAACAACTAAAAAAAGAATTAAAAATAAAGAAAATAGTAATGCTTTCTGGAGATAATCAATTGGTAGCAAATGCTATTGGTAAAGAATTGCATTTAGATGAAGCCCACGGTAATTTATTGCCAGAAGATAAAGTAAAAAAAATCAAAGAAATCAAAAAACATTACAGAGTAGCAATGGTTGGTGACGGAGTAAACGATGCACCTGCTATGATAAATAGCAATATAGGAATTTCAATGGGAGCTGCAGGTAATGCTGTTGCTCTTGAAACTGCTGATGCTGCTTTATTAGGTGATTCTATAGGAAAGCTTCCATTCGCTTTCAAACTAGCAAGAGGTTCAGAAAGTATAGTAAAACAAAACTTATTTATCAGTATAGGTGTAGTAGTTTTATTGATTCCTTTAGCTATTTCAGGATTATCTATTGGTTGGGCTGTAGTATTGCATGAAGGATCGACCTTACTAGTAATATTAAATGCATTGAGAATTTTGCGATTTAAATAGAATAAACTACAATAAATTTAAGAGTAATCATTATTTTCCATTTCTTTTAAATGGAAATTTTAAGAATTATGCTTCAAAACTGGATAAATAGTACTGATATCTGGAAAATCTTGGAAATAGCTGCTGTAATATTTTCTATTATTTCAGTAATATTAACCTATTTCAATAAAGTTAGTCTTTATCTATTCGGGATACTTGCGACAGCAATATATATCTTCATTTTTATGCATCCTTCTCATAAACTATATGCAGAAGGTGGTCTGAATTTTTATTATTTCATTATGAGCATTTGGGGCTGGTGGCAATGGGAAAGTGGAGCTAACAAAAGTGTATTAAAAATAAGTTCTTCAAATTCTAAAGATTTTAAAATTACATTATCAATTGCTTTAATATCTTTTGTTTTAATACTACTTATTTTAAAAAACTTTACAGATTCTGATGTTCCTTATTTTGACAGTAGTATAGCAGCTTTTGCATGGGCTGCTACTTGGCTTTTGACCAAGAGAAAATTAGAATATTGGATATGGATAAATATTTCAAATGCCATTGCAATACCACTATTATTTTATAAAGGCTTATATCCAACAGTAGGATTAACAATTTTCCAGTTTATAATGGCTATTTTAGGTTATTTAAAATGGAAAAAAATTATAAATTCTACCAAATAATGGATATTCCCAGTGTAAAAGTTCTACCGTAATCATAGTATAGCTTTTCAGGAAATTTTGAAGCGTTTTTTGTTGTAAAGTCAAAACGTAATTGAGAATGTGCTTGCATTATATTTTTAGTATTTAATACATTATAAATAGATGCATAAATTTTAAATTTTAAGTTTTCTGAAAGCTGTTTCCATATCTTTTTCATCATAAATGTTTTTCCAAATTGTATATTAATATAATAGCTATAAGGCAATTCTCTTTGTTCTAAAATGTTTTTAAATTGATCGGATTCAAAATCTACTAACTCTATAGCTCTCGATGTCAAACTATTTGGATTTTTTTCAATATAATTTCTATGTGAAAAATTTCCGTTTATTTGCACAAATCCATACTTAGTAGTAAAATAGGTAAATCCTATATTATAAAAAGATTGAGGTCCTACTCCCTTATAATAATTTTTCCAATATACTGTTTCTTGTTCAATAGTACTAGCTGTATCATTGTCTCTATATATTTGAATAGGAACATTTGAAGTATAAAAAGCTTGTTGCCATACTCCTAAAATATGTAATTTTAAAGAGGAGAGAATCTGCACCTGCATAGCATACTCAATTCCTAAGTTTCTTGAGTTAATTCCTGACATTACATAATTTACAAAACCTCTATGAGCTTCATGGTAAAATCGCAGAATTGATAACTGTCTTCTTTGTTCATAGGTAAAATATTGCATACTTAGAAGTAATTTAGGAGAGTAATACATATAAGTAAAATCGAAACCATAGGATTTCTCTAAATCTGCATTATTGATTATAGTATTTCTAAGCTTAGGAGCAATAAAAGTATTGGTAAAAACGGGAGCCTGTGTTCGAAAATAACCATTAGCACTTATAAAATGTGTATTTTTTATTTTGAATTGTGTATTAAGATACATTGAATAAGTAAGAAATTCCAGAACTTTGGATTTACCATATGATTCTTCTGGATATAATCCATTTTTAAATTTCCCTTCTCTTTGATTGGCAAGGTACTTTAGATCAGAAACTAACTTTATTCTCCATTTATCTTTATCATATTGCCATTTTGACCAAATTTTTAAATCTTTATAATAGAAAAAATAATGATAATCATACTTTTCATTTACACCTTTAATTGGATTTTCATCTAAAAGATTATTCATTTTTAAATTAAAATCTTCTATATATATATGCTCTGCAAATTGGTTTAAATTTACATAATAATCTCCTCCTAATAAATCTTTAATTTCTTTGAAGTTTTCTTGTTTCTGGTAAGCTCCTTGAATCCCCAATTTAGCATGTAAATTTTTATTTAGTTGTTTAGCTATATACATAAACCCCTTAAAATTATTGACTTCACTTTTTTGTTCTCCTAGAATATATAAAGATCTTTTCTGATTTTCCATCCATTCAGAATCAATATTAGATTGATTCACCTCGTAAAAACGATACCAATTTAGCTGTCTTATAGTAGTATCATTTTGCCAAAGTTCTAATAATGCAGAGGCAATTTCCTCATTCTTATTTTCATCCGGATGCATATAATAACTAGGAAGATTTTTATAATAATCAGGTCTTGGATCCTGAGAATTATACCATTCTAATTGAGTACTTCCTTCAATTCCTTGTTGATAGCTAAAACCTAGATAAAGATTCGTATTTGGGTTAATATTATAATCATAATTTAAAAAAGCAATAGGCATAAAACTGCTTTTTTCATTAGCATTTCTCTTTTTTCCATTCTGCCAACCCCAATTTGGATTATAAAAAGGATCATTTAACACTGTAATAAGTTCCTCAGTTATAGCACTATTATTTGTTCTTATAAATGGTGAACCAAATGAAGAAAAATGCAGAGAATGCTTTTTACCTATCTTTTTACTTATTCCGAAATAAAAACCAAAAGCATCATATGCATTCCCTTCAATATAAGTCTCTTTGGCCCATTTTTTAGATAAACTTAAAGAAATTGACCAATTGTTTTTTAATAGTCCAGAATGATGATAAGCAGAAAGATTATGCTGAAAGTTCGCATTAGAAATTGCATAAAACACACCTGATGCCTTATCTTTTAAACTGGAATAATTATTAAGTGAAATACTAGTTCCCAGATTTACACTTCCAAAATCATTTGTTTCCAATCCATATTTTAAATCTTCGTAAACAAATACCTTATGCAAATTAGAGATTGTACTCCAATCAAAACTTTTAGTTTCATAATTTTCCCATTGCATACCATTTATATAAACAGTATTTTCTCTTTTATTTACTCCTCGTGATTGGAAATTAATAGAATTATTTTGCAATAAATAGTAAAATAAGTTCTTCTGGGGAATTATTAAATCAGAAGAAATATCTAGTTCTGCGGTTTCATCTCCATTATAAAATAAAATAGGCCTTTCAAATTCTCGAAAAAATACACTATCTTCATTCATAGCATCTAACTCTGAATAAAAATATAAACTGTCTTTAGCTGCCGCATGAGCCAAGCCATTATATATATTCATAAAAATGGATACTAAAGCAACAACCCTATATATAAAATTTATCATCTTAATTCTTTATAAATTACGACTTATCTAAATTTACACAAATTTAAATATATAAATATACGAATTTATAATATAGTTGTATGCAAAATATTTAATTTTAATTAATTTACATGACAATATTTTGACATTTTAAAATAGAATTAGTAATTTAGGTAAAAATAAATAGCTATGAAAAATAAAATTTTAGTATTAGGTGCTGTAATTGTGGGGGTGCTAGGATTTAGTGCGTTCACTTCAATGGATCAAAAGAAAGATTATAATGATTATAAAGCACAGAATCTCCAAGTTCTTCCAGAGGATATAAGTTATGAGCATTTAGAAGGAGCTATGAAAGCTTTTAATATAGCTTTAGGTGTTAAATGTAATCATTGTCATGCTCCTAGTAAAGCAGACCCTTCCAAATTAGACTTTGCGAGTGATGATAACCCTTTAAAAGAAGTTACTCGTCATATGATGCGTATGACAACAGAAATTAATGAGAAGTACTTCAAAGACTTTACTAAAGATGGAGTTGTTATGCAAGTAGGTTGTAACACATGTCATAATGGGCAAGCACAACCTGAGATGCGTATCATGTACTAAACTTTTGATATAAACTTTTTTGCATTTTCATGTAAAAAAATGAATTAATATTTAAATTTAAAAGGCTTGTCAAATATTTGACAAGCCTTTTAAATATTAAGCATTGGCTCCATGGCAATGTTTGAATTTTTTTCCGCTTCCACAAGGACAAGGTTCATTTCTACCTATCTTAACTTCAGCTTTTATCGGTTCTTGTCTTTCCACTACAGAA
>Ga0079225_10000735_pt1 | contig 17912 bp, 14 predicted proteins | sample Poulit2012_FD_76344 | JGI IMG/M metagenome (GOLD analysis project Ga0079225, IMG submission 76344) | Agricultural soil microbial communities from Georgia to study Nitrogen management - Poultry litter 2012 | ecosystem: Environmental > Terrestrial > Soil > Agricultural land | place: USA: Georgia... | reverse complement strand
CCGAGTAGTACCGGATGTCGACACCCTCGCGGTCGGCGAGCTCCTGCACCCGCTCGGCGGGCCGGACGTTGAAGCCGATGATCACGGCGTTGTCGACCGTGGCGAGGTTGACGTCGTTCTGCGTGATCGCACCGACGCCGCGGTGGATGATCCGCAGCGCGACCTCGTCGCCCACGTCGATCTTGAGCAGCGAGTCCTCCAGCGCCTCGACGGCACCGGACACGTCGCCCTTGAGGACGAGGTTGAGGGTCTCGACCTTGCCCTGCTGCAGCGCCTCGTTGAAGTCCTCCAGCGAGATGCGCTTGCGGCGCTTGGCCAGGGTGGCAGCCCGCTCGGCGGCCTCCCGCCGGTCGGCGATCTGCCGCGCGGTGCGGTCGTCGGGCGCCACCAGGAAGCTGTCGCCGGCACGTGGCACCGAGGTCAGGCCCAGCACCTGGACCGGACGCGACGGTCCGGCCTCCTCCACCGGGTTGCCGTACTCGTCGAACATCGCCCGGACGCGGCCGTGCGCGGTGCCCGCGACGATGGCGTCGCCGACGCGCAGCGTGCCGGACTGGACCAGCACGGTCGCCACGGCGCCGCGGCCCTTGTCGAGGTTCGCCTCGATGGCCACGCCGCGCGCGTCCTTGTTCGGGTTGGCACGCAGGTCGAGCGCGGCGTCCGCGGTGAGCAGGACGGCCTCGAGGAGGTCGTCGATGCCCTTGCGCTGCAGCGCGGAGATGTCGACGAACATGGTGTCGCCGCCGTACTCCTCGGCCACCAGGTTGTACTCGGTGAGCTGCTGGCGGATCTTGGCCGGGTTGGCGTCCGGCTTGTCGACCTTGTTGACCGCGACGACGATCGGCACACCGGCGGACTGGGCGTGGTTGAGCGCCTCCACCGTCTGCGGCATGACGCCGTCGTCGGCGGCGACGACGAGGATCGCGATGTCGGTGACCTCGGCACCTCGGGCACGCATGGCGGTGAACGCCTCGTGACCGGGGGTGTCGATGAAGGTCAGCGCGCGGTCCTCGCCCTCGTGCTCGGTGTGCACCTGGTAGGCACCGATGTGCTGGGTGATGCCACCGGCCTCACCCGCGACGACGTCGGTCTGACGGATCGCGTCCAGCGTCTTCGTCTTACCGTGGTCGACGTGACCCATGACGGTCACGACCGGCGGCCGCGGCAGGAGGTCCTCGTCGGTCTCGGCGGCCTCCTCGGCCGCGAGGTCGATGTCGAAGTCCTCGAGGAGCTCGCGGTCCTCGTCCTCCGGCGAGACGATCTTCACGACGTAGCCGAGCTCGGCGCCGAGGGCCTGGAAGGTGTCCTCGTCCAGCGACTGGGTGGCGGTGGCCATCTCACCGAGGTGGAAGAGCACCGTCACCAGCGCCGCCGGGTTCGCGTCGATCTTCTCCGCGAAGTCGGCGAGGCTGGCACCGGCGCGGATGCGCACCTCGGTGTTGCCGTCACCGCGGGGGACCTGGACGCCGCCGAGGCTCGGGGCGCCCTGCTGCTCGAACTCCTGGCGCTTGGCACGCCTCGACTTCCGTCCGCGGACCGGACGCCCGCCGGGACGCCCGAAGGCACCCTGCGTGCCGCCGCGTCCACCGCGGCCTCCACGTCCGGCGAAGCCGCCGCCGGGACGGCCGGCACCGGGCGCGCCGCCGCCGGGACGGCCCCGGCCGCCACCGCCACCGCGGGCCGGTGCACCTGGGACGCCGACGGAGCTGCGGCCGGGCATCATGCCTGGCGTCGGGCGCTGGCCGCCCGGACGCGGGGCACCCGGGCGCGGGGCGCCGGGGCGCGGGGCACCCGGGCGGGGGCCCGGACGCGGAGCGGGACGCGGCCCGCCGGTACCACCGGGCCGGGGCATGCCCTGGCTGGTGGCGAAGGGGTTGTTCCCCGGGCGGGGGCCCGGACGCGGAGCCGGGCGCGGCCCGCCGGTACCACCGGGCCGGGGCATGCCCTGGCTGGTGGCGAAGGGGTTGTTCCCCGGGCGCGGCGCACCCGGCTTCGGGCCGGGGGTCGCCTTCGGGGCAGGCTTGGGGGCGGCGGGCTTGCCCGCCTCGGGCTTCGGGGCGCGCGCGGCGGGCGCGGCGGGCGCAGGGGTAGGTGCCGGAGCCTCGGGCGCCGGGGCCTGGGGCTCCGGGGCACGACGCTGGGGCGCAGGCTTGGGGCTCTCCTGCGGCGCGGCGGGGGCCGGCTTGGCAGCGGCCTGCTGCCCGTCGGAGGCGGGGGCCTCCGCGGCCGGCTTGGCGGGTGCCTTCGGCTTGGTCTTCTTCGGGGCCGGCTTCTCCTCGGACGCCGGCTGCTGCTTGGGGATCGCCTCCCGCAGCCGGCGCACCACCGGCGCCTCGACGGTCGACGAGGCGGACTTGACGAACTCGCCCATCTCGCTGAGTTTCGCCAGGACCGTCTTGCTGTCGACGCCGAGCTCCTTGGCGAGCTCGTGGACGCGAAGCTTTGCCACATTTCTCCTGTCTCGGCCCATCCCGAGACAGGGAGGGGCCGTGTTAGTGCTTGGGACTCATCGCTGGGTACTCATCGGGTGCCCATCGGCTTCCAACCCGCTTTCTTCGTCGATGACTCGCCGGGTCAGGTCTGACTCGGCAGTGTGCTGAACCATTCCGTGACGGCGGTGAGATCCACCGGCCCTGCACTTCGCAGGGCACGGGGCAGAGCCCGTCGCCGCTCGGCACGGTCCAGGCAGGCCCGGTCTGCATGCAACCAGGCCCCCCGCCCCGGCGCGTCCGTCCGTTCGTCCACCACCGCACGCTGCGTGTGGGGGACCAGGACGACCCGCACGAGGGCGGACCGTGGAGCCTTGGCTCGGCATCCCACGCAGGTACGCACCTGTCCCTGGCCGGGAGGTTGGGGAGAAGGAGACGTCATGATGAGATACCGGGCCGTGGCCCGTCCGGAAGTCTACCCCCAGACGCGCGTCGGGGACACCGACGGGCGGTGGTGCGGGCGGCGGTGTGTTTCCTCACAGGGCCGCGCAGGGCGCGGTCACGGGGCCGCCCACGGCGCCGGCGACGGGCGGTCAGGCGCCGTCCTGCTCGTCCTCGGTGTCGGCGTGGATGTCGATCCGCCAGCCGGTGAGCCGCGCGGCGAGACGGGCGTTCTGCCCCTCCTTGCCGATCGCCAGCGAGAGCTGGAAGTCGGGGACGACCACACGTGCGGAACGCTCGTCCGGGTCGACGATCTCCACGCTCGTCACGCGTGCCGGGGACAGGGCGTTCGCCACGAACCGGGCCGGGTCGTCGCTGTAGTCGACGATGTCGATCTTCTCCCCGCCCAGCTCGTTCATCACCGCGCGCACCCGCTGGCCCATCGGGCCGATGCAGGCTCCCTTGGCGTTGAGACCGGGGACCGACGTGGCGACCGCGATCTTGGTGCGGTGCCCCGCCTCGCGGGCCAGTGCCTTGATCTCCACGGTGCCGTCGGCGACCTCCGGCACCTCGAGCGCGAACAGCTCGCGCACCAGGCCGGGGTGGGTCCGCGAGAGGGTGACCGAGGGGCCCTTGGCGCCGCGGCTGACGTCCAGGACGTAGGCGCGCAGCCGGTCCCCGTGCCGGTAGGTCTCGGTGGGCACCTGCTCGTGGGCGGGCAGCACGGCCTCGAGGTCGCCGATGTCGACGAGCACGGTGCGGGGGTCGCGGCCCTGCTGGACGACGCCGGCGATGATGGTGCCGGCCTTGTCCCGCAGGTTGCCCATGACCTGCTCGTCCTCGGCGTCGCGCAGGCGCTGGACGATGACGCTGCGGGCGGTGGCGGTGGCGATCCGGCCGAAGCCGCTGGGGGTGTCGTCGTACTCCCCGAGCGGGTTGCCCACCTCGTCGAGCTCGGTGGCCAGGACGGTGACCCGCCCGGTGCGCCGGTCGACCTCCACGCGGGCCTTCTCCGCGGCACCGGGGGTGCGGTGGTAGGCGAGCAGGAGCGCCTCCTCGATCGCCTCCACCAGCACGTCGAGGGGGATCTCGCGCTCGCTCTCGATGAGGCGCAGCGCCGCCATGTCGATGTCCATGTGTCCTCCTCAGCCCTCGCCGGCGCCCTGCGCCGGCCGCCCCAGCTCGGGCTCGACGGCGCCCGAGGTGATGTCCGTGAGTGCCACGACCCGGCGTGCGCCCTCAGTGTCGACGACGACGTCCTCACCGGCGACCTCGACGACCCGGCCGCGCACCGGCCCGGACGTGGTCCGCAGCCGCACCAGCCGGCCCTGGGCACGCCGGAAGTGACGCGCCGTCGTCAGCGGTCGGCCCACCCCGGGAGTGGAGACCTCCAGGGTGTAGGCGCCGCGGACGACGTCGACCTCGTCCAGTGCGGTGGAGATCTCCCGGGACACGTCCGCGAGGGTGTCGGAGCCGACGCCGCCGGGGCCGTCGGGCAGGTCGACGACGACCCGGACGACGCTGCGGCGGCCGGCCGCCCCGACGGTCACGTCCTCGAGGAAGAGGCCGGCGTCGGTGACGACCGGCTCGAGGACGGTGCGCAGCGTGGCTGCGACCTCCGACGGGCGGCGCATGGTGCTCTCCTGGGGCTCGGGGTCCGGAACTCCAACACCTTACCCGGCGGCGGCCGCCGTTCCGCGGTCAGGACAAGCCGGGCAGCGGCGGGAGTGTCGCACCCCACCGACGGGCCTCGCCGGCGGCGTGGACGGCGGCCGCGAGGACGTCCTCGCGGCCGGTGTCGGCGGTGCCGAGGAGGGCGACGTAGGCGCGCACGACGTCGAGCTCGGCCAGCGCCGCGAGGTCCCGCTCCCCGGCCTCCCGGGCGGCGGTGATGTCGTAGGCGACCTCGCGCCGGTCCTCCTCCGGGGCGACGGCGGAGGCGACCTCCTGCAGGTGGCCGGCCCGCGCGACGGCGGCGGCGCGCACCTCGCCCGCGGTGCGCGCAGCGACGACCTCCAGGGCGTACCGGGCGGCGTCCAGGGCGCGGGAGGTGTCGGGGTCGAGGCGGTCGGGGACGGGCAGCGGGGCGGCGGGCAGGAGGACGGCCTGCGTCCCGAGCGCGGCGCCGAGGTCCTGGGCGAGGTAGGTGCGGGAGACGGCGAGCGCCGCGAGGAGGCGGCCGAGGTCTCCGTCGTGCGCGAGGGCGTCGGTGTGCGCGGCGGCTGCCGCCTCCTGGAGCAGGTCGAGGACGTCGCCGGGCCCGGCGGCCGGGGCGGTCGGGGCGGGGGCTGCGGCGTCCTCGCCGGGGTGGGCGGTGGCGTCCGGTCCGGCTCCCGGCCAGGGCTCCCACACGCCGCCGAGGGCGGTGCGGTGCTCCTCGGCCGCCGTCTCGACGGTGCGCAGCACGTCGTCCAGCGCGGCGTCGCCGGTGAGGGCCTCGCGGGCCGCCCGCGCGGCCGCGTGGAGGTCGTCCGCGGTGCGGGCGGCCGCCTGCCGGGCCTGCTCGACCGCGTCCGCGGCGGGCACCTGCGGCGGCGGGGTCTCGACCCGGACCCCGCAGCCGGCGAGGGCGAGGGCGAGGAGGAGGGCTGCGCCGGCGGCGCGCAGCCGGCCGCTCCGCACCGGCGTCCTCAGCGCTCGAGGGCGGCGCGGACGGCGGCGGCGACCATGTCGACGGCCTCGCCGACGGGCACCTCGTGCCGCTCCCCGCCGGCCCGCTCGCGCAGCTCCACCGTGCCGTCGGCCAGGCCGCGGCCGACGACGAGCACGAGCGGCACCCCGAGGAGCTCCGCGTCGGCGAACTTCACCCCGGCCGACATCCGCGGGCGGTCGTCGAGGAGCACCTCCACGCCCCGGGCGGACAGCTCGGAGCCGATCCGCTCGGCCTCGGCGAAGACCTGCTCGTCCTTGCCGGTGGCGACGATGTGGACGTGGTAGGGGGCGACGTTCATCGGCCAGGACAGGCCCAGGTCGTCGCAGGTGGCCTCGGCGATGGCGGCGAGCGCCCGGCTCACGCCGATGCCGTAGGAGCCCATCGTCACCGTCACGGCCTTGCCGTTCTCGTCCAGCACGGAGAGCCCGAGGGCCTCGGCGTACTTGCGGCCGAGCGCGAAGACGTGGCCGATCTCGATGCCGCGGGCGAGCTCGAGCGGGCCCGAGCCGTCGGGCGCGGGGTCGCCGGCGCGCACCTCGGCGGCCTCGATGGTGCCGTCGGCGGTGAAGTCGCGGCCGGCGACGAGGCCGAAGACGTGCTTGCCCTCGGCGTTGGCACCGGTGATCCAGCTCGTCCCGGGGACGACGCGGGGGTCGAGGAGGTAGCGCAGGGAGGTGCGCTCCTCGCCGTCGCGCACGGCGTTGGGCCCGACGACGTCCGGCCCGATGTAGCCCTTGACCAGCTCGGGTCGGGTGGCGAGCTGCTCGTCGGTGGCGGGGGCGACGGTCGTGGGCTCCAGGGCGCCCTCGAGCCGGGCGAGGTCGACCTCGCGGTCGCCGGGCAGCCCGACGACGACGAGCTCCTCGGTGCCGTCGGGGTGGGTGAGGCACAGGACGACGTTCTTCAGCGTGTCCGCGGCCGTCCACGGCCGGTCGGGGCGAGGGTAGAGCTCGTTCGCCCGCTCGACGAGGGTCTCGATCGTCGTGGAGTCGGGGGTGTCGCGGACCTCGGCCGGCGGCAGGCCGGTGGCGTCGACCGGGTCGGGCACCGCGGTCCGGGCGGCCTCGACGTTGGCGGCGTAGCCGCCCGGCGAGCGGACGAAGGTGTCCTCACCGGAGGGCGTGGGGAAGAGGAACTCCTCCGAGCGCGAGCCACCCATCGCCCCGCTCGTCGCGGCGACGATGACGTACTCCAGGCCCAGGCGGGTGAAGATCCGCTCGTAGGCGTCGCGCTGCTGCTGGTAGGAGCGCTCCAGGCCGGCGTCGTCGACGTCGAAGGAGTAGGCGTCCTTCATGATGAACTCACGCCCGCGGAGCAGGCCGGCGCGCGGCCGGGCCTCGTCGCGGTACTTCGTCTGGATCTGGAACAGCGTGAGCGGCAGGTCCTTGTACGAGGAGTACATGTCCTTGACCAGGAGGGTGAACATCTCCTCGTGGGTGGGCGCGAGCAGGTAGTCGTTCTCGCGCCGGTCCTTGAGCCGGAAGAGGTTCGGCCCGTACTCGGTCCAGCGGCCGGTGGCCTCGTAGGGCTCACGCGGCAGCAGCGCCGGGAAGTGGACCTCCTGCGCCCCGGCCGCGACCATCTCCTCGCGGATGATGTCCTCGATCTTGCGCAGCACGCGCAGGCCGAGGGGCAGCCAGGTGTAGATGCCCGCGCCGGCGCGCCGGATGTAGCCGGCCCGGACGAGCAGCCGGTGGCTGGGCAGCTCGGCGTCCACCGGGTCTTCACGCAGGGTCCGCAGGAACAGGGTCGACATCCGCATCAGCACGCGGGCCAGCGTACCCCGGGAGCGGTGCGGTGCCCGGCACCCCGGCCCGCGCCGGCGGTCAGAAGAGGACGGTGGCGTAGATGCCGACCTGGGTGAACCCGGTGCGGCGGTACGTCGCCAGCGCCGGGGCGTTGTAGCCGTTGACGTAGAGGGAAACCGTGGGGGCGGTGCGGCGGCGGACGTCCTCGACGACGGCCGCCATCGCCGGCGCCGCGATGCCCTCCCCCCGGTGCTCGGGGTGCACCCACACCCCCTGGATCTGCGCCACCCCGAGGGCACAGGCCCCGACCTCGGCCTTGAAGACGACCCGCCGGCCCTCGGGCGCCTGCTCGATGCGCACGTAGGAGCGCTGCAGGGTCACCAGCTCACGGACGCGTGCGGCGTAGGCGCCACCGGCCGCGAGGGGTGAGTAGCCCACCTCCTCGGTGAACATCGCGACGCAGGCGGGGACGAGGATGTCGAGGTCCTCCAGCCGACTGAGCCGCACCCGCGGGTCGGGGGCGACGGCGGGGGTGTTGCTGATCGCCATGGACGGCTGGTCGGCGCGTACCTCACGCGGCCGCATCCACGTCGGGCCGAGGCGGTCCCACAGCGGCAGCACCTGCTCGGCCGGCCCGACGATCGAGGACGCGCGGCGGCCGCGGCCGCGGACGTGGTCGGCCATGGCGTCGAGCAGCTCCGGCTCGTCCAGCGCGACCGGGACGAGGTTGGCGCCGGCCCAGCACAGGGCGCGTAGCTCCCCCTCCCGCCAGATGCCGAGCAGCTCGGCGCCGGGCAGCCGGCGCCGGCCCAGCTGCTCCACCTGGACGGCGGCGAGCACGGTCGCCACCGGGTCGACGGCGCACAGCTCCAGCGCGGCGGCGCGGTCCTCCTCACGCAGGGAGCGCACCCGCACACCGGTGGAGGAGCGCCACCTGCCGAGCACGTCGCGCCGTTCAGCCGGCCGTGACGACCGGGCTGCCGCTGTCGGGCTCCAGGCCCATCTCGGCGGCGATCCGGTTGGCCTCGGCGATGAGGGTCTCGACGATCTGGTCCTCCGGCACGGTCTTGATGACCTCGCCCTTGACGAAGATCTGGCCCTTGCCGTTCCCGGAGGCGACGCCGAGGTCGGCCTCCCGTGCCTCGCCGGGACCGTTGACGACGCAGCCCATGACGGCCACGCGCAGCGGCACGGTCAGGCCCTCCAACCCGGCCGTCACCTCGTCGGCGAGGGTGTAGACGTCCACCTGGGCGCGGCCGCAGGAGGGGCAGGAGACGATCTCGAGCTTGCGGGGCCGCAGGTTGAGCGACTCGAGGATCTGGTTGCCGACCTTGACCTCCTCGACGGGCGGCGCGGAGAGGGAGACGCGGATGGTGTCGCCGATGCCCTGGGAGAGCAGCGCCCCGAAGGCGGTGGCGGACTTGATCGTGCCCTGGAAGGCCGGCCCGGCCTCGGTGACCCCGAGGTGCAGCGGCCAGTCCCCCTGCTCGGAGAGCATCTGGTAGGCCTGCACCATGACGACGGGGTCGTGGTGCTTGACCGAGATCTTGAAGTCGTGGAAGTCGTGCTCCTCGAAGAGGGAGGCCTCCCACACCGCGGACTCGACGAGCGCCTCGGCGGTGGCCTTGCCGTACTTCTTCAGCAGCCGCGGGTCCAGGGAGCCGGCGTTGACGCCGATGCGCAGGGAGACGCCGGCGTCGGAGGCGGCCTTGGCGATCTCCTTGACCTTGTCGTCGAACTTCTTGATGTTGCCGGGGTTGACGCGCACCGCGCCGCAGCCGGCCTCGATGGCGGCGAAGACGTAGCGGGGCTGGAAGTGGATGTCCGCGATGACCGGGATCTGCGACTTCTTGGCGATGATCGGCAGCGCCTCGGCGTCCTTGTCGGTGGGGCAGGCCACCCGGACGATGTCGCAGCCGGAGGCGGTGAGCTCGGCGATCTGCTGCAGCGTGGCGTTGATGTCGTGCGTCTTCGTCGTCGTCATGGACTGCACCGTGATCGGTGCGTCACCGCCGACCTCGACGGCGCCGACCCGGATCTTGCGGGTCGGCTTGCGGGCAGCCAGCACGGGTGGCTGCTCCTTGACGGTCGGCATGCCCAGGGAGATCGGAGTACTCACCCGGCCAGTATCCCCCACCGGCGCTCCCCCGCGCACAGGTCAGCCGGTGAGGGTGACGGGTCGCACGATATCGGCGTAGGCGAGCAGCAGGCTCATCCCGACCATGAGGACGACGACGACGTAGGTCACCGGCAGCAGCCGGGCGACGTCGACGGGGCCCGGGTCGGGCCGGTTGCGCCACACCGCGACCCGGCGGCGCAGCCCCTCCCACAGCGCGCCGGCGATGTGCCCGCCGTCGAGGGGCAGCAGCGGGAGGAGGTTGAAGACGAAGAGGGCGAGGTTGAGCGAGGCGAGGAGGCCGAGCATGTCGGCGGTGCGCTCGGCGACGCCGTACCGCTCGCTGTCGATCGAGGCGATCTCCCCGGCGAACCTGCCCACCCCGACGAGACCGACGACCCCGGGGTCGCGCTCCTCCTGCCCGAAGGCGGCCTGGGCGACGGCGACGATGCGCTGGGGCAGGGTGAGCACGACGTCGACGGTCGCGCCGAGCGCCTCACCGACCCGGGCGGGCACGGCACCGAGGGGCCGGCGCTCCAGGGCGGCGGTGGGCCCGATCCCGACGAAGGGCCGGGGCTCGGTGACGGGCTCGCCGTCCGCGTCGGTGAGGACCTCCCCGTCGACGACGACGGGCCGGTCGACCGTCGCAGCGGTCACCGTCAGGGTCCGCTCCTGCCCGTCGCGCTCGACGACGACGGTGGCGGGGCTCGTCCCGGCGTCCGCGATCGCAGCGCGGACGTCGTCCCACCCGGTGACGGGTCGTCCGCCCCAGGAGAGCACCGTGTCGCCCGGCCGGAGGCCGGCGAGGGCGCCGGGGGCGGGCGGGTCGGTGTCGCGGCACTCGGTGGCGGCGGGGTCGGCGGGGAGGCACTCCTGGACGTTGCCGAGCGTGGCGGTGTAGGCGGGCACCCCGAACCCGACCATGACGACGGCGATGAGGACGACGGCGATGAGGAGGTTCATCACCGGCCCTCCGAGCATGACGACGAGCTTCTTCGGCACGCTCAGTGCGTAGAAGGTGCGGTGCTCCTCCCCCGGCGCGACCTCCGCCAGGGAGTACTGGCGGGCCTCCTCCACGAGGGTGGGGCGGCCGCCGCGGGTGCGGCGGGGGGTGGCGCCGGCGCGGGCCGGCGGGTACATGCCGACCATCCGCACGTAGCCGCCGAGCGGGATCGCCTTGAGGCCGTACCGGGTCTCGCCGCGGCGGCGGGACCACAGGGTGGGTCCGAAGCCGACGAAGTACTGGGTGACCTTGACGCCGAACCGCTTGGCGGGCAGGAGGTGCCCGACCTCGTGGAGCGCGATGGAGACGAGCAGCCCGGCGACGAGGACGAGGACGCCGACGGCGAAGCTCATCGGCGGTCCACCAGCTCCCGTGCGCGGCTCCGGGCCCAGGTCTCGGTGGCGTGGACGGTGGCGAGGTCCAGGCCCTCGGCGGGGGCGCCGTCGTGCTCGGTGAGCACCTGCTCGAGGATGTCGGTGATGGCGAGGAACCCGAGCCGGCCGGCGAGGAAGGCGGCGACGCACTCCTCGTTGGCGGCGTTGAAGGCGGCCGGGTGGGTCGCCGAGGCCGCAGCGGCCTGGCGGGCCAGCCGCACACCGCGGAAGGTCTCCTCGTCGAGCGGCTCGAAGGTCCAGCTCGTCGCCTCGTCCCAGCGGCACGGGGCGATCGCCCGCTGCGGGCGCGCCGGCGACGACAGCGCGAGCGCGATCGGCAGACGCATGTCGGGCGGGGAGGCCTGGGCGATGGTCGAGCCGTCGACGAACTCGACCATCGAGTGGACGACGGACTGCGGGTGGACGACGACGGTGATGTCCTCGGTGGGGACGTCGAACAGGAGGTGGGCCTCGATGAGCTCCAGCCCCTTGTTGACCAGGGTGGCGGAGTTCACCGTGACGACGGGGCCCATGTCCCACGTGGGATGGGCCAGCGCCTGCTCGGCGGTGACGTCGGTGAGCTCCTCGCGGCGCCGCCCGCGGAACGGGCCGCCGGAGGCGGTGAGGACGAGCCGGGCCACCTCGGCGTGCGTGCCGGAGCGCAGTGCCTGGGCCATGGCGGAGTGCTCGGAGTCGACCGGCACGATCTGGTCGGGGTGCTGCCGGGCGGCCCGGACCAGCGCGCCACCGACGACGAGGGACTCCTTGTTCGCCAGCGCGAGCCGCGACCCGGCGCGCAGCGCGGCGAGCGTGGGCTCCAGGCCCACCGAGCCGGTGACCCCGTTGAGGACGACGTCGCTGCCGCCGCCCGCGAGCTCGGCCACGGCCTCGTCCCCGACGTGGACCTCGACCGGCGGTGCGGGCCGGCCCCGTTCGGCGGCGACCGCCGTGACCGCGTCGCGGACCTCGCCCGCGTCACCGCGGGAGACGGCGACCCGCGGGACGTCGTGCTCGACCACCTGCTCGGCGAGCAGCCGCAGGTTGCCGCCGCCGGCGGCCAGCGCCTCGACGGTGTAGCCGCCGCGGGCGACGACGTCGAGGGCCTGGGTGCCGATGGACCCGGTGGAGCCGAGGAGGGTGAGCGTCGTGGTCATTCGACCGCCAGGAGCACCTCGACGGCACGGTCGAGGTACGCGTCGACGACCCCCTCGGCGTAGGCGCGCTGGCGGCGCGCGGAGGGGAAGGTGGCAGTGCGGATCTCGGCGGCGGTGAGGTCGCCGTTGGCGTCGAAGTACTCCACGAGCCGGTCCATGAGGTCGTCCACGGCGTCGCGGTCGTAACCGCGGCCCTTCTCGGGAGGCGCGAAGCGCTCGCCGCGCGGCCGGACCAGGCGCGGGTAGAGGGTGGTGGCCAGCTCGGCGATCCGGTCCATCCAGGCCTGCTGCCCGTGCTGGGCGATGAACGCGTCGCGGCGCCGCTGGACGATCGCTGCTTCGAGCCGGTCGAGGGCGGAGTCGACCGAGCCGGTCGCGTAGCCGCCGCGGACGAGGTCGAAGGCGACGGACCGGACGTCGGCCTCGGTCAGCCCGTTCTCGCCGATGGTGCCGGCCTCGTACTCGCGGCGGGCACGGGCGAAGAACTCGTCGACCTGCTCACGGTGGTAGCCGGTGCTCATCCGTCCGGCGACCGGGAACGGGCTGCTCATCGGGTGGGCTCCTTCACCTTGGGGGCGGTGGCCGCCAGCGCCTCGGCCGCCAGCTGCCCGCAGGCGCCGTCGATGTCGCTGCCGCGGGTGTCGCGCACGGTCGTCGGGATGCCGGCGCGGCGCAGCGTCCGCACGAAGGTCTCCTCGACGGCGGGGTCGGAGGCGGTCCACCGGGAGCCGGGCGTGGGGTTGAGCGGGATGGGGTTGACGTGGACCCAGCCCCGCCCGCGGGAGAGCAGCTCGTCGGCGAGGAGCTGGGCGCGCCACTCGTGGTCGTTGATGTCGCGGATGAGGGCGTACTCGATGCTCACCCGTCGTCCGGTGGCGTCGAAGTAGCGGCGGGCGGCGTCGAGCAGCTCACCGACCTTCCACCGGGAGTTGATCGGGATGAGGTCGTCGCGCAGGCCGTCGTCGGGGGCGTGCAGGGAGACCGCGAGGGTGACCGGCAGCCCCTCCCGGGAGAGCTTGTCGATCGCCGGGACCAGCCCGACGGTGGAGACGGTCACGTTGCGGGCGGAGAGCCCGAAGCCGGCCGGGCTGGGCTCGACCATCCGACGCACCGCGTCGACGACGGCGCGGTAGTTGGCCAGCGGCTCACCCATCCCCATGAAGACGACGTTGGTCAGCCGGGTGGGCCCGCCGGCGAGCAACCCGTCGCGGCAGGCCGCGGCCGCCAGGCGCACCTGCTCGACGATCTCGGCGGTGGACAGGTTGCGGGTCAGGCCCTGCTGTCCGGTGGCGCAGAACGGGCAGGCCATGCCGCAGCCCGCCTGGGAGGAGACGCACAGGGTGGCGCGCTCGCTGTAGCGCATGAGCACCGACTCGACCTTGGCGCCGTCGAACAGGCTCCACAGGGTCTTGCGGGTGGCGCCGGCGTCCGCCTGGAGGGTGTGCACCTCGGTGAGCAGCTCCGGCAGGAGCTCCTCCACCAGCCGGCCGCGGTCCCGGGCGGGCAGGTCGCTCATGGCGGCGTCGTCGCGGGTGAGGTGGGTGAAGTAGTGCCGCGAGAGCTGGTCGGCGCGGTAGCCCGGCAGGGACCGGTCCCGCAGCACCTGGGCCCGGTCCTCCCGGCTGAGGTCGGCCAGGTGGCGGGGTGGCTTGCCGCGGCGGCGGGCGGTGAAGGTCAGCCGGGGACGGTCACCGGCGGCGCCGGGCGTCGGGGGCAGGGAGGCGGTCGTCGACATGGCGGGGCCGATTCTTCCAGATGTTCGTGACGGTCAGCTGACGAACGTCGTCAGCAGGAGGTAGCCGGCCGGGGCGGTCATCAGCATGGAGTCGATGCGGTCGAGGATGCCGCCGTGCCCCGGCAGCAGGGTGCCCATGTCCTTCAGCCCGAGGTCACGCTTGAGCAGCGACTCGGCCAGGTCGCCGACCGTCGCGGTGACGACGGCGCCGGCCCCGAAGAGGAGCCCGACCCACCACGGCGCGTCCAGCGCGAGCACCGCCAGGCCGACCCCGACGCCGGCGGCGAGGACGAGGGAGCCGGCCGCCCCCTCCCACGACTTCTTCGGGCTGATCGACGGCGCCATCGGGTGTTTGCCGAAGAGCACCCCGGCGACGTAGCCGCCGGTGTCGTTCGCCACGGCCCCGAGCAGCAGTGTGAGCACGAGCCACGGGCCCCGCTCCTCGGCGAGGAGGAGCACGGCGAAGGCGGCGAGGAAGGAGACGTAGGCCGCGGCGAGCACCCCGGCGGCGGCGTCCCGGACCGCCTCCGGCCCCCCGCCGTCGACCACCCGCCACACGAGCACCCCGCCGGCGGTGAGGAAGAACGCCACGAGCGTCGCGCTCGGCCCGGCCGTGTACGCCGAGACGAGCATCCCGGCGTTGCCCACCCACAGCGGCAGCAGCGGGATGGTGATGCCGCGCGTGCCCACCGCCCGCCCGAACTCCCACAGCGCGCCGGAGGTGGCGAGCAGGGCGAGCACGACGAAGGCCTCCTCGCGCAGGAAGAGGCTGAGCAGGACGAGCGCGAGCAGCCCCAGACCGACGCCGATGGCGGCGGGCAGGTTGCGGCCCGCCCGGCCGCCGGGCTTGGGGGGCGCCGGCGTGACGAGCGAGCGCCGGGCGCCCTCCTGGATCTGGCGGATCTGCCGACGCGTGAGCGGTGGGTCGCCGCCGGTGGTGCTCACGGGCCGGTCAGACCTCGAGCAGCTCTCGCTCCTTGCCGGCGAGGAGGTCGTCGACGGTGTCGACGCGCTTCTTCGTCAGGCTCTCGAGCTCCTTCTCGGCGCGCTCGACCTCGTCCTCGCCGACCTCGCCGTCCTTCTTCAGGCGGTCGAGCTCGTCCTTGGCCTTGCGCCGGATGCTGCGGATGGAGATCCGGGCGTCCTCGGCCTTGGCCTTGGCGAGCCGGACGTAGTCACGGCGCCGCTCCTCGGTGAGGGCGGGCAGGACGACGCGGATGACGTTGCCGTCGTCGGCCGGGTTGACGCCGAGGTCGGACTCGCGCAGCGCCTTCATGATCGCCTGGGTGGCACCGCGGTCGTAGGGCTGGATGAGCACCGTGCGGGCCTCGGGGATGGTGAGCGAGCCGAGCTGCTGCAGCGGGGTCGGGGCACCGTAGTAGTCCACGAGGATCTAGTTGAACATCCCCGCGTTGGCACGGCCGGTGCGGATGTTGCTGAACTCCTCACCGGCGACCTCGACCGCCTTGTCCATCTTGTCCTCGGCCTCGAGGAGGATCTCGTCGATCACCGTTGCTCCTTCGTGTCGTCCCCGGCAGCCGTTGTGGTGCCGTCGGTGGTGCCGTCGTTGTCGGCCGCCGGGGCGTCGCCGCCGCCAACCGTCACCAGTGTCCCGATCTTCTCACCCAGCAGCGCCCGCGTGACGTTGCCGGGCTCGTTCATGCCGAACACGCGCATCGTCAGGCCGTTGTCCATGCACAGGGAGAAGGCCGCCGCGTCGACGACCCGCAGCCCCTGGCGCAGCGCGTCGCGGTAGGTCACGTGCTCGAGCTTGGTCGCCGAGGCGTCCACGGCCGGGTCGGCGGTGTAGACGCCGTCCACACCGTTCTTCCCGACGAGGACCTCCTCGCAGTGCGTCTCCAGGGCGCGCTGCGCGGCGACGGTGTCGGTGGAGAAGAACGGCATCCCTGCGCCGGCGCCGAAGATCACCACGCGGCCCTTCTCCAGGTGCCGCACGGCGCGCAGCGGGATGTAGGGCTCGGCGACCTGCCCCATGGTGATCGCCGTCTGGACGCGGGTGCGGACCCCGGCCTGCTCGAGGAAGTCCTGCAGCGCCAGGGCGTTCATCACGGTGCCGAGCATGCCCATGTAGTCGGCGCGGGAGCGGTCCAGCCCCCGCTGGGAGAGCTCGGCGCCGCGGAAGAAGTTCCCGCCGCCGACGACGATGGCGATCTGCACCCCGGCGCGGTTCGCCTCGGCGATCTCCCGGGCGACCGCGGACACGACGTCCGGGTCCAGACCGATCGACCCCCCGCCGAACACCTCACCGGAGAGCTTGAGCAGCACCCGGCGCGGCGGGGCGGCGGTGGACGTGTCGGACGGGACGTTCATGCAGACCTCCGAGGTGATGGTACGCGGGTGGCCCCGGCCCGGGTACGGGCCGGGGCCACCGGACAGCTGGTCAGGCGCCGACGCGGAACCGGACGAAGCCGGTCACCGTGCCGCCCGCGCCCTCGACGACCTTGCCGACCGTGGTCTTCGGGTCACGGGCGTAGGCCTGCTCGAGGAGGACGTTCTCCTTGTAGAAGCCGTTCATCCGGCCCTCGACGATCTTCGGCAGCGCGGCCTCCGGCTTGCCCTCGTTGCGGGAGGTCTCCTCGGCGATGCGCCGCTCGTTGGCGACGACGTCCTGGGGGACGTCGTCCCGGGTGAGGTACTGCGGGCTGAAGGCCGCGATGTGCATCGCGACGTCCTTGGCCACCTCGGCGCCGGCCGCGTCGGTGGCGACGAGCACGCCGACCTGCGGGGGCAGGTCCTTGGCGGTGCGGTGCAGGTAGCTCGTCACCTTCTCCCCGGACAGGCGGGCGACGCGTCGCACGACGAGCTTCTCGCCCAGCGTGGCGGCGTGCTCGTCGACGAGGGCGCCGACGGTGGTGTCACCGGTCGGGGCGGCGAGCAGTGCCTCGACGTCCTCGGCACCGGAGGCGACGGCCGCGGCGAGCACCTTCTCCGCCAGGGTGATGAACACCTGGTTCTTCGCCACGAAGTCGGTCTCGGAGTTGAGCTCGACCATGACCCCGGTCTCGCGGTCGCCGTCCTGGACGATCTCGACGGCGACGAGGCCGTCGGAGGCCGAGCGTCCCTCGCGCTTGGCGACGCCCTTGAGGCCCTTGACGCGGATGATCTCCAGCGCCTTCTGCTGGTCGCCGTCGGCCTCGTCGAGCGCCTTCTTGACGTCCATCATGCCCGCGCCGGTCTGCTCGCGGAGCGCCTTGATGTCAGCGGCGGTGTAGTTCGCCATGGGTGTGTTCTCTCCAGTCGGGGTCGGGGCTCAGGCCTGGCCGGCGGGCGGCTCGTCGGCCGCGGGGGCGTCCGTCGCCGGGGCGTTGTCGGCCACCTGGGTGGCGTCGGGGCCCGCACCGTCGACGACGGGGGCGGACTCGTCGCCCGACTCCGCGGCGGCCGCGACCTGCTCGGCGTCGTGCGTGGCACCGGCGGTCTGCTGGGCGGCGTCGAGCGCGCCCTCGGTCTGCTCGGCGCCGGCCGGGGTGGTCTGGGCGCTCTGCTCGCCCTCGTGCGACTCGAGGAGCTCGCGCTCCCACTCGGCGAGCGGCTCGGCGTCGCCGCCGGCCTCACCGGTGGTGCCGCCGTGGCGGGTGACCAGGCCGTCGGCGACGGCGTCGGCGATCACCCGGGTGAGCAGGCTGACGGCGCGGATGGCGTCGTCGTTGCCCGGGATGCCGTAGTCGACCTCGTCCGGGTCGCAGTTCGTGTCGAGGATCGCGACGACCGGGATGCCCAGCTTGCGGGCCTCGGAGACCGCGAGGTGCTCCTTCTTGGTGTCGACGACCCACACCGCGGAGGGCAGCTTGTTCATGTCGCGGATGCCGCCGAGGGTGCGCTCGAGCTTCTCCTTCTCGCGGCGCATCATGAGCAGCTCCTTCTTGGTGTGGACCGAGCCGGCCACGTCCTCGAAGTCGATCTGCTCGAGCTCCTTCATCCGCTGGAGCCGCTTGTGCACGGTGCTGAAGTTGGTGAGCATGCCGCCCAGCCAGCGCTGGTTGACGTAAGGCATGCCGACGCGGGCGGCCTGCTCGGCGACGGCCTCCTGGGCCTGCTTCTTGGTGCCGACGAAGAGGATCGTCCCGCCGCGGGCGACCGTCTCCTTGACGAAGTCGTACGCACGGTCGATGTCGGTCAGCGACTGCTGCAGGTCGATGATGTAGATGCCGTTGCGCTCGGTGAAGATGAAGCGCTTCATCTTCGGGTTCCAGCGCCGGGTCTGGTGCCCGAAGTGCACGCCGCTCTCGAGGAGCTGG
>Ga0079225_10000733_pt1 | contig 17975 bp, 19 predicted proteins | sample Poulit2012_FD_76344 | JGI IMG/M metagenome (GOLD analysis project Ga0079225, IMG submission 76344) | Agricultural soil microbial communities from Georgia to study Nitrogen management - Poultry litter 2012 | ecosystem: Environmental > Terrestrial > Soil > Agricultural land | place: USA: Georgia... | reverse complement strand
CCAAACAGCTCATTGCCTTTGTTGTTCAGTACTGTTTTCATCATCCGCAGACTCAAATCCTGTGCTTGTTCGAAAGTGGTTTTAAGTTTCTGTCAGTTGACGATAACCTCCAATACAGAGGTCGCTGTGTTTTGATTATGGACCTTATGGTGTATATACTGAAAAGAAACAGGTTTGTCTTTTGCCGTCAGAGTACTTTTTCGAGGGAAAAATGAAATATAGGAGGAATAGTAATGAAAACAGCACAGCAATGGATTGAACAGCTTGATATGTCACCGCATCCGGAAGGGGGATATTACCGCGAAATGGAACGTAGTGATAATACTTTTGAACATGACAGTAAATCACTGCCGCAGTACACAACAATCTACTTCCTGTTAACAGCAGAAAATCCGTCCCGTCTCCATCAGCTTTCTTCTGATGAAATATGGTTTTTTCATGATGGCAATCCGCTGACTGTCCACTCCATTTCTCCAGATGGGGAATACAAAAAAGAAGAAATTGGGCCTGACTCAAAGCTTCAGCATACGGTTGCAGCAGGTGATATATTCGGTTCTTCTGTAGAAAAAGGGTATGCTCTGGTCAGTTGTGCAGTTGTTCCTGGATTTGACTTTTCGAACTTCAGACTTTTTACCCAGGAAGAACTTGTGGAACAGTTTCCATCACACGAGGGTATTATCCGGCGCCTGGCATATGAGTCTTTGGATTAAGCTGGCTCACACAAATTGATTAGAATGGGAGATTTATGCTGATGAGAGTCATTGTTGATGCGGATGCATGTCCGGTAAAAGATATTGTCATAAAAGAAACAAAACAAAAAGACATCCCTGCCGTCCTGGTCTCAAGTCTGTCGCACTATTCCAGCCGGGAGCTGCCGCCGCATGTGGAGACGGTCTTTGTGGAGGCGGGAGCGGATGCTGCGGATTTCAGGATTGTCCAGCTTGCCAAACAGGGGGATGTGGTTGTGACCCAGGATTACGGCCTCGCTTCGCTGCTGCTGCCGAAAGGATGCAAGGTCATTCATCATAAGGGTTTCGAGTACAGCAATGAAAACATCAACCATCTTCTGGAGACGCGGTACATGGGCAGTATGATCAGAAAAGGCGGCGGGCGGACGAAAGGGCCGAAACCTTTTTCAAAAGAAGATGGGCGGGCTTTTGCGGAACTGTTTAAGCGGAGGCTTGAAGAGGGTATGTAGGTTCAAATATTTTACATCCGCAGACTCATCGGCTATGTTAAATATGATGCAGAAAATAAAACCAGTAATGAAAAGGAGCATGACAATGGATGTGAAATTCCCTATCGGTCAATTGGATGTCCCTGAAAATGTGACACTTGATAGCGTTGAGGAATGGCTGGACCAGATTGAAAATTACACTCTCAGGTTGAGAGGAAATGTAGATTCGCTGAGTGACGAGGAATTGGCGAAAACATACCGTGAGGGCAGCTTTAATGTCCGCCAGCTTGTCCATCACATTGCAGATTCACAGCTGAACATGTACCAGCGGCTGAAACTCGCTCTGACGGAGGATGCACCGAGAGTGCCCGGTTTCGTTCAGGACGAATGGGCTGTGCTGCCCGATACGGAAATTCCTGTGGAAAGTTCAGTGAAAATGCTGGAAGGCATAAATGAACGGATTGTGGCTCTGGGGAAAACACTTACTGATAAGCAGCTGGACAGATATTTCGTGCATGAAACGAATGGGAAGATTACAGTGGCCACAAAGATTGCCAAGCTGGCCTGGCATGAAGAGCATCACCTGGAGCATATAAAGATTGCATTATCCAAATAACTGAATCAGTGACAGACATGATGTAGCCGACTTCCGCAGGGGAGTCGGCTTTTTATTGTTTAGTCATACCCCGATAGGGTATATTTCATATGTCGAGAGAATATAAAAATCTTTGGAGGTCTTAATGATGAAATTAAAGTTTTTAACTTTCTTACTTACTGCGGTGGCGGTCGTGCTGGCAGCGTGCGGCACGGATGATGGAAGTCCAGAAGGCGGCGGAGAGATGGATCACGCCGAAATGGACCCTTCCAGTTCCGGTGAAGTTCCGGACGATCTCGCGGAAGCGGAAGACCCGGAATATCCTGTGGACAGCCAGGCGGTAATCAATGCGGACCATATGAAAGGCATGGATGGAGCGGAAGCGACTGTCACGGGAGCATTTGATACAACAGCCTACAGTGTGACCTATACGCCGACGACGGGCGGGGAACCGGTCGAGGATCATAAATGGGTCATCCATGAGGAAATAGAAGATGCCGGCGACGCACCTTTTGAACCTGGTGATGAAGTCGTGCTGGAAGCTACACATATGGAAGGCATGGAAGGTGCCACCGCGACAATCGATTCAGCCGAGGATACGACTGTCTACATGGTGAGTTATACAGATACCGAGACCGGAGATGAAGTCGAGCACCATAAATGGGTAACCGAAGAGGAACTGTCACAGACGGAATAATACAATTTGAAAAGAAAAGAGGTATGAATCATGCCAGAGCATGACCATAGTCATCATGATCACCACGGTCATGATGATCACAGTGCGCACCAGCATGATGGCGGGGGACATGAAGGCCACCATCATCACGGGGATTTCAGGAAGAAGTTCTTCATATCGCTGATCCTGGCGGTACCGATCATTTTCCTTTCCCCGATGATGGGAATCGACCTGCCTTTCCAGTTCACCTTCCCGGGCTCCGGCTGGCTGGTGCTGGTTCTTGCCACTGCGCTTTATATTTATGGCGGAGAGCCCTTCCTGAGCGGAGCGAAGGATGAGCTTAAGGCACGCAAACCGGGAATGATGACACTGATTTCACTAGGAATCTCGGTTGCGTATTTCTACAGTCTTTATGCGTTCTATATGAATCATTTCGGGACGGCTGAGTCACATACGATGGATTTTTTCTGGGAACTGGCCACACTGATTGTCGTCATGCTGCTTGGACACTGGATTGAGATGAAAGCGGTGGGCAATGCCGGAGACGCTCTGCAGAAGATGGCGGAACTGCTGCCGAACACTGCGGTTGTACTCAATGAAAATGGAGAGGGAAGGGAAGTTGAACTTGCCGAAGTGGCCGAGGGCGACATCGTACAGGTCCGAGCCGGAGACAATATACCCGTGGACGGTTTCATCACATCCGGCCGTACGACTGTGGACGAGGCGCTTGTTACAGGGGAGTCACGTAACATCGAAAAGGTCACAGACGATACTGTAATCGGCGGTTCGGTGAACGGTTCGGGGACGATTAACGTGAAAGTGACCGGAACCGGTGAAAGCAGTTATCTGTCACAGGTGATGGGACTGGTCAGTGAAGCCCAAAGTGATAAGTCGCGGGCGGAACTCCTGTCGAACAGGATTGCAGGATATTTATTCTACTTTGCCCTCATCACAGGACTTCTGGCATTCATCATCTGGCTGATGGTTTCAGATACCATGGACTTTGCGCTTGAACGGCTGGTGACAGTGCTCATCATCGCCTGTCCTCATGCACTCGGGCTCGCAATTCCACTGGTCACTGCAAGATCCACATCACTTGGTGCGAAAAATGGTCTCATCGTCAAGAACCGGGAATCTCTCGAAACAGCCCGTCATCTGGATGTCGTCATGATGGACAAGACAGGCACATTGACCGAGGGGAATTTTGCAGTGAATCATTATGAAAGCTTCACCGATGAACATACCGATGATGAAGTGCTCGGCTTCATGGCAGGAATCGAACAGAGTTCCAGTCATCCGCTGGCAGCCGGCATACTTGATAAAGCCCGGGCGGAAAATGTGGAAGCGGCAAAGGCCGGGGACATCAGCAACATCCCCGGCATTGGTCTCGAGGCACAGGTTGCAGGCAGGGATATGAAGGTTACAAGTGTCTCCTATCTTGAAGATAGTGGCATTTCCTATGACAAAGAACAGTTTGAGACACTGGCCAGTCAGGGCAACTCCGTGAGTTTTCTTGTCATAGAAGGGGAAAACAGCGGTATCATCGCCCAGGGTGATCAGATCAAACCGGGATCCAGAAAAATGATTGAAGCTCTGCTTGAACGCGATATCACACCTGTCATGCTGACGGGGGACAACAGACAGGTCGCAGAGTCGGTTGCATCAGAGCTTGGCATCACGGATGTACATGGCCAGCTTATGCCTGAGGACAAGGAACGCATCATCAGGGAATATCAGGAGAATGGCAGGAAAGTGATGATGGTGGGTGACGGCATCAACGATGCACCGAGCCTTGTCAGGGCGGATATCGGTGTCGCCATCGGTGCCGGCACAGACGTCGCGGTGGAATCCGGTGATGTCATACTGGTCAAAAGCGAACCGTCCGACATCATCCACTTCCTTTCACTGTCCGAGAACACGATGAAAAAGACGGTGCAGAACCTGTGGTGGGGTGCCGGCTACAACATTCTGGCAGTGCCGCTGGCGGCAGGAATACTCGCTTCCATCGGCATACTGCTGTCACCGGCAGTGGGGGCCGTATTGATGTCACTCAGCACAATAATCGTCGCCTTGAACGCAATGACACTCAAATTGGATTGATGATGCATGAAAGGATGTACAGGAGGGACATCCTTTTTTTGTTTTATTGTTATAATAAAAAGAAAAGTGCAGGTGTAAATCATGATATCAACAATGAGTATAGTGCTCATGGGCATAGCGGGATTGTTTTCGATTCTGTTGCCTTTCATCTTCATACTGATATTGCGCCGCAGGTTCAACATCCGGTGGATTCCGATACTTATCGGCGCAGCGACGTTCATCATCTTTGCGATGGTACTCGAACAGATCTCCCATTTCCTCGTTCTGAGACCTGGAACGGGCACAGAGGCGCATGCGCTGGTCGACTCACCGTGGCTGTATGTACTCTACGGTGTGCTGCGGCAGGCATATTTGAAGAGACGGGACGGCTCGCGGCTTTCCTGTTGATGAAGAAGAAATACAGGCGGGTGGATTCAGCGATTTCCTACGGTATCGGCCACGGTGGCATCGAAGCTGTCATTGTACTGGGTCTCGGCATGCTGAACACCATTATTTTCAGCTTTATGATCAACAGCGGCAGCAGCATCGTGGATACCCTGCCTGCCGGTACGGTCGAATCGATTGCCGGGACACCCGCCATTGCATATGCGCTCGGTATCGTGGAACGCATCTTTGCGATCGGTGTACATATCGGTCTGTCCGTCATCGTCTTTGCTGCGGTAATGGAGGGACGGTGGTGGCTGTTCCCGCTGGCGATCGTCCTCCATGCATTGACGAACATGACAGCCGCAATGATGCAGGCCGGACTCATCACAAGCATGTGGGTGATGTATGCCGGGTTTATAGTCATGACCCTGGTGACATTGTGGATTGCCTATAATGTCGGCTTGAAACCGAAGCGGCCCGGTTGAAATTCAGTACTATGCAGATACAGCCCCTCCTCGTTCGAAGAGGGGCTTTTCAATGATTGTGGAACTTTCGTTTGTCCGGGCGGGCAGAGGGAAGAATATGAATATATAAGAAGAGGCGGGAGGGTCTTTTATGGGCACATGGATGAGCCTGATTTTTGTGATCGGTTTTGTAGTCATCCATCTGACATCGAAGCAGATGAAGTTTCTCAAAGTGGAGCCGAGGAGCAGATTCCTGTCGGTAGCCGGGGGAATATCAGTGGCTTATGTTTTCATGCACCTGCTGCCGGAATTGGAAGAATACCAGAAGGGATTTGATGCATCTTTCCGGAATTTCACGTTTCTTGAAAGCCATATTTATATCATTGCCTTGCTCGGACTTGTCATATTCTACGGCCTGGAACAGCTTGCGAAAAAATCAAAACAGGAAAGTGAGAAGTCCGGCGTATATAAAGCGTCATTCAATGTATTCTGGGTCCATATCGGTTCTTTCGCCCTTTACAATGCAATTATCGGATATCTGATCCTGCGGGGTGAGTATCAGTCGCAATGGGGGATGCTCCTGTATTTCGTCGCAATGGGCATCCATTTTGTGACGAATGACAAAGGCCTGCGTGCCACCCATAAAGAGGATTATGACCGTTATGGCCGGTGGCTGCTTGCCGTGTCAATCACAGTCGGATGGCTGCTTGCTGTCTTTACGGAAGTCAATATACTCATCCTTTCTATGTTATCAGCCTTTTTGGCCGGCGGTGTCATACTGAACGTGATGAAAGAAGAATTGCCGGAGGAGAGGGAAAGCAGTTTCCCTTCCTTTTTCTCAGGGGTGCTGGGATATGCAATACTGCTCTTGCTCCTGTAGGCAGGATGAATTATGTAAAAAGGTGTTCAACCGGACTTTGAGCCGGTGAACACCTTTTTTGCGTGTATTGAAGTTACGCCGCCTCTTTGCATGCATTGGCGCATTTGAAGCATGCATCTGCGCATTTCTGGCAGTGGTCATGGTCGTGTTTTCGGCATTCGTTACCGCATGCTTCACAGATTTCTGCACATACGGCCGCAAGTTCGGAACCGAACGGCGTATTCCTCGTCAGTGCATGTTCCAGATAGGAACAGATATCCGCACATTCACGGTCGAGGCGTATGCACTCCGCCATCATTTCCATATCCTCTTCCTTCAGGCAGGCATCATAGCAGTGGTTGCATGCCTCCGCACACTCATGCAGCGTCTGGATCAGATTTCGATTTTGTTCATGGGACATTCTGAATACCTCCAATATATTATTAATTCATACATCCATATGATTCCCGGCATGCTGATTTATAAACAGGAGGGTGAGGGACTTCCCTGAGATATTTCCAGAGCCTCAAGGCAGGCTGTTACAGTCTTTGACCGGATGACGAAATATACCTCTTATATTGAGATAGGGAATTTCCCGAAGATATTAGGAAATTCCCTAATTCATTGTTTGTGAATACTATTACATAATAAATGTAACTTGATTAAGAGGAGTGTGCCGGATGTTTAAAGGCCTGAAGTATTTTAAACCGACAGAGAAATTCAACGGTGACTGGTCAGTGCTTGAGCAGAAGAACCGTGACTGGGAGCGGCTTTACAGGGAACGCTGGAGTCATGACAAAGTAGTGCGCACCACACACGGGGTGAACTGTACCGGGTCCTGTTCGTGGAAAGTGTTTGTGAAGAATGGGGTGATCACCTGGGAAAACCAGCAGATCGACTATCCATCCTGCGGGCCCGACATGCCTGAATTCGAACCCCGGGGCTGTCCGCGCGGTGCATCGTTTTCATGGTATGAATACAGTCCGCTGCGGGTGAAATTCCCCTATGTACGCGGCATTCTGTGGAAGCTGTGGCAGCAGGCGCTCGCTGAACACGGCGATCCGGTCGAAGCATGGGCTTCGATCGTTGAAGACGAGGAAAAGGCGAAGTCCTATAAACAGGCGAGGGGCAAAGGGGGGCTCGTGCGGGCATCATGGCGTGATGTGACGAGACTTATTGCAGCACAGCTCGTGTATACGATCAAAGAATACGGTCCCGACAGGATTGCGGGATTCACGCCGATTCCGGCGATGTCGATGATCAGCTATGCATCCGGCGCAAGGTTCATCTCCCTGCTCGGCGGCGAGATGCTTTCATTCTATGACTGGTATGCGGACCTGCCGCCGGCCTCTCCGCAAATCTGGGGGGAACAGACGGATGTGCCTGAGTCGTCGGACTGGTACAACTCGTCATACATCATCATGTGGGGCTCCAATGTGCCCCTCACGAGGACACCGGATGCCCATTTCATGACCGAAGTGAGGTATAAAGGGGCGAAGGTCGTATCCGTCGCTCCGGATCATGCGGAAAACGTCAAGTTTGCTGATAACTGGCTGGCCCCGAATCCGGGAACGGACGCGGCACTGGCGCAGGGGATGACGCACGTCATACTGGATGAGTTTTACGAGAAGCGCAGGGAGCCTTTATTCATAAACTATGCGAAGCGTTTTACGGATCTGCCTTTCCTGCTGATCCTGGAAGAGGAGGGCAGGGTCCACAAAGCCGGCAGGTTCCTGCGAGTGAGCGACATGGAGGATGCGCATGAAAAAGGGGAATGGAAACCGGTGCTGTTCGATGAAGAGACCGCCGGGATTGTCGTGCCGAACGGTACGATGGGTCAGAGACATGAAGAGGGCAGGAAATGGAATCTGAAGATGGAAACCGATGACGGTACGCCGATCCATCCGGCGCTGTCGATCCTGGAGCAGTCCGACGGGAAGTGCGATATTGATTTCCCGGAATTCGACAACGAAGGCAACAGCCGCTTCACGCGTCCGATTCCATATAAGTCTGTTGAGCTGAAGGACGGGAGCACAGTCAAAGTTGCGACGGTCTACGATGTGATGCTGAGCCAGTACGGCGTCGGACGTTTCGGGGACGAACGTGAGGCAAAAGGCTACGATGACGCGGAAAGTGTCTATACTCCGGCATGGCAGGAGAGGATCACAGGTGTCAAAGCATCCATAGTGACCCAGGTCGGCAGGGAATTTGCCCAGAATGCCATTGATACAGAAGGGAAATCGATGATCATCATGGGGGCCGGCATCAACCACTGGTTCAATGCGGATACGATCTACCGTTCAATACTCAACCTTGTCATGTTGTGTGCAACACAGGGTGTCAACGGCGGTGGCTGGGCCCATTACGTCGGACAGGAAAAGTGCCGTCCGATAGAAGGGTGGCAGACACTGGCCTTCGCCAAGGACTGGCAGGCACCGCCCCGCCAGCAGAACGCAACGAGCTGGTTCTACTTCGCGACAGAGCAGTGGAAATATGAAGAATCATCTGTGGAATCGCTGAGAGCGGAAACGGGAGGCAAGCTGAGATATTCCCATCCGGCCGACTACAACGTTCTCGCCGCGAGGCTTGGGTGGCTGCCGTCCTACCCGCAGTTCGACAGGAGTTCCCTGTCGTTCTACGAAGAAGCGAAGAAGGCCGGAGATACATCTGATGAAACAGTCCGTCAGAAAGCGGTGGATGCACTGACTGACAGGAAGATGAAGCTGGCCATCGAGGATCCGGGAGCGAAAAAGAACCATCCGAAAACACTGTTTGTCTGGCGTTCGAACCTCATTTCATCTTCGGCCAAAGGACAGGAGTATTTCCTCAAGCATCTGCTGGGTACGAAAAGCGGCCTGCTTGCCGAACCGAACAGGGATGAGAAGCCCGAGGAGATCAACTGGATCGATGAGGAAACGGAAGGGAAGCTCGACCTGCTTGTGTCACTCGACTTCAGGATGACGTCGACGCCGCTGCACTCCGACATTGTTCTGCCGGCGGCGACATGGTATGAAAAGACGGACCTTTCCTCAACGGACATGCACCCGTTCGTCCATCCATTCAACCCGGCGATCAATCCTCTGTGGGAATCGAGAAGCGACTGGGACATCTATAAGACAATCGCCAAAGACTTCTCGGAACTGTCGAAGCAACATCTGCCGGAACCGGTGAAAGACGTTGTCACAATGCCGCTCATGCATGATTCACCCGGTGAAATCGCACAGCCTCTCGGAGAAGTCAAAGACTGGTCCAAGGGTGAAGTCGACGCGGTTCCGGGACTGACGATGCCGAACTTCAATGTAGTGGAGCGCGACTATACACAAATCTTTGATAAATATGTGACGGTGGGTCCGAAGCTCGGCACTGGCAAGATCGGGGCGCACGGTGTACAGTTCAGCGCCAAAAAAGAATTCGAGGAATTGAAATCCATCACCGGCGTATATACGGACGGATCGATCAGAGACGGACTGCCTAAAATAGACACTGCAAGGAGGGCGGCGGACATGGTCCTCCATATGTCATCGGCGACAAACGGCAGACTCTCCCAAAAGTCATACGAAGCGCTCGAAGCGGATACCGGCATGGCGCTCAAGGATATCTCCTCCGACCGTGAAAACGAAAGGATCACATTCCGCAATATTACAGCGCAGCCGCGGGAAGTCATACCAACAGCAGTATTCCCCGGCTCAAACAAAGGGGACAGGAGGTACTCCCCGTTCACGACGAACATAGAGCGGGAAGTACCGTTCAGGACACTGACCGGCCGCCAGTCATTCTATATCGACCATGAGTTCTTCCGCCAATTCGGGGAGAGCCTGCCGGTCTACAAGCCGACGCTCCCGCCGATGGTGTTCGGCACGCGGGACAAGAAGGTCAAGGGTGGTGTCGACAGCCTGGTGCTCAGGTACCTGACCCCGCACGGCAAATGGAACATCCACTCGACCTACCAGGACAATCTGCATATGCTCACTTTATTCAGAGGCGGACCGAACGTCTGGATCAGTGTGGAGGATGCAGAGGCGCATGACATCAATGACAATGATTGGCTCGAAGTATATAACCGGAATGGGCTCGTTACAGCACGGGCTGTCGTCTCCCATAAGATGCCAAAAGGGACGATGTTCATGTACCATGCGCAGGATAGGCATATACAGGCAGCCGGCTCGGAAATCACGGATACGCGGGGCGGCAGCCATAATGCGCCGACACGGATTCATCTGAAACCGACCCAGCTGGTCGGCGGATACGCGCAGGTCAGCTACGGCTTCAACTATTACGGCCCGATCGGCAATCAGCGGGACGTTTATGTGGCAGTGAGAAAAATGAAGGAGGTAGATTTCCTTGAAGATTAAAGCTCAAGTGGCAATGGTAATGAACCTTGATAAATGCATTGGATGTCATACATGTTCGGTTACATGCAAAAGTACGTGGACGAACCGTGAAGGTGCGGAATACATGTGGTTCAACAACGTCGAAACAAAGCCCGGCATCGGTTATCCGAAAAGATGGGAAGACCAGGAAGTGTATAAAGGGGGGTGGAAGCTGAACAAGAGGGGCAGGCTGGAATTGAAATCAGGCACCCGGTTATCCAAAATGGCGCTGGGCAAGATTTTCTACAATCCGGATATGCCTGAGATGAAGGATTATTACATTCCTTGGACATACAACTACAAGAACCTCATCACGCGGGAACAGGGAGAACATTCCCCCGTCGCAACAGCACGCAATGTACTGACTGGTGAAAAGATGTCTCCCGAATGGGGGCCAAACTGGGAGGACGACCTGGCCGGCGCCCACGTCACGGGACCTGAGGATCCGAATATCCAGAAAATCGAGGAAGAGATCAAGTTCAACTTCGAACAGTCATTCATGATGTATCTGCCGCGGTTGTGTGAACACTGCCTGAATCCGAGTTGTGTGGCATCCTGCCCGAGTGGTGCGATGTACAAGCGCGATGAGGACGGAATCGTACTCGTGGACCAGGAAGCATGCCGCGGCTGGAGATACTGTATGACAGGCTGTCCCTACAAAAAGGTCTACTTCAACTGGAAGACGAACAAAGCCGAAAAATGCACATTCTGCTATCCTAGAATCGAGACCGGGCTGCCGACGGTATGCTCTGAAACATGTACAGGACGCATCCGCTACCTGGGCGTTCTGCTATATGATGCAGACAGGGTGCTTGAAGCGGCCAGCACGGAAGATCCGCAAGACCTGTATCAGGCGCAGCTGGACCTTTTCCTCGATCCGAATGATCCGGAAGTGATTGCACAGGCTGAAAGGGACGGCATCAGCTATGACTGGATCGAAGCGGCGCAGCAGTCACCGATCTATAAGCTCGCTATTGAATACAAGCTTGCATTCCCGCTCCATCCGGAATACAGGACCATGCCGATGGTGTGGTACGTTCCGCCGCTGAGTCCGATCATGAACTATTTTGAGGGCAGGGATTCCATCAAGAACCCGGATGCGATCTTCCCGGCCATCGAAGAGATGCGGACGCCCATCCAGTATCTTGCCAACATGCTAACAGCCGGCGATACGAAGACGGTCAAGGAATCGCTCCAGCGGATGGCGATGATGAGAAGCTATATGCGTGCGGCAACAAGCGGCAAAGATTTCGATGAAAGGAAGCTTGGACGTGTCGGGCTGACAGCGATCCAGACGAAGGAAATGTACAGGCTGCTTGCCATAGCCAAATACGAGGACCGCTTCGTCATACCGACTTCCCACCGGGAAGGTGCGATGGATCCGTACCGTGCACAAGGATCGACCGGCTACACGCAGGATGGATTCCAAGACGGCTGTGACGGCTGCGGACCAGTCGGTGTGACAGCTGAAAAATCAGGGAAGCAGATCTATGAAGAAAACTTCTATGGGGGAATCTGGCGTGATTGATTTCAAGAGACTCGCAGAGTATAAAGATCTTTTCAAATTCTTCAGCGTGCATTTTGACTATCCCGAAAAACTCACATACCATCCGAAAAGTTTTGCGGTCAAGGAAGACCTGCCTGAAGCGATAAGCAGCCATATAGATGAATACGAAAGGAATGTTATGGGATTCAGCCTGGATGAAAACAGGGAGGAGTACATCCACACGTTCGATTTTGAAAAGAAGAACAGCCTCTTCATGACATATGCAAATTTCGAAGACGGCAAAGAGCGGGGACAGATGCTCGCCAAACTTAAAGTGCTGTATGAAATGTTCGGGCTTGAAATGCCGGATAATGAACTTTCGGATTACCTGCCGCTGATGTGCGAATTCATCTATGCAGGGGACTGGGAGGACGATGACAGGAAGGAAGGCAGCTTTTCATTGCTCATCGGAGTGATCGAGGATGGAAGCTACCACCTGCTGAAATCACTGGAAAAACAGGAAAGCCATTACACGCCGCTGGTGAGGGCACTGCGTGAAACATTCAAGCAGTGCATGAGACAGCCGGCAGGAGAGCAGGGGTGAGAGGCTGATGCTGGATCAATTTTTATGGGTGATTTTCCCTTATCTTGCCATCGCGACATTTGTCATCGGTCATATATTCAGGTACAGGTACGATCAGTTCAGCTGGACGGCAAAATCCAGTGAATTCATAGAACAGAAGCAGCTCAAATGGGGGAGCCTGCTGTTCCACCTCGGCGTCATCCCGGTATTCTTCGGCCATGTGGCGGGCCTCCTTGTCCCGGCCGCCTGGCTTTCCGCCATCGGCGTGAATGATCATCTCTATCACCTCGGGGCAGTCTATATCGGCAGTATCTTCGGCATCATGACACTTGTCGGAATGTTCCTCCTGACATATAGAAGACTGAGCAAGCCGAGTGTCCTGAAGCTGAGTTCGGCCTCAGACATCATAGTGAACCTCCTGCTGCTGTTCATCGTATTCATTGGCTGCTACGCGACACTTGTCACAAATACGACCACGCCGGATTTCGATTATCGTGCTACAATATCAGTATGGATAAGAGGTTTATTGACGCTGCGGCCTGAAGCGGCACTGATGGAAACCGTACCGCTCACGTTCAAGCTCCATGTCCTGTCCGGCTTCGCCATATTCATGATGTGGCCGTTTACGAGGCTTGTACATGTATGGAGTGTACCGCTCAATTACGGTACGAGAAGTTATATCCTCTACAGAAAGCACAGTGTCAGATAAAAATTCACAAAGGGGTGAAGGGCATGAATGGTACAATTGAACAGACGATAGATCTGGATCATATCCGGCGCATCACCCGCTCCGACTGTGTGGGTATGGCGGAAGAAATCCGGACATTTGATGATACGGTGGTCAAATGGACCCGCATGACGGGCAACATGAACAACCGTTACAAACGGATATCCGTGGCACCGGGCAAAGGTGTGGCAGGCATTGTCAAGAAAACGGGGAAACCCTGGATTGTCGAAGACGTGAATAAAGAAATCCCGCTGTCCGAAAAGTACCGGTACCCAATCATCATAAATGAAAAAATCGTCTCATTCATCGCCATCCCCATCCTGAAACAAGGGATGCCGGAAGGTGCCCTCATCATCGGTTTCAGGACGCTGGGGCGTATCAGTAAATCTCTGATGATGGATTATATAGAGGATATACAGCCAGTATGCAAATGCGAACTGGGGGGGTGCATTTATGACTAAGCAGAAAGATCTTACCCAATATCTGCAGCTGCTTTATGAACAGTCGAATGAGATCATCTTCTTTCTGGACAGAGAAGGAAAGATCATCTACCGCAACGGTGCGTCATACGAAATAATGGGGGATGATGTCCAGCATCAGCTGGATAATGCATTATGCCATCATTGCGAAGGGCTGACGGATGAAAACCATCTGGTGACCTGTGAAGGCTGCTATCTCTACAGCGGCGCCAACGATAAGGTGGATTTCCAGCTGTTCATGAAATTGCAGGACGGGACCGTGAAGCCGTACTCTGCAAACTACCAGACACTGAGCTACGAAGATGATATAAGAGTACTGCGTCTGAACAACATCTCGAATCAGATGAAGACGCAGCAGGTCCTGCACCAGAAAATGCTCACGAAGCACATCATGGCGGCGCAGGAAGATGAAAGGAAGCGAATTTCACGAGAGCTGCACGACAGCATCATCCAGAATATACTGAACATCCTCGTGGAAGTGCGGCTGTTCAAATATCTGCCTGCAGACGAACTGTCGGAGAAGACGGAGCAGGCGGAATCCCTGCTTAATAATCTGATGAAGTCGATCCGGAATATATCCGTGGAGCTCAGACCATCATCACTCGATGATCTTGGCCTTCTGTCCGCACTCCGGTCCCACTTCAAGTATATCGGAAAGAACTACGGCATGGCAGTTTTATTCGAATCCAATATAGAGGACACGAGATTTGACACCGAAATTGAAACGGCATTATATCGTATCATCCAGGAGTCTGTTTTCAATGCGATGAAATATGCCGATGTGGATTCCGTGGATGTCACCCTGATGGATCGCGGTGAATACCTGGAAGTCAGCATTGAAGACGAAGGGGGAGGATTCGACATGCACGGTTCACCGAAGGGAACCGGACTCGGACTTTTCGGCATGAGGGAGCGGGCGGAAGCCATCGGTGCGAATTTCAGCATTAAAAGTGTTGTAGGCAAAGGAACGAAGATTGCTCTAATCCTCCCTTTGAAGAAGGAGGAAGACAAATGAGGATAATCATTGCCGACGATCATTCCGTTGTACGCAGCGGATTTTCGATGATCATCAATTATCAGAAGGACATGGAAGTCGTTGCGACTGCAGGGGACGGGCTTGAGGCATACAGGATGGTTCAGAAATATGAGCCCGATATCATCCTGCTGGACATCAGCATGCCGCCGGGGGAATCCGGCCTGATTGCGACGGGGAAGATTTCACAGGACTTTCCAGATACTAAAATCATCATTCTTACAATGTACGACGATGATGAATATCTTTTTCATTCCCTTAAGAACGGTGCAAAAGGGTACGTTTTGAAAAGCGCGCCTGATGAGGAGCTTCTCGACGCCATACGCTCTGTATATGGCGGTGACACTTATGTCCACCCAAAGATGACGGATGTGCTTGTCAGACAGTTCATCACACAGGATGATATGGCAGAGGACAATACGAACCCGTTCAAAATACTGTCAAAGAGGGAACTTGAAATACTGCCGCTCGTGGCCAAAGGCTACGGCAACAAGGAGATAGCTGAAAAACTGTTCATATCAGTAAAGACGGTGGAGGCGCACAAATCGAGGTTCATGGATAAGATCGGCCTCTCCTCGCGTCCGGAAATACTGGAGTACGCAATAAAGAAGAAACTGATCGAATTTTAAGCAGGTGTATTATGGAGACATTTAATTTCAAGATGAAGGCGCTCAGGGTGCTGGAGAACGAACACCGTCTGATCATGCATGAAATCACAAGCTGGTTCGACCGCATGCGGGAGCTTGAAGAAAGAGGACAGTATGGTACTGCGGAAATGGAAGCGCTGATGGATAAGATTGCAGTGAGCAAAGAGATCATCAACAGGCATCAGCTGAAAGAGGACAGGTATTTCTTTGAAATGCTGGGCCATTACATAGGAATGGACCAGGGGCCGATCATGGCGATACAGGAAGAGCACAGCGAGATAGAGCAGTATTTCACCAATGCGTTTGTCATGCATGGCGAAGGCAGGTCACTCGCTGAGTTCTCCCCCTATCTTCAGGAGGCATATGAAATACTGTATATGCACATGTATAAAGAAGAGAATGTCCTTTTTCCGATGGCTGAAAAACAGTTCAGGACCATTGATGAAGAGAAGCTGCTGGAACAGCTCAATAGTAATATACTCGAGGAAACATAAGGTATTCCCCCTGAATAACGAGGGGAGTCCCTTATGTTTCTTTTTTTCTGCAGAAATTATAATGAAGATGAAGATCAAAAAATAGAAAATGATATAAGGTGTGAAAACAATGATCAGGAAAATTCAGCTTCCGCTACAGACTGTGAACATGCTGATCGGTTTCATCTGCTGGGTCATCATCTCTCCTCTGATACCTTTCATCTCAGAAGATGTAAACATCCCCGCAGAACAGGTGGCAATCATTACGGCGGTGCCGGTTATCCTCGGTTCAATCCTCAGGATACCGCTGGGTTATTATGCGAATGTCATCGGCGCAAGGAAAGTATTCATCATCAGTTTCATCCTTCTCCTGTTCCCCATCTATTATATAAGCAACACATCTTCACACATAGACCTGCTCATAGGAGGGTTTTTCCTGGGAATCGGCGGAGCAATGTTCTCTGTGGGAGTTACAAGCCTGCCGAAATACTATCCCAAGGAGAAGCATGGATTGATCAACGGCATTTATGGTGTCGGCAATATCGGGACGGCAATTGCAAGCTTTTCTGCGCCGGTGCTGGCCGTACAGATCGGATGGCAGAATACCATCCGGATGCTGCTCGTCGTACTGGTCGTTTTCATCGTGATCAATATCTTCTTCGGCGACCGCCGGGAGAAGCTGGTGAAACAGCCACTGATCGGACAGGTCAGGGGAATCATCAATAACGAGAAATTATGGGTGATCTCCCTGTGGTACTTCATCACGTTCGGTTCATTCGTCGCCTTTACGGTATTCCTGCCGAACTTCCTGATTACGAACTACGACGTGGATAACGTGGATGCGGGAGTCCGGACAGCCGGATTCATAGCGCTGGCCACGTTCATCCGGCCGCTCGGCGGGTTCATCGGCGACAGGTTCAATCCGCTGATTGCGCTCATCTATACTTTCCTCGGCATCACAATCGGAGGAATCATCCTTGCATTTTCACCGACATTCCTGCTGTTCAGCATCGGGTGTCTGCTGGTGGCCGCTACATCTGGCATCGGCAACGGGCTTGTATTCAAACTGGTGCCACAGTACTTCAGCAACCAGGCAGGGATCGCCAACGGGTTCGTCTCCATGATGGGCGGACTCGGCGGATTCTTCCCGCCGCTCATACTGGCATCAATATATAGTATTACAGGCCAGTACTCGATCGGCTTCATGCTATTGTCACAGGTCGCACTGGCAAGCCTCATACTGGCCGGATGGATGTTTTACCAGAATAAAGTCTCCATCGCCTCCAAAGTGTTCAATTCAATGGGACAGGGTGTACTGGTGACCGATGAACACGGGAAGATCACTGACATCAATCCAAGATTCACCGAAATCACAGGATATACCGAGGAGGAAGTGCGGGGTGAAAACCCGAACATCCTCCAGTCCGGCGAACAGGACAGGACATTTTACACCAACATGTGGGATATGCTGCGTCAGGAAGGCATATGGCAGGGTGAAATCATCAACAAAAAGAAAAACGGTGAATTGTACAGGCAATGGCTGAACATCAGGGAAGTTCGGAGCAAAGAGGGAGACATAGAAAGATATGTCGGCACCTTCTCTGAAATGGACTGAGACAGGGGAACAGAAAAGCGCTGCAGAAATGTCTGCAGCGCTTTTCTCATGTTTTCCAGCTCTCATATTCTTTTTCGGAACAGTAAACAAGGTGGTTATTGCCGAAACCCCTGAGCTCCAGTTTCTCATCTTCAGTATACTCATGTACGCTTTCATCGTAACTGATCCTGCGGCGTTCCTTTTCGTAATGGGGGTCCGTGTTTATTCACAGAAAAGTCAATATTATTTTTAATATTTCAATAGTATTAAAAAACATGAGGTGTTTTTCCGAAATGAAATATGTATTTATTATGCATGCTTGAATTTTCACGGATTATTTTTTATG
>Ga0079225_10000732_pt1 | contig 17988 bp, 18 predicted proteins | sample Poulit2012_FD_76344 | JGI IMG/M metagenome (GOLD analysis project Ga0079225, IMG submission 76344) | Agricultural soil microbial communities from Georgia to study Nitrogen management - Poultry litter 2012 | ecosystem: Environmental > Terrestrial > Soil > Agricultural land | place: USA: Georgia... | reverse complement strand
TTTTAAAGAAATGATTATTTTGTTGAAATGAAAGGAAATGTACTATGATGGATTGGTTTTTTAGTTTAAGTCCCGTGTGGCAAGCTACTTTAGCAGGCGTTTTTACATGGGCCATGACTGCTTTAGGGGCATCATTGGTTTTTATGTTCAACGAAGTGAACCAAAAATTATTAGCTGTTATGAGCGGTTTTGCGGCAGGAGTAATGTTTGCTGCAAGTTATTGGTCCTTGTTAGCTCCAGCCATTGAATATGCAGAAACTAGCGGATATGGCTTTTGGAGTTTTGTACCTGCTCTTGTTGGCTTTTTGGTTGGAGGTATATTTTTACGACTATTAGATGCAGTTGTGCCACATCTACATGTTGGAAAAAGTAAATCGGAAGCTGAAGGGGTTAACACATCTCTATCTTCTACAACTTTACTATTTCTTGCGATTATGATCCATAATATCCCAGAAGGTTTAGCAATTGGGGTCGCTTTTGGAGCTGTGGGAACTGAAGGAAGTACAGCTTCCATTGCAAGTGCTATGGTCTTAGCTCTAGGTATAGGCCTGCAAAATTTCCCGGAAGGTGCGGCTTTATCTATGCCCATCCGTGCTGAAGGAAATTCTAAAGGCCGTGCTTTTAATCTAGGCCAAGCGAGTGCTTTAGTTGAGATTATTTCAGCTACAATTGGTGCATGGTTAGTCACGCAAGTCACAATTATTTTACCTTATGCTTTATCTTTCGCGGCCGGAGCGATGATTTTTGTTTGTGTAGAAGAACTTATCCCAAAATCACAAACCAATGGATATAGTGATGCTGCTACAATGGCCTTTTTAACAGGTTTCGCCGTAATGATGACATTAGATGTAGCACTCGGTTAACAAAAATAAAACTGGTTCTTTCATCTACTTAGAGAGTAGAAGAGAGAACCAGTTTTTTGCTTCATTTAAATTACATTTCATCAGGAGCTTGAACACCTAAAATACGCAAATCTTCTTCAAGCATCAATGCTACTGCATAGACTAAGGCGAGACGACTTTCTTTTTCAGGACTTTCCTCAAGAACTCGAACATTTGCATAGAACTTATTGAACGCCTGAGCAACACTTAGTGCATGTTTGGCGACAACAGAAGGTTCAAATTCACGATGTGCTCTTTCCAGTACACTATGAAAATCTTGAATTAATTTGATGATTGACCAACTATAATCATCGGTAATCGAGAACTGTTTCGTGCTTTCAAAGAATTCAGGGTCAATTTCCGCTTTTTTCAGTATACTTAAAGCACGAGCTCGAGTATATTGGACGTAAGGTCCTGTTTCTCCTTCAAACTGAACAATTTCATCTAAATTGAAATTAAAATCATTTCGACGATCATGTTGTAAATCGTGGAAGATAACTGCACCGACCCCAACTTTTTCAGCAACAGCTTCTTTATCTTCCAGTCCTGGATTTTTTTCGTTGATTTGTTTTAAAGCTCGCTCAACTGCTTCATTTAAAACATCTTCTAATAAAACAACTTTTCCACGGCGCGTAGACATCTTTTGTCCATCAATTGAAATGAGTCCGAATATGACGTGGTGAATGTCTTCTTCCCATTCATAACCCATTTTTTGAAGGACGGCTTTCAATTGATTGAAGTGATAAATTTGATCTTGTCCAACGACATATAAAGCTTGTTCAAAATTGTAAGTTCTCTTACGGTAGAGAGCAGCTGCAATATCACGTGTGATATACAAAGTAGCTCCGTCTTGTTTCTTAATTAATGCCGGTTGTAAATCAAATTCATCCAAACGAACAACTTGTGCGCCTTGGTCTTCCACTAACAGGTCTTTATCGATAAGAAGATCAACAACTTCATCCATTTTATCGTTAAAGAAAGATTCACCATTCATAGAGTCAAAAGTAATGCCTAAACGTTCATAAATCGTATTAAATTCATTTAATGATTCTTCACGGAACCAACGCCACAATTCAACGGCTTCTTCATCACCGGCTTCTAGCTTTCTAAACCATTCTCGGCCGACACTTTCGAGTTCAGGTTCATCTTCTAATTCTTCGTGGAAACGAACATATAGTTCGTTTAATTCTGCAATTGGGTTGGCACGGACTTTATCTTCATCTCCCCAAAGCTTATAAGCAGTGATTAAACGCCCAAATTGTGTACCCCAATCTCCTAGATAGTTGATTTTTACAGGATTGTATCCTAATTTTTCTACAATGTTGGCTAAGGCATTGCCAATAACAGTCGATCGTAAATGTCCCATAGACATTGGCTTTGCGATGTTCGGGGAAGACATATCTAGAGGGATGTTTTTACCAGCACCTGTATTCGTATTTCCATAATTTCTTTTTTCAGAAAGGATGTTTCCTAAAACATCGGCACTAATTTTTCCTTTATCTAAATAAAAATTGATATAAGGCCCAACAACATTTAGAGAAGATACGATGGAGGAAGAAAAATCTTCCGATAAATCAGCAGCAATTTCTGCAGGATTTTTACGAAATACTTTTGCTAATTGAAAAGTAGGGAACGCTAAATCCCCATGTTCTTCATTTTTTGGTTTCTCAAGTAATTGGTAAATCTCATTTGTGGTTAAATGCTCACTCAATTGAGTGGATAAATCTTCAGCGACTATTTGTTTATAATCCAACCCAATACCTCCTTGTATAATTAAAAACGCTTAATATATGTGTATTATGACACAAATTTGCTATGGTATTATATCAAAACCATAACCTTTGAGCAAATTCATTTTAAGATAGCATTAAATATACAAAAGGCAAAGTTATGCGGCTGCACACTTTGCCTTACATAATCATCAAATAACTAAAACTTACTCATCCCAAATCCAGTAATGGCCTTCTTTTTCCAATAATCGAGAAGCTTCTTCAGGACCATTCGTATGAACTTCATATAAATGAAGTGGGCTTTCGCTTTCACTCCAAGCTTGACGAATAGCATCGATATACTTCCAAGATTCGGCTAACTCATCCCAATGGACAAAGTTTGTCTTTTCGCCAGATAATGCACTTAAAATTAAACGTTCATAATCTTCGGGTGCATCATCTTCTTGTTTGTAAGAAAGTTGAACGGGTTCTACTTCAAATTCATGTCCAATACTTTTATTATTTAATTGTAAAGAGAGGCCTTGTTCAGGACCAATAAGAATACTAAACACATTGCTTTGTGTTTCATTATCGACTAAAAATGCATTTTCGCTCTCTTTAAAGACAATATCTATCCGTGTATTTTTTGCTTTCATGCGTTTCCCTGTACGAATATAGACTGGAACACCTGACCAATTTTCGTTTTTTGATTCAATTTTTCCAGCTACAAAAGTTTCTACAATCGAGTTCGGATCCACTTCATGTTCATCTGTATACCCAACCTGTTCTGGGTATCTATCCGAAGTGGTATATTGGCCACGAACATAGTTTTCAGTGACATTGGTTGAATTAATCGATTTTAAATCTTGCAAAGCTTTGACTTTAACTTCTCGAATCGCTTCAGAGTCGTAAGAATTCGGCTCATCCATCAAAAGGAAACTTACAATTTGCAATACGTGATTTTGTACCATATCTCTCAGTGCGCCACTTGTTTCATAATATGCGCCACGTTCTTCCACACCAATATCCTCCGCCAGAGTTATCTGCATATTTGAGATAAAGTTTTTATTCCAAATATTTTTTAATAATGGATTAGCGAAGCGCAGGGCAAGTAAATTTTGAATCATTTCTTTTCCTAGATAATGATCAATTCGATAAATTTGCTCTTCGGTCAATGCTTTCAATATTTCATTATTTAAACTTTCAGAATTTTCAAGATCCGTGCCGAAAGGTTTTTCAATAATCATGCGGTTAAATCCATCTTCGGATAACAAGTTTTCCGCTTTAAGGTGAGAAGAGATTTCACCAAACAGACTTGGAGAGACAGATAAATAAAAAATACGATTTCCTTCAATCGCGTATTTCTCATCTAAATGTTCGGCTAAATTAAGCAAAGATATGTAATTATCTGTATCTTTTACATTGTGTGATTGATAGTAGAAGTGATTAGCAAACTGTTTCGCATCTTCATCTGATTCTTTAATGTCTGCAATCGCATCATATACCACTTGTTCATAATAGGCATCCGTCCATTTTCTTCGAGCAGTACCTATTACAGCGAAATTCTCATTCAAGTAATTTTTCTTGTATAATCGATAAAGAGCAGGATACAATTTTCGATAGGCTAAATCACCCGTTCCACCGAAAATAATAAATAGAGCTTTGTGGTTTTGAGTCATTATTCATGATCACCTTTTCTACTAAACTTGTTTTCATTTTACTTTTTATTGGTCAGGATAGCAACTTTACTATGACCACATATATATATATCACGTAATATAATACTAGCACTAAAAGGTTGACTTTGGTAGAATATTAGCGAACTTAGATAGGAGAGTATCACTTATGAAAAATACATTTGAACAATTTAATCTAAAACCTTATCTGCTTGAGGCGATAGAAGCATTAAATTTCAAAGAACCAACAGAAATTCAAACCGAAGTCATCACAGAAATACAAACGAATCGAGATATCATTGCCCAATCAAAGACGGGGTCAGGGAAGACGCATGCCTTCTTGCTTCCTTTGTTAAATAAGCTAGAACCAGAAGCAAATCAAGTGCAGGTAATCATTACCGCACCAAGTAGGGAATTGGCCGAACAGTTATACCAAGCAACGATTCAATTAACTGAACATGCTCCATTTGAAATTGAGGTTTCTCGATTCATGGGAGGTACAGACAAAGAAAGACAAATAGAAAGTTTACAAAACAAACAGCCGGATGTTGTAATTGGGACCCCTGGACGCTTACTCGATTTAATAAAATCAAATCATCTCCAAACTCATACAGCCTATGCGATGGTTGTTGATGAAGCGGATATGACTTTTGACATGGGATTTATAGAAGAAGTTGACCAAATTGCGGCAACGATTCCGACAACCAGTCAATTATTGGTATTCTCGGCAACTATCCCTCAGAAATTACGACCATTCCTACAAAAATACATGAATAGCCCGATTCGAATTGAAGTAGAAAATAAAGAAGTTATTTCGGATTTAATTGATAATTGGTTAATCTCTACAAAAAGTAAGGAACGTACAGATGTCATTTATAATTTATTAACCATTGGTCATCCGTATTTAGTATTAATCTTTGCTAATACAAAAGAAAATGTCGAAGCACTTGCAGCAGAACTTACAGAACGTGGTTTAGAGGTTGGTGTTTTACATGGCGGTTTGGACTCACGAGAACGAAGAAGAGTTATGCGTGAAATCCATAATTTAGACCATCAATTTATAGTGGCAACCGATTTAGCTGCACGTGGAATTGATATTGAAGGTGTATCTCATGTCATTAATGCTGAAGTTCCTCAAGATCTGTCTTATTTCGTCCATCGTGTAGGACGTACTGGTCGAAATAATTTACCTGGAATTGCCATTACTTTGTATTCTCCAGGGGATGAGAGCGACATTGAAACAATTGAAAACATGGGAATAACTTTTGAAGAAAAAGCAATTAAAAATAATGAAATCGTCGATGCACCAAAGAGAAGAACAGAACGTAAAAAACCTAAAAAATCATTAGAGTACAATGCTGAAATCGAAGGGTTAGCTCGTAAAGCGAAGAAAAATGTAAAACCCGGTTATCGCCGTAAATTACGATCGAAGAGACGAGAACTCAATAAACAAAAAAGCCGTCAAAAGAAAAGAAGGAATAAAAAGAGACGTTAAATCTTTTGAAAAGTGAATAAATAAAAAAGCACTAAAATCTGTTTTGATTTTAGTGCTTTTAAATAATTATTCAGAGTTCTGTTGGAGACGCTTCTTCATTTCTGTAATACTCATATAAAATAAAATGAGAGAAGTCACAAGAATAATTTCAAATTGATAGTATATTTGTAGTTGAAAGGCATTTAGGATATACATCATTAGAAATGGTCCTATCGATGCCAGTAAGGAAATTTTAGCGTTTTGGAAGAAATTTAGACGCGTTCTTCTAAAAACAGAGATGATATTTGCGAATAGTGTAATGGGGATAAGTTGGGTAATATATATAAACATGTTTAATATAAAAAGTACAAGAATTAAAATGAAATACATACCCGTTGAGAAATTACCCATTTCATGAATTAAAGAAGATAATTCTTCCGCTGTTAAATTGGGGAAGTTTTCATAAACAAATGAATAACTTGTGCCCACAGCATTAAAGTAAATTTGATCATTTAAGAGCCCTAAAGAAATAGGAGCTGAATGCATATTCATATTGCTGTCAATAGTTTCAGTATCCATTTTATCTTCACTATCAAAGTAAAATACGATACTGTTTGTTTGATAGATGAAGCTGTCAGTACTGCTCACTAATTCTCCTTCTACCAAATCAAACTCAGGGATTGATTCTTTGACTTCTTCAAAATCATCAGAAAATTGGGTCGCGATTGGTATAATTTCAAACGTCGACAACAAAGTTAGCGCAATGCCTGTAATGAAGACAAGTAAAAAGTAATGGGAATTTTTCATGTTTCTAGCGGTGTAAATCTCTTTTGGTTTGGTGAAAACCGTCTTTGAATAACTAATCATATATTTCTCCTTTGTTCAGAATACTTCTTTAGTTTATCGAAAGACATACCTAAAGTAAATGAAAGGAGTAGATATTTACTTTGACGAATTGGTGAAATTTCTTCTTTAAATATTTTTATCATAACTAATTGTGCATTTACATTCGAAATATATTACACTAGAATTAATTAAAATTTGTATAGAAAGTATTCAATAGAAAAAACGAATAAGCAGGTGTATGAAATGAGTAAAAAAAGAAACGTCTTTCAGTTAACAATTATTAGCATGTTATTGGCTATTTTAATTGCTCAAACTTTTATTCCAATGTTGGGGTATATCCCTTTAGGACCGATTGATGTTACAATCGTTCATATTACAGTCATTTTGGCAGCGGTTTTATTTGGGACGAAAACTGGAGCTGTTATTGGAGCTTCTTGGGGAATCCTTAGTATGATTCGGGCATACATTCAACCCACACCCTTTAATGTAGTATTTTTAAATCCCTTAATTTCTGTCCTCCCGCGTTTAATTGTTGGGCTGGTTAGTGCATGGTGTTTTTCTTTACTAAGTGATCGAATCTCTAACAAATGGTCTTATGCAGTTACAGCGGGCATAGGTACCTTAACAAATACTGTATTAGTATTAGGGGGTATCTATTTATTTGCTAGTGAAACTTACGCCCAAGCTCTTGGGATTTCTGAATCACTTCTTTTAGGTGCGCTAGGTACAGTAGTAGCTACAAACGGTGTTATTGAAATAATCGCAAGTGTTATCATTTTACCGCTTGTCGCTATTCCTTTAAGTAAAGCACTGAAGCGTCGTAATGCTTCGTTTTAAAATATTTTGGAGGATGATTAATCTTGTCAACACGCAAATCTGTCACATGTAAAGATACTTTGGTTATTCAAACACATCGAATTATGCCTTCCCATACAAATAGTTTTGGTAATTTATTTGGGGGACAGTTATTATATTTTCTAGATAACTCTGCTTCAATTTCTATGACGCGCTTAACGAATACCTTAGGAATGACTGCTTCTATTGATAATATGAATTTCTTAAAGCCTCTCCCAGAAGGGAATTCCGTTTGTATAGAAAGTTATGTAACTGGAACGGGGAGTACGAGCTTAGAAGTTTTTGCAAAGATTATAGGAGAAGATTTGATTACGGGCGAGAGGTACCTTGCAGCGACTTCCTTTTTAACATTCGTGGTGCAGTTAGATGAACACGAAAGAAAAGATTTTGTCATGCCAAAAATTGTACCAGAAACAGAAGAAGAAAAATATATTTGTTCTGGGTATGAACGCCGTAAAGAGGAAAGAATGAAGCAACGTGATCAAGATAAAAAGATGCAATCAAACCTTTCTCTAAGCCTGCCTTGGATGGATAGAAGTTAATTGTTTCGATTTAAAGCTAAAAATTTTGTGTATTGTTTTAGTTATGCTAGACTAAAAATGGAAGTTAAAAATGGAAAAATTCAAGGAGGAGTTTTTTGATGACTTATAAATTACCTGATTTACCATATGCAGCTGATGCATTGGAACCATATATTGATGAAGAAACGATGAAGCTTCATCATGGTAAACACCATAACGGTTATGTAGACAAAACGAATGCAGCTTTAGAAGGACATGATGATTTACAAAATCTATCGATTGAAGAACTAGTTTCTAAAATTGATGAAGTCCCAGAAGACATTAGTACAGCCGTACGTAACAATGGTGGTGGACATGCCAACCACTCGCTATTTTGGGAAGTTCTAACTCCAAATGGAAATGAAGAACCATCAGGTGAATTAGCAGATGCGATAAATGATGCATTTGGAAGCTTTGAAGATTTCAAATCAGAATTCGAAGCTGCAGCAACAGGTCAATTCGGATCTGGTTGGGGCTGGCTCGTTGTAGATAATGGTGAATTAAAAGTTACAAGCACTCCAAACCAAGACTCACCACTGATGAATGGACAAACGCCAATTTTCGGTGTTGATGTTTGGGAGCATGCTTACTACCTAAACTATCAAAACAAGCGTCCTGACTATGTAAAAGCAGTATGGAAAGTTGTAAATTGGGATGAAGTTGCAAGAAGATACAAAGAAGCAAAATAACCCATTTTAAATGACCTATACAATATAAATAATGAGAATAAGGCTTTAATTATTGATTTCTTTCAATAGTTAAAGCCTTTCTCTTTTTTCTCAAATTTTAATGCATTTAAGGGTTCAATTTGTTAAACTACCATATAGACTATCAGAATTTGCTGAAATTAAAGAGGTAATCATGTATGGAAACAACCAAAAACAATCGACGAGATCGGAATAAATCACATATTCCATTTCGATTAAATTTGTTATTTTTTATTATCTTTTTATTATTTGTCACTTTAATTGTACGATTAGGGTATTTACAAATAATAAAAGGAGAAGAATTTAAAGCAGAAGTTGAACGAACAGAGAGTACTGTCGTACGTGGCAATGTGCCTAGAGGTGAAATCTATGATTCACAATTGCGTCCATTAGTTGCGAACGAAGCGAAAAATACAATTATGTATACTCGTGGTTCGAACACTAAAACTGAAAACATGGCACAAATCGCTTATAACCTGGCTTACTTAATTGATATTCCTCACACATCGCCTTTCCAAAGTGATGATAGTGATTTAAGTATTCGAGATCTTAAAGACTATTTTTATGCGACAAATCAAGAAGTGATGAAAGAGCGAGTAAATGAATTTATAGACAACAATAATATAAATTCAAACAACTTCAATTATTCTGACCAATTAGAATTGATTAATGAAGCGGAACTTATGGAGTATTCAGATCATGACTTGAAAGCCGCTGCAATATTCACAAAGATGAATTCCGCTTATGCTTTGAGTACAGTGAATATTAAAAATGAAAATGTTACACAGGAGGAAATTGCTAGCGTGAGTGAGAACCTCATTTTACTTCCTGGTATATCTACTGGAACGGACTGGGATCGTGTATATCCTCAAGGAGATACTTTGCGAAGTGTTTTAGGAACAGTATCCTCAGAAGAACAAGGGATTCCAGAATCGCAGATGAATGAATATCTTGCAAAAGGTTATGCGAGAAATGATCGAGTCGGTCAGAGTTTACTTGAAGCTGAATATGAAACGGTACTTCGTGGAAGTAAATCCGCTTCAAGAACGGAAACAGATAATGCTGGAGATATTATTCAACAAGAAGAAATCTATTCTGGTAACAAAGGAAACAATCTAATTTTGACTATTAATATGGATTTCCAAGAACGCATGGATGAAATCTTAACAGAAGCTTTGGAGAATAGACGAGGACTAAACAATAGTGTCTATGCGGTAGCCATTAATCCAAATAATGGAGATGTTTTGGGTATGAGTGGTAAAAGAGTCGTTAATGGTAGAATTCAAGACGACACCCTCGGAAACCTAACTCATGCTTTCAGTATGGGATCATCTGTCAAAGGGGCTACTGTCTTAGCTGGCTATATGGATGGAGTCTTAACTCCGGAAAATAATACAATAGTAGATGCACCCTTACGCTTTATAGGTTCAGAGAATATTTCTTCAGTGTTCAATCGAACCGGAAGTGTTCCAGTGAATGATATACAAGCGATGCAATACTCATCTAACGTCTACATGGCTACTGTTGCTATGCGTATGGGCGGTTATTGGGACTATGAACCGAATAGAACATTACCCATTGATGGACCAGAGACTATTGAAAAAATGCGTCGATATTACCGCCAGTTTGGTTTAGGAAGTGAAACAGGCATTGATTTACCCGGAGAGTCAACCGGGCAACCAGGGCTTTATGATAACCCTGCTCAAGCTTTATTCTTATCTTTCGGCCAGTTTGATACGTATACACCTTTACAGCTTGCTCAGTACTCATCAACGATTGCGAGTGGCGGAATTCGATTTGCCCCTCGTCTAGTTTCTGAAATACGAGGAACAAATGGTGAAAATGGTGAAGTTGGATCACTTATTCAAGAGACACAGCCAAAAATAATGAATACAATTGATGTTGCACCTAACATCATCGACCGTGTTCAAAGAGGGATGTACCAAGTGGTAAATGGAGACTATGGGTTTGCTCCTGGAGTATTTGCTGATGCTCCTTATGAAGCAGCAGGTAAAACAGGTACCGCTGAGGCTTTTTACTGGGGTGAAGAAGTGAATCGAAGAGGAGAAAGTGTCACGAATATGACTTTTGTTGGGTTCGCGCCTTATGATAATCCTGAGATAGCAATAGCTGTAGTTGTTCCGTATTTACCAAATCAAAATACTGGAATTTCAAACTTAGAGATTTCTCGTCAAATGTTTGATGCCTACTTTGGCGTTGGAGAATATGAGGATGAAGATCCGACAACTGAAGGAATGAAAGAGGAAGCATCTGAAGACGATGAAGAAGAATAATTAAACAGAAAATAAAAAAGATGGGATAAATTCCCATCTTTTTTATTACATTTTATTATTTTTTAGTCTCACGGTGTAAAGTCATTTTACGTTCACGTGGACAGTATTTTTTCATTTCTAAACGTTCATCATTATTTTGTCTGTTTTTTGTAGTAATGTAGTTTTGTTCACCACATTCAGTACATTCTAATGTAATATTTACGCGCATGCTATTCCCTCCAAATCAGAAAAATTAAATATTTACAAATCGAGTAAATACATTGCGAATAATAGAATAACATGTCTCCGTGAATTATTCTAGTCTTTTTTATTAAAATTTCATTTTCTAAAGATTAAATATGCTATAATTGTTAAAGATTGACTGGCACAATGAAAGGGCTTATTGATGAAAAATAATCTGCAAAATAAAATGTATCAACTACAAAGAACACCATTTGTCACTTATGGAATACTCGTCATCACTGTAGTGATGTTCTTAATCATGACGTATAACGGAGGTAGCCAAAATCCGTTTACACTTATTCGCTACGGAGCTAAGGTGAATGAATTGATTGTATTTGGAGAATGGTGGCGTTTAATTACTCCTGCATTTCTTCATATAGGCTTAACCCATATGTTATTTAACGGGATAATTGTCTATTTTTTAGGGATACAATTAGAAAAAATCATCGGGCATTTTCGTTTTTTACTCTTATATTTATTAAGTGGACTATTAGGAAATGCAGCAAGTTTCGCATTAAATACATCGATATCAGCTGGAGCAAGTACTGCAGTTTTTGGGATGTTTGCTTCGACACTTGTATTGGCCAGGTTATATCCTTATCATTCAGGAATTCAACGGCTATCTAGAGATTACTTAGTTTTAATTGTGATTAATGTTGTGTTAGGTTTATTTAGTACGTCCATTGATAATGCAGGTCATTTTGGAGGAATGTTGGGGGGATATTTAACCATGTACGCCTTATCTTCTAGAAACGCGTTAAATAATCCTACAAAACGAAGGGTTTTATATGGGCTTGCGTACATATTAATTTTTATTATACTAATACTAATTGGCTATAATCGAACAAGTAGGTTGGGTTTTTAATTACTAAAAAATATTCAAATATAGAAAATTATTATAGATAGGAGTATTTATATGTCAGAAAAAAAGGTGATTGGAATTGATTTGGGCGGAACAACTGCAAAGTTTGCCATACTAAACCAGCAAGGGGAAATTCAAACCAAATGGAGTGTGGAAACGGATATAACAGAAGAAGGGTCTAAAATTGTTCCAAACATTATCGATTCCATTAATCATCAACTTGATCGTTTTCAATTAACAGCGGAGGATTTTCTAGGTATTGGCATGGGTTCTCCAGGTACAGTTAACCGAGAAGACGGTACAGTTATTGGAGCATTCAATTTAAATTGGAAGACGCTTCAACCGGTACGTGAACAAATTGAAGAAGGCACCGGGATTCCGTTTTTCATCGATAATGATGCCAACGTCGCTGCGCTGGGTGAGCAATGGATTGGAGCAGGGAACAACGAACCTGACGTTGCATTTATTACCTTGGGTACTGGTGTAGGTGGTGGATTGATTTCTGACGGAAAACTTCTCCATGGTGCAATTGATGCTGCTGGTGAAATTGGACATGTAACCGTTGAACCGGATGGTTATCAATGTACTTGTGGGAAAAAAGGTTGCTTAGAACAGTACGCGTCGGCAACCGGCGTTGTGCATTTAGCTAGAGATCTGTCGGAAGAATATGCTGGAGATTCGCAACTTAAGTTCCAAATTGATGATGGTCAAAAAGTGGATTCAAAGGTTATTTTTGATTTAGCAAAAGAAGGCGATGACTTAGCTTTAATGGTCGTCGATCGCTTTGCTTATTATTTAGGACTTGCATTAAGTAACGTCGCAAATCTCTTAAACCCATCTACCATCGTTTTAGGCGGAGGAGTTTCCAAAGCAGGAGAATTTTTAGCAGAAAAAGTACGTAAAAACCTAACCGAATTTTCATTCCCTACAATTCGTGAAGTAACGAAATTAAAAATCGCAGAATTAGGAAATGATGCAGGAGTAATAGGCGCTGCTTCTTTGGTCTTGAATGAAATTGGTGACGTGATAAAATAGAATTAGATTTAAATTTGTAATGGAAGAAAGGAATAATTAGTTTGTTAGACGGAATAGTGAATTTCATTAGCAATATGAATACATTTACACTGATTTTATGGATTGCACTCATTGCCTGGGGGATATGGGAGCTTGTTCAGTATTTCAGAAGGAAAAATGCTGCAGTCACATTAGACAGTGAAGAGTTTAAAAAGAACCTACGCAAGAAACAATTAATCGATGTTCGAGAAAAAGATGAATTTGATGCTGGACATATATTAGGGGCTCGTAACATTCCTTTTTATGAGCTGAAACAGCGACACGTTGAACTTCGAAAAGACCAACCGATTTATTTGTACGAAGCTGGAACTTATGCGGCTTATCGTGCAGCTCTTGAATTAAGAAAACATGGCTTTGAAGATCTTTATGTTCTCAAAGATGGCTATGACAACTGGGAAGGTCGTATTAAACGCAATAAAAAACCTATCGATGAATAATTAAAAAGAGCACTCACTAAAGAGTTAAAAACTTTTAGTGAGTGCTTTTATTTTAATAGGATTCTTTATTTTTAATGATGTGGTATAAACCTTCTTCATGGAGGTAATTCATTATAAGTCCAGCGGTTTCTTCGATTGACTTGTTGGTGACATTAATGACTTTACAGTTCAATTCATCATACAGTTTATCTGCATATTCAATTTCTTTTTGAATACGTGACTTGTCCGAATAAATAGTATCTGGGTTTAAACCGTAAGCAATCATTCGTTCTTTACGAATTTCGCTTAACACTTCAACATCGTTGGTCAATCCAATGATTCGTCTTGAATCTACTTGCCATATTTCCTCTGGCAGCTCAGATTCAGGCATTAAAGGTAAATTAGCTACCTTATAATTTGTATTGTTTGCAAGATAAATACTTAAAGGAGTTTTTGACGTTCTGGAAATTCCTAAAATCACAATGTCTGCTTCCAAAAAGCCTTTTGGTTCCTTACCATCATCATGTGCCACCGCAAATTCTAAAGCACTAATTCGATCAAAATATTGATCATCTAATTTAGGTTGAGGTTCTTGGTTAGAAGCATTTGATTTAAGACCTGTAACTTCACCCACGCGGTCAACTATAGGAGTTAAGATATCATAGCATTCGTCACAAACACCTTGGGCCTCAGACTCTAGATACTGAGCCATGTCTTGATTAGCAAATGTGTGGAATATAACTGTCGTTTCATCTTCATTTTTCAATTCTCTGATGATTTTATCAATTTCTGAGTACTCTGTGATAAAGGTATAGTCTTTTATTGTATATTGTAAACCTGGAAATTTCGTGAGTGCAGCTCTGGCAATACTCACAGCTGATTGGCCTATGGAGTCAGAAACAACATAAGCGATTAATTTAGCTTCTTTGGACATAGTATATCCTTTCTTCTCGTACATATTCTTGTAAAGCAATTCTCATTATATCTAAAATAGCTACTAAACGAAAGATTTATGCTGGATCTTGGGAAATTGAAAAGATACGTTATTTTCTTTAAAAAACCTCTAAATTGAAGTATACTATGGGCAAATTGTTAGTTTAATCATAAAAGAAATGCTATTTATGCTATTTATAAATGAGGGTGAAAATAATGCCACTACTAAAAGATGCGTTAAATATTCTCGAAAACAGTGAATTAAAAGTTACAGAACGCAGAGTACGAATGATTGAAGTCATGTATAAAGAAGATCGTTATTTATCTGCCAAAGAAGTAAAAGCGGAATTGGAAAGTACCTATCCAGGAATCAGTCCAGATACCATTTATCGTAATTTACATTCCTTTTCTACATTAGATATATTAGAAGAAACAGAAATTGACGGGGAAAAATTTTTCCGAGCGAATTGTGGAATTGATGAACACCACCACCATTTTATTTGTACAAAATGTGGAAGCTCTATTGAATTGCCGATGTGTCCACTTGCTTATTTTAAAGAAGAAATAGGAGAAGCTAAAGTTACTTCTCACCGATTTGAGCTATTGGGTATTTGTGAAAAATGCATGAAAGAAGAAGCTGTTGTTTCATAAAATATAATCTCAATTTGTTGAAATGAAAAATAAAAATAAAAAACTCTATTACTAATTGACCTAAAATTCATTTTTGTTTATAATGTTACAAGACTGTTAATGAAATCAATTAACAGAAAACATAAAATTCCATAAGTAGTCTTTAGACCACTGATTGGAGTAAGGGAAGACTAACTGTGATTATGATTCAAGCATTGTCATCCCCCGCATTGATGAGGGGAGGTAAGAACGTTGACTAAAACAAATATTAGAGATGGCGAGTCTTTAGAAGATGCTCTTCGTCGATTCAAACGTTCCGTTTCTAAAACTGGTACTTTAAGAGAAGCACGAAAAAGAGAGTACTATGAGAAACCTAGTGTAAAACGCAAGAAAAAATCTGAGGAAGCTCGTAAAAGAGACAAAAGAAATAAAAGACGTTAATAATTCTGACAGCCCAACGAATCGGTACACGATTGTTGGGCTTTCTTTACATAAACCATATGGAAGGTGAATAAGTCATGAGTATTTTAGATCAATTAAATGAAGATATGAAAGCAGCTATGAAAGCAAAAGAAAAAGAGCGTTTAACTACAATCCGAATGATTAAATCAGCCATACAAAACGAAGAAATTGCGAAGGGTCGAGAGTTAACACCCGATGAAGAAATTGCAGTTGTCTCTCGAGAAAAGAAACAACGTATGGATTCTTATGAAGAATTCGAAAAGGCTGGTAGAGGCGACTTAATTACGAATCTTGAACAAGAATTAGAGGTTGTAGAAAAATATTTACCGGAACAATTATCTGATGATGAAATACGAGAAATTGTTAATGAAACCATTGATGAAGTTGGAGCAGAGTCCATGAAAGATATGGGTAAAGTGATGAGTACTATTATGCCTAAAGTCGCAGGACGTGCAGATGGAAGCAAAATTAACCAATTCGTAAAAGAAGAACTATCCAATTAATTCTTCTAAAGCACCAATTAATGCATCTAAAACATCAAAAATATAATAGAATATAAAGACAATGAAAATCAGGCATTTATATGATTTTTCATTGTCTTTTTGATGAAAAGAAGATGCTTTAGTTTTATTCTCTCATTGACACTTTGCCAAGTCGAGGCCTGTAAAACCTTAGAGATTAAGAACTTGCATAGCGAATAGGATAAATATATGATAAAATCTGTTTACAATAATAAAAGTACATGAGAAAGGGTGCATGAATCTTTGTCCAATGAATTGACGCAATCCATCCGAACCATGCAAAGCGATGAACAGGCTATGGCGATATTCGGACCACAAAACGATAATTTATCCAGTTTTGAAGAGGAACTGGGAGTGACGTTAAATACCAGAGGTCGACAACTCATTATCAATGGTACGGAAGATGCCGTATTACAAATGGGTGAGATCCTTGCTGAGTTGGAACAGTTAAGTGAGAAAAAAATTTCAATACAACCGATGGATATTATAAATGCCATTCGTCTTTCAAAAAATGGGCAGCTTGATCAATTTATACGTATGTATGAAAAAGAAATAACCCGAGATTATAATGGCAGACCGATACGTGTTAAAAATGTAGGGCAAAGCAAATATGTTCAAGCGGTTAAAAAGAATGACATTGTATTTGGAGTAGGGCCAGCGGGTACGGGTAAAACTTTCTTGGCTGTTGCTATGGCAGTGTCTGCATTACGTAAAGGTGAAGTTAAACGAATCATTCTTACTCGTCCGGCTGTTGAGGCTGGAGAGAATTTAGGATTTTTACCAGGAGATCTAAAAGAGAAAGTAGATCCTTATTTAAGACCGTTATATGATTCTTTATACACCATTTTGGGAGTAGAGCATACAGGAAGACTTATGGAAAGAGAAACAATTGAAATAGCTCCTTTAGCATATATGCGCGGACGTACTTTAGATGATGCTTTTGTGATTCTTGATGAAGCACAAAATACAACCATTCAACAAATGAAGATGTTTATTACACGTTTAGGTTTTGGTTCTAAAATGATTATAAATGGAGATGTCACTCAAATTGATTTACCAAGAGGTACTGCGAGTGGATTAATTCATGGACAACGCACCTTAAACAATGTGGATGGAATAGGTATGGTCAATTTCTCTTCTGAAGATGTCATCAGGCATCCTTTGGTATCCAAAGTAATCAATGCATATGAAACCCAAGAAAAAGCTGAGAAAGAAAAGAATAAAAAATAGTATATTAAAAATGACTGGATGTGACAAAGTTGGATCTTGCATTATACGATGAAACTGAGCGTGTAAAGCAACAACATTTAGACTTGATTGAGAAGTTAATCTTGGCTACTGCGAATGAATTAGAGTTAGACCAAAACTTTGAAGTTTCAATCACAATAGTCGATAATGATAAAATTCAAGAGATTAATCGAGAGTATCGGTCGATTGACCAAACTACAGATGTTATAAGCTTTGCTATAGAAGATGGAGATGACGAGGATTTTGAAGTGTTTTTTGAGGAAGAGTTTGCCGAACAAGAGAATCACTTCCCTCGTTTATTAGGAGACATCTTTATCTCAATTGACAAAACTGAAGAACAAGCGAAGGACTATGGCCATTCTTTTGAAAGAGAGTTAGGTTTTTTAACTGTGCATGGCTTCTTGCATTTAAACGGCTTCGATCATCAAACGGATGAAGAAGAAAAAGTTATGTTCTCCCTTCAAGAGAAGATTTTGGAGGAGAATGGGCTTGAGAGATAGAAATAGTAAAAATAGACCTTATAAAAATCGGACTTTTTTTGATTCCTTTCGTTATGCGTTTCAAGGTGTTTGTACCGTCTTTCAAGAAGAAAGAAATATGCGATTTCATGTCCTGTCA
>Ga0079225_10000731_pt1 | contig 17989 bp, 16 predicted proteins | sample Poulit2012_FD_76344 | JGI IMG/M metagenome (GOLD analysis project Ga0079225, IMG submission 76344) | Agricultural soil microbial communities from Georgia to study Nitrogen management - Poultry litter 2012 | ecosystem: Environmental > Terrestrial > Soil > Agricultural land | place: USA: Georgia... | reverse complement strand
TATAATAGAATTGGTCTAATTGTTGTTTTTGCATAACTACATTATACCAAAAAAGCCAGGTCCTTTACCAGACCTGGCTTTTGTTTTTTGCTGTAAAGTTATTTTAATACTTTACAGCCCCTTAATTATTATTTTTCGTTTGCTGCTTTAACTAATTCTAAAAATGAATCAGGGTTTAATGAAGCTCCACCAACTAATGCACCGTCAATATCAGATGTAGATAATAAATCTCTAACATTACTTGGGTTAACAGAACCTCCATAGAGGATTCTAATTTTGTTTGCTGTATCTTCGTCATAAAGTTCAGCAAAAACGGCTCTAATCGCTTTTATTGTGTCATTTGCTTGTTCTTTAGTAGCTGTTTTACCAGTACCAATTGCCCAAACAGGTTCATATGCTAAAACTGTATGTAAAGCATCTTCTTTATTAATATCTTTATAAGCTTTAACTACTTGATCTTTAACTACTTCATTAGTAGTTCCTTTTTCTCTAATTTCTAACTCTTCTCCAACACATACAATTGGAACTAAACCTTCTTCTAATGATTTCTTAGTTTTAAGGTTTACGGTTTCATCTGTCTCATTGTAATAAGCTCTTCTTTCGCTATGTCCAACTACGACATATGTAACTCCAATATTTTTAAGCATTCTTGCAGCTACTTCACCAGTATAAGCACCTTCATCTAAATAATGAACGTTTTGTGCACCAATTCTAAGATTATCACCTTGACGCTTAATTAAGTCTCTTAAATAAACGTTAGGAGCACATATTGCTGTTTCTACATTATCTAAGCTTGGTAGCTTATCATTTACTTGATAGATGAATTCTAAAGCTTCATCTCTATTTTTATACATTTTCCAGTTTCCTGCTATAATTGGTCTTCTTTTCATATTTTTAAATCACCTTTTCCTTATTAAAACATTGGCGGGGTTGAAACCCATAATATTTTTGCTTCCCTAGCACCACTATTCATTATATAGTGTTCTTTGTTTGCTTGGTAGTAAAATGATTCGCCTTTTTTAATTATATACCTTTTTTTATTTAAAACTAATGTTATTTGACCTTCTAATACATATCCAAACTCCTCGCCTTGATGAGGATTATCGATAAATGACTGTCCGTTTGGTTCTATTGACAATATAATTGGTTCCATTTGATATTTTTGTGAATTAGTAATTAACCATGTGATCTTATTTCTTAAATTGAAATCTTCTTTTTCATAGTAATCATCTTTTCTATAAACTACTACTTCTTGGTTTTTTTCTCCACCAAAGAACTCATGAATATCAGTTCCTAAAACTTCTAATATTGAATATAATGTTTGAATTGATGGCGAAGTTAAGTTGTTTTCTAGTTGTGAAATATATCCTTTAGTTAATTCTAATCTAGATGCAAGTTCATCTTGAGTTAAATCGTTTTCCAATCTTAATGCTCGTATTTTTTTTCCAATATCAAGCATAATCATTTGTCCTTAACTGCTTTAATTCCTGGTAGTACTTTTCCTTCTAAATATTCTAACGACGCTCCACCACCTGTGGATATATGACTAATACCATCACTTAATCCCATTTGAATTACTGCAGCTGCACTATCACCACCACCAATAATTGTTGTAGCTGTTTCTTTAATATCAACTAAAGCTTTTGCTACCTCATTAGTTCCGGTTGCGAAGTTATCAAATTCAAATACTCCCATTGGTCCATTCCAAACAACTGTTTTAGCATCTTTCAAAATTTCTTTAAATAATTCAATTGATTTAGGCCCAATATCTAATCCCATTTCATCGCTTGGAATATTGTCTACATCATAAAATGATTTTTTACTATCATTGTTAAATTCTTTTGCAGTAGCTACGTCTGTTCCTAAGACGATTTTATCCTTGCCTTTTTCTAGCAATGATTTTGCAAGCTCTACTTTATCCTCTTCAAGTAAACTTGTTCCTACATCATATCCCATTGCTTTGTAAAATGTAAAAGACATTCCTCCACCAATTAATACTTTATCAGCAATTTTTAATAAATTTTCAATTACACTAATTTTATCTGATACTTTAGCACCACCTAATATTGCAACAAATGGTCTTTTCGGATTTTCTAATGTACCACCAATAAAATCGATTTCTTTTTCTAATAAAAATCCTGCTACGGTAACATCAATGTTTGATGCAATTCCCACATTAGAAGCATGCTCTCTATGTGCTGTTCCAAATGCATCATTAACAAAAACATCTCCTAATGAAGCCCAATACTTTCCTAATTCAGGATCGTTTTTGCTTTCCTTTTTACCATCTAAATCTTCAAACCTTGTGTTTTCAAACATTAAAACATCACCAGCGTTTAAAGAGTTAATAGCATTTTCTAATTTTTCTCCTCTTGTTTCATTAATAAAAGTAACTTCTTTTTCTAATAATTCACTTAATCTTTCTGACACAATTTTTAAACTGTTTTTTTCTTTGTCTTCTTCAGTTTTAATTCTTCCTAAGTGTGAGAAAAGAATTGCCTTACCGCCATTTTCTAAAACATAATTAATTGTTGGTAATGCAGCTTGAATTCTATTATCATCAGTAATTACACCATCATGAATAGGAACATTGAAGTCTACTCTTATTAATACTTTCTTTTCTTTTAAATCGATATCACGGACTGTTAACTTAGCCATAATATGCCTCCTTTTGTATTTGTTTTTACTATACGTATTATAACATTTTTATTAAATATTATCTATAATTATCTTAAAGTTTACAAAGATAGCGTTTTACATCTTCAATTTTGTCTATTTGTTTTTTAAAATAATTTATTTTTTTGTTTACAATTAATTTATTATTACTATAAAATACTATTTTTGTTTTATTTTCTTTAATGGGTTTAAATATTTTTATATTATTATAGTTTATCCAAATTGTATTGTAATTGTTAATGTTTCCTATTTGAATTAATGTTATATTGTTTAAACAATAAGGATTTAAATACTTATAATTAAATAATTTTGATAAAGCTTTATTATAAGCTTTAATATTAGTCAAGTTTATTAAACATAATTTATTTAATAAATGTTTTGATGAATATTTATAAAATGTGATTTTATTATCTAATATAATTTTTGTTCCTTCGTTACAATTTTTAAAATAATCTATATTATCAATTATATTTATTATATTATTCATTATATCACCTCAATAAATATATATGTTATTAAGGTGAAAGTACAATAATTTTTGAATCAAATAAAAAAAGGCCTAAGGCCTTTAATTATTTTGTTTCAATATTTTCAAAAGATATTTTATTTATAAATGTTTTATTTTTAATTGAATCAATATATAGTAATATTCCTGCTAGAATCGCTCCTAATGTATCAACAATTAAATCTATCATAGTGTCCATTAAAGCTTTTTGACCAATAAATTCAATGTTAGTATGAACATCCTTATAACGTTGCATATTACTTCCAAATATTACATCAATTAAAAACTCATATATTTCCCAAAGAGTTCCTAATGATAAAGACATTAACACTGCTACAAAAATAATTAACGGGATATGGTCATTTGAATCTTCTACAAAATACTTAATAACTGCAAAAGATATTACTACTATAATACCACCATTTAAAAAGTGAACAATAGTGTCATAGTAATTAAATATTTCGTAAAATCTAAATATAAAACCACCACCCATTGAAAATAAAATTGATAAAAGAATTATCCAATATAAGGTATTACTAATCTTCATATCTTTTCTTTTCAATATTTTTGGTAAATAGGTTGTTAGGTAAATAGCAACGCTAGATATAAAAACACTAACTGTACTACCAATTAACTCACCTTTTGTTTTATTATATAATAACAATAAACCTAATGCTGCTAAAGTTGCTAAAACTGCAAAAACTCTTAAAATATTATTTATAATTTTCATATCTTTATTTCTTTAGAATTAACCTAAAGATCCTTCCATTTCTAATTTAATTAATTGGTTTAACTCCAAGGCATATTCCATAGGAAGCTCCTTTGAAAATGGTTCAATAAAGCCCATCACTATCATTTCAACAGCTTGTTCTTCTGTTAGTCCTCTACTCATTAAATAAAATAGTTGATCTTCACTAATTTTTGAAACAGTTGCTTCATGTTGTAAAAATACATCGCTATTTTTAACCACATTTAAAGGAATCGTATCACTTGTTGATATACCATCTAAGATAATTGTATCACATTCAATGTTACTTCTTGAACCCTTAGCATTATCTCCAAATACTACTTTACCACGGTAATTAACAGCTCCACCTGCTCTTGCGATTGATTTGGAAATGATGTTACTTGTTGTGTTAGGTGCTAAATGAATCATTCTAGCTCCCGCATCTTGCCATTGGTTTGCACTTGCAAAAGCAATACTAATAGTTGATCCTTTCGCTCCTTCTCCTAATAATATACAAGAAGGGTATTTCATTGTAATTTTAGAACCTAAGTTTCCATCAATCCATTCCATATGTCCATTTTCATAAACATGTGCTCTTTTAGTAACTAAGTTTAAAACATTGTCACTCCAATTTTGAATTGTTGTATATCTACATGTTGCATCTTTTTTCACTATTATTTCAACATTTGCATTATGAAGGCTATCCTTACTATAGACAGGAGCTGTACAACCTTCGATATAATGTAAATAAGCACCTTCATCAACAACAATCAATGTTCTTTCAAACTGTCCTTGTTGTTCTGCATTTAATCTAAAGTATGATTGAAGTGGTTTTTCAACACGTACACCTTTAGGTACGTATATAAAGGTTCCTCCACTCCATACTGCACTATTTAATGCCGCATATTTATTATCATCGTTAGGAACGACTGTTCCAAAATATTCTTTAAATATTTCAGGATATTCTCTAAGTCCACTATCAGCATCCATAAAGACAACTCCAAGTTCTTTTAACTCTTCTTCAGTTGCACTATATGCTGCTTCACTATCAAACTGACTTACTACTCCACCTAAATATTGTCTTTCAGCTTCTGGTATTCCTAATCTTTCAAAAGTTTCTTTAATTTTATCAGGTACTTCGTCCCAAGTGTTTTTAACTCCATCAACATATGTTTTATAATAAGTAATATCTTGGAAGTCAATTTCACTTAAATCTGGTCCCCACGGTGGGTTTTCCATTCTCATAAAGTTTTTAAAACTTTCTACTCTAAAATCAGTCATCCATTTTGGTTCTTTTTTTATTTTACTAATTTCTCTTACCTTTTCTTCTGATAAGCCTTTTCCTATATCAATTGTTGGTTCTATTTCGGTTTTAAAACCATATTCATATTCACCAACAATACTATCTATCTTTTTAAAATTTTCATTCATGTTTATCCTCCTTTTTGAGTAATCCTTCTTCTAAAGCACGAGATGCAAGTGTCGCACATCTTATTCGTGCCGGAAATTTAGCTACTCCTTCATAAACAATTAAATCATTATTAAGTATTTCTTTATTATATGATTCGCCCTTAATCATTAAATGATATTCATCTAATATTTCAAGAGCTTCTTTTTTAGTTTTTCCTTTAAGTATTTCAGATATCATACTTGCTGCTGAACAACATATTGAGCATCCAACACCTTCATGTCTAATATCTTTTATAATTTCATCTTCGACTTTTAATTGTAAAACAACATTATCACCACAAGATGGGTTAGTCATATTGATTAGTAAATAACTAGCATCTTCTACTAGTCCTTTGTTTTTAGGATCTTTATAATGTTCCATTATTATTCTTCTATATAAATTGTTAATATCCATTATTAAACTCCAAACTCTTTAAAAAATAATATCGTATCTTTTAAAGCTTCAATAAATTTATCAATATCATCAAAATTATTATATACACCAAAAGAAATTCTTAAAGTGGATATAACTTTTAATTTTTGATTAATTAACTGCGCACAATGATGCCCAGCTCTTACACATATATTTTTATCATCTAATACACTAGCTATATCATGGGGATGCATATTTAAAACATTAAATGTAATTATTGCTGAATCACTGGATTCGTTATATATTGTTACTTCTTTTATTTCTTTCATTGTGTTTAAAGCATAGTTTCTTAATTTCATTTCAAAATTATGAATTTTCTCTAAATCATTTTCTAATAAAAATTTAATCGCTTGATTAAATCCTATAACTCCCGCAACATTTGGTGTTCCTGCTTCAAACTTATATGGGATATCTTTATAAGTAAATGATTCTTTTAAAACTATTTCAGCCATCTCACCACCATATTCAAATGGAGGTATTTGCTTTAAAATTTCGGCTTTACCATATAAAACACCAACTCCGTTAGGGCCATACATTTTGTGAGCTGAAAATGCTAAGAAATCAACATTTAAATCTTTTACATCAATTTTAATATGACTAGCACTTTGTGCTGCATCTATTATGACTATGGTGTTTTTATTATTTTCTTTAGCTAATTTAGTAATCTCTTTTATAGGACTTATAAATCCTAATGAATTAGATATATGATTTAATGCTACAATTTTTGTTTTCGAACTTAATGCTTTTTTAAAGTTTTCAGTAGTTATTTTACCGTTTTCATCTAGTTTAACATATACTAATCTAGCATTTTTTTTCCTAGCTATTATTTGCCATGGAAGTAAACTAGAATGATGTTCTAATTCACTAGTAATAATTTCATCGCCTTCATTTATTAAATGATCTAAAGATTTTGCAAGGCTATTTAATGAATCAGTAGTTCCTTTAGTAAATATAACTTCATTAAAGTCACTATTTATAAGCTTTGATACATTTAATCTTGTTTCTTCAAAAAGTTTAGTAGCTTCATGACTTAAATTATATACACCTCTAAAAACATTTGTTCCGTTAGTTTTATAATAATTAGATATACTATCAATTACACTATTTAATTTTAAACTTGAAGCTGCACTATCTAAATATACTGTGTCTTTGTTATATTCAAAAAATGGAAACTTACTTCTTAAATTCATATAAATCATATCCTTGAGTTTACTAATTTGTTAAATCTTTCTTTAATATTTTCATCTTCAATTTCTCTTATTATTGGTTCTAAGAAACCATTAATAATTAACTTTTCTGCCACTTCTTTACTAAGTCCTCTACTTTGTAAATAAAATAACATCTCTTCATCTAATTTACCAACTGTTGCGGCATGTCCGGCAGCTTTTAAATCATACTCATCGATTAAAAGAATAGGGTTAACTTCAATTACAGCATCATCTGATGTAATAATACCTCTTAAGGTTTGGAATACTTCTGAACCTTTCATACCTTGTTCAATTTTTTCAATTCCGTTTAATATAACTCGTCCTTTTTTGTTAGCTATTCCAACATTAACCATATTTCCATATGTGTTTTTAGCATTGTGGTGTAAATATACATCGACTGTTTGATCGTGCTTATCGCTAGAAACTGCGACACTTTTAACATCTATATTTCCACCCTCACCAATTAAATTAGCATTTAATTTAGTGTTTAACACATTTCCTAAAAGTCCTGCTAAAACTTTTACATTAGCATTTTTTGAAACGTTAAAATCATGTTTTAATAAGCCATCCTCACTATTTAATGTAGCTATTAATATATATTTAACATTTGAGTTTTCACCAGCGGTCAAATTTATATTATAATTTGACTTATCTACTCTTTCATCTATAACTTCAACTAAAACTGTAACTTCACTATTATTTCCAACATTAAATGTTAGTTTTTCATTATTATCTTTAATTAATTTAATATTAATAACATCTTCTACAACTGTGTTATTTGGAATTGTTAAAGTATTGTTTTCTAATTTAATTTTATCTGATATAGTATTTTCAATAATTTCGTGATTATTAATAATAAGACTTGCCATTATTAATTACCTCTCTCAAAATCAATACCTAATTCTTCTTTAACCCATTCATAACCATTTGTGTCAATTTTCTCAATTAACTCACTTCCACCAGATAAAACAATTTTTCCATCAATCATTATATGAACATGGGTTGGTTTAATGTGTTCTAAAATTCTTTGATAGTGCGTAATTAAAATACAACCGAAGTCTTCACTAACCATTTCACTAACGTTTTTACCTACAATTTTTAAAGCATCAATGTCTAATCCTGAATCTATTTCATCTAAAATAGCAATTTTAGGTTTTATAGTTTTAAGTTGTAAAATTTCATTTCTTTTTCTTTCACCACCGCTAAAACCTTCGTTTAAATATCTATGTGGTAAATCTTTTCTCATTTTTAAATCTTCAGCATTTTTTTCATAATACATAATAAAATCAATTAAAGACATATCATTGCCTAATGCTTTTAAAGATTCTCTCATAAAATCGCTATTAGTAACACCTGGAACTTCACTTGGATATTGCATCGCTAAAAAAAGTCCAGCTCTTGCTCTTTCATCAACTTCCATGTCTAATACATCTAAATCATCTAAAGTAACAGATCCATCAATTACTTCATAATTTGGATGTCCCATTAAAGCACTTGCTAAAGTGGATTTTCCAGTACCGTTAGGTCCCATAATAGCATGAACTTCTCCGGTATTAACTTTTAGGTTTACTCCTTTTAATATTTCTTTATCGTCAATCTTAACTTTAAGATCATTTATATTTAATGTTGCCATTATATCTTCTCCTTAATTTTTATACCTATATTATTATATAATAATATAGTTGAAAATACCACTTATACGGTTATTCATAAACTTTACCACAATTTAATTCAATATGTTATAATATTTAAACAAAGTGGAGTGATTAAATGAAAAATATTAAGAAAAATATGACTATTCTTTTAATTAGTATAATCGTAATTTCTATTATAACTTTAACTATGTCAATATTTGTATTTCTTTTATTAAATAAAAATGATTTCATATCAACTATACTTGCAATATTATCTATTATATTCGTTATTATATTATTAAAATTAAATGAAAAATTTGAGTATTTAAGACACAATTATAATTTGGAAGGATTAATTAATCAAAGTGAAACTCCTTTTAAAATTAATAAAAATTTCACGATTGAATCATTATCAAACCATTTAATAAAAAATCATAATTACATACATCATCTTAATAGTAATAATTTTATAATATTATATAAATTTGAAAACACAAATAAAAAACGTAGACAAAGCTTAAAAGCAATCTTAATTTATAAACAAAATATAAAATTTAACAGTTATTCATCGAATAATGCTTTTGAAAAGTTAGAAAATGAATTATCTAAAAATAATAAATATTTTAAAAGATCATTTATTCAATTTAAAATACAAGAAAAATCAATAGATGAAAATAATATTGAAGAAGCAAATGAAATTTTTTTTATAAATCATAGAAAAAATAACATTTCATTAAATAATGTTATTTACAGTAAGAAAGATAAAGAAATTTATTTTCTCCATTCAAAAACTTTTAAGCCTTTAAATATTTTAAATGAAACTATTAATGAAATTAAAATGATAATTAAATAGTCAGCCAAAATTATTTTTACTTTAATTACTAATTCGTAATTATTAAGATACTTAAGTAAAATATACATAGCCATATTCCTATCAATTTAGGTATATGGCTATTTTAAATTAATTTATAAAATAAATAAAATACCTCCAAAGTATATTTAAACAATTCGCTGTTTAAAAGATTACTCTGAAGGTATATATATTTTTTTATAAGTTACTATTTAATATTCATATAATGTGCGTAAAGATTTAATGACTTTTCTTCGCCAAATATTTCATCCATATCATCTTCTCTAGTATTAAATCTAGTAATGTATGGATAGTTAGATTGTTCATCCTTACTTAAAGCATTATATTCATCTTGTGGTATTGTTCTCCAACCATTAAATTTGTTAATAATTCCATTTGGATGATGTGGTGATTGTGCATTACTGCTTCTTGTAATTCTAACAGTTCCACTTTCATAAGAAATTTTAGTTGGATATAAATCTTTCACTTCATCACTTGGCCAATATCCATCTCCTAAATGATAAACAATTGTATATGTTTCGCTAGTCCATTTTGCATATAATGTAATACTTTTAGTAATAATAGTATTAAAATCAAATTTTGAATCCTCGTCATAATCTGGTGATAAATACCACCCACCGAATTCAGCATTACCTCTAACTGGATCTTTAGGAGCATTAATTTTAGAATTGGATACTGTTTCAATAGTATTAATTTTAGTTCCACCAGAAGTGTAAAACACAACACTATAGTTTTCTATTGGTTTTGGTTTTGGTTGAACAGCAATAAATAATGCTATAACTAAAACTATTATTATACCTATTAATCTTTTCATTTTATCGCTCCTTTCAATTTAATTCTTTTTTATATTTTTCAAATTCTTTATCATTTGCGTAAATAAAATGACCATCTTTAATTTCTCGCATCTTTGGCTTATCAGTTGTATAATCATGAATCATTGGATTATACGGTGTTCTAACTCTAGTTCTTTCAATATCTGGATTTGGATGTGGAATAGCAGATAACAATGATTTAGTGTATGGATGTAATGGATTTTCAAATAACTCTTCTGAACTTGCTAATTCAACAATTTTTCCTTGATACATAACTGCTATTCTATCACTAAAGTATTTTACTACTGATAAATCGTGAGCAATAAACAATATTGTTAATCCTAATTTTTCTTTTAACTCATTTAACAAGTTAATTACTTGGGCTTGAATAGAAACATCCAGAGCACTAATAGGCTCATCAGCAATAATAAAATCTGGATTTGCTATTAAAGCTCTTGCAATACCAATTCTTTGTCTTTGACCTCCACTAAATTCATGTGGATATCTAGTTGCATGATCTTTAGAAAGACCAACTAAATTTAATAGTTCATAAACTCTTTCTTTAATTTTTCTATCATTTCTTTCGCCTCTTATTTTTAACCCTTCAGATATAATATCACTTACAATCATTCTAGGGTTCAAAGAAGAAATAGGATCCTGAAAAATCATTTGCATTGTAGATAAATAATTAACATAGTTAGGTTTGGTCTTTTGGATTTCCTCAACTTCTCTATCATACTTTTCTTTTAAATCTTTTAACTTTGATTTATAAAGAACTTTATCATGGTTTTTTGTTGTGGTTTTTAATTCTTCAACTGCGGCATCATAATTATCTTTAGCCTCTTTTAATTTAGATAATCTTAAGTTTCTTTCTTCACTAGTCTCTTTAAATCTATTTTTAATTTTAGCTAAACGAATGTTTTCTTTTTGTTCCGCAATATCTTTGTTTCTTTGCTCTTTAATTTCTGCAATTTTTTCAATGTTCGGCTTATACTTGTCAGGATTGTTTTTTCTATCCTCTCTTAATTTAGCCATTTCACTTTTATAAACATTTTTTACATTTTTAACCGATTCTTTATATTCATTTTTTACATTTGAAAATTCTTCAGATAATTCATTAAGTTTTAACTTAATTTCTTCATTATTATAGACATTGTTTTTTAAACTTTCAAGATTTTCTTTATATTTAATATTTAGTTTATTTATTTCATCTTTTAGTTTGACTTTTGCAGCTTTGATTTCAACTCTTTTATTTTTACGTTCTTGTCTAAAATACTTATATTTAAGCATCCTTAAGTTTAAGTCAAATGTTTCTATGTTTTTTTCTTCCAATCTTTTAAGAGCGTTATTATTAATACTTAAAATATCATCTTCTAACGATTCTCTCGCTTGTCTAATTTGCTCATCCTTTTCATAATCATGTAAAGCAAGTGTTTTTATAAACTTTTCTTTGTCTTTGAATCTGTTTTTAACAAATCTTAATGTTTGTCTTCTTTCTCTTAAAATTGGAATAATTCCTTTAGACATAATATGAGATTTTTCTAAGTTAAATTGATGTATTAATTCTGATTTGTCTAGTTTAAAATTATTTTTAAGTTCCTCTATTTTTAAATTATATTCTAACTTAGGCTTTAATATTTCTTCTCGTTTAGAAATATATTCATTTTCTTTTTGTCTAAAATTTTCTTTAAGCTCAATTAAATCAAAGTCTCTAATTTGTCTTAATTCGTACCTTTTTTTCTGAAAAGGCTTTTGCATCAAAATATCATTTTTAGCATGTTGTTTTATTTTTTTAGCTTTATAAATGAAACCTTCATATCCAGCTCCAATAACATTGCCGTTGTATGTAATAGTACCATCCGTTGGTTCATATAATTTTATAATTGTTCTTCCGGTTGTTGTTTTTCCACATCCAGATTCACCAACTAATCCAAATACTTCTCTTTTATATATATCAAAGCTAATACCATCTACAGCCTTGACTAATAATCTGTTTTTTCCTGATCCAACCTTAAAATACTGACGTAAATCTCTAACTTCTAATACTTTTTGGTTATAATCAATGTTGTTATTTTTTCTTTTCATTAGATTTACCTCCAGTTCTTGATTTTGCTATCATTTTGACAGCTAAAGGGGGTTCGACTTTAGGTGCATTTGGATGTAATAACCATGTTGCAGCATAATGCGTATCAGAGACCTTAAAATAAGGTGGTTCTTCTTCTAAATCTATTTGTGTAGCATATTTATTCCTTGGTGCAAATAAGTCTCCTTTTAGTGGGTTGTCTGATGTTTCCACTAAATTAGGTGGTGTACCAGGAATTGCTTCTAATTTTTCATTAGGTGTATCTAAACTAGGCATAGATGAAAGTAATGCCCATGTATAAGGATGTTTTGGATTGTAAAATATTTCATCAACTAAACCATACTCTACAATTTTACCAGCATACATTACAGCAACTCTATCCGCTATATTAGCAACTACTCCTAAATCGTGAGTAATAAATATAACAGATAAGTTACGTTCTTTTTTAACACGATTTATAAGTTCTAAAATTTGTGCTTGTATCGTAACATCTAATGCAGTAGTTGGTTCATCACAAATTAAAACATCGGCATCATTCGCTAGAGCGATAGCAATCACAATTCTTTGTCTCATTCCACCTGAAAATTGGAATGGATATTGAGAATATCTTTTTTCAGGCTCAGGTATTCCTACTTCTCGCATAAGTTCAATTGCTCGTTGTTTTGCTTTAACTTTTGGCATTTTTAACTTTAATACTAAAGCTTCAGTAATTTGATTACCAACTCTAGATATTGGATTTAAACTTGACATTGGATCTTGGAATATCATAGATATTTTAGATCCTCTAATTTTATGAAACTGTTCTTCTTCAATCATCATCAAATCTTGATTTTCGAACATAATTGTTCCACCTTCATGAATAGCGTTACCTGCTAAAAGACCCATAATTGCTCTAGTTGTAACACTTTTTCCTGAACCAGATTCTCCAACAATTGCTAAAGTTTCACCTTTATATAAATCAAAATTAATTCCTCTAATAGCTTTTAAAATACCTTGTTGTGTTTTAAATGAAATTCTTAAATCATTTACTTCGATAATTTTTTTATTCATTATTCATCAACTCCTCTTAGTGAAGGGTTAAATGCATCTCTTAACCCATTACTAAATAAGTTAAATGACAACATTAATATTGATAGATATATTGCAGGATATAATAACAAGTGGAAGTGTTGCTGCATTTCCTGTTGACCATCAGCTAAAAGTCTACCAACACTTTGTATTCCTGGATAGTTAATAATTCCTAAATATGAATATGTAGATTCAGCAAATATAAAGCTTGGTATCGTTAATGAGAATGATGTTATTAACGTACCAATAGCATTTGGTAAAATATGTTTAGTAATTATTCTTCTATCTTTAGCTCCATATGATCTAGCAGCTAATACATATTCTCTGTTTTTATATCTATAAGTTTGAACCCTTGTAGCACTATAGGCCCCAATCCACCCAGTTGAAACAAAGGCAAATACAATAATTGGCAACCCGCTACCATATCTTAATAATAATAAAGTGATAATTACTAAAAATGGGACATTACTTAAAATTTCAACTATTCGTTCAAATATAATATCCAATGTTGCACCGTAATATCCGACAATGGAACCTATTGTTACTCCAATAATTACGTTAATTATTGAAACAGTCAATGCCATTAGTAATGATATTCTTGACCCTTTCCACAACATTGTAAATAAATCGTGACCTGTTGTAGTTGTTCCGAACCAAAAATATACATCATCAACATCTTGATCAAAAGCATACCTATAAATATCAATTTGAACTCTATAGTCGTTACCATTTACTTGTAATAAATTAATAACAGCATTTCTCTCAAGCGCTCTTTCATACTGATTTTTTGAAAGAGTAAATGTATAAGTTCCAACAGTACCATCTGAGTTTAAATTCGTACCATATGCTTTTATATGTCGATGATACCTATAGTAATTAACTTTAACAGTTAAAAGACCTGTAGCTTTTTCTTCATCTAAAATATCAACTACTATTCCTTCTGGTAAGGATTCATAATATTTTTTTGTCATACCTCTAACTGTTTTATGCCCGTTAAGTATTTTGAAATTTTCAAAACCAGGAACTCTAGCAGGTAATTTATCAAAATGAAGTGCCAAGTTTCCTTGTTTTTCAGGTAAATCATATCCTCTAAAAAGCGGGCCAACTAAAGTAAGTATTAATAAAACCAAAATAAAGTACATCGCGATTACTGATGCCTTGTTTTTCTTAAATCTATTCCAAGCATCTTGATAGAATCCGACTGGTTTAACTCTAAATTTCTCGTCTTTTATTTCTATTTCTTCATTAACAAATCTAAATTTTTCTTGTTCAATGAATTTTTCTTTATCATTAATCATTGTTTTCCAGCCCCCATTCTAATTCTTGGATCAATAATACCGTAAGATAAGTCTCCAACGATTGCTGTTAATAATCCTATTGATACATAAAATACGTTTAGCATCATAATCATTGGATAATCAGGTACACCTTTTGGTCGCTCAAGAGCCCTTATATATGACTGACCGATACCAGTGATTCCAAATGTTTGTTCAATAATTAATGAACCTCCTAAAAGTGCAATAAATCCACCGATAATTGCAGGTGCGAATGGAACGAAAGCATTTCTAAGAGCATGCCTTACTGTAGCCTGACCCTTTGTTAAACCTTTAGATCTAGCTAATAACATATACTCTTGAGTTAATGACTCTGTTAGTTCTGCTCTTAGTGTTCTAGTCCAACCAGCAATTGTACCAACTGATAATACAAATATTGGTAAAATTCTTGTTTCTATTGCAGCCTTTGAAAATAGAGGTGCTAAATTATCAACAGTAGCGCTAGGTAATACTTTCCAATCATACACTAAATAATATTGAAGTAGTACCGCAACAACAAAAGATGGCACGGATATGAAAAACATAACAGCGACTGATATAACATGGTCAGTCAACTTGTTTTTCTTAAGTGCTGCTACAATCCCAAGAGTAATACCTATTGGAACAGATATTAAAAATGGAAAAATATTAATTCTAATTGTTCTTGGCAATCTTCTTAACATGTACGGTAGTACTTCAGCATTATTTAAATGAAATGAAACACCAAAGTCTCCTCTTAAAGCATTTTTTACCCAAATAAAAAATTGAGTAAGTATTGGTTTGTTATATCCTTGAGACTCTAACCACTGTTCGTAGATTTCTGGATCTTGACCTAAACCTACTTGATAAAAGTTAGGCATTAATTTTATAAACACAAATACCATAAAAATAATTACGATAAATGTTATCAACATTAAACCTAATCTTTTTAATATATAATTTCGCATGTAATCTACCTCTTCTTTTCATGAAATAAACAACCCTATGCCATTAATTCAGTCATAGGGTTGTTATCCCATTTAATATTATTTATATTATAACATTTTTTATAATAATTACAATCCTAAAATGTTATTATTTTGTTTTATACATATATGACATACCGCCCCAACCTAAGAATAAGTGGTAAGCATGTGCTTGTCTTACAACATTTGGTGCATAGACTGCTGCAGACGTACTTGAGAATAATGGTACAGCAATCATTTGTTCTAATAATGCTTTTTCTAATGCTGCTGTAATATTTGTTAAGTCTTCAGTTTGTCCTGGATAATCCACTTCAAGTTCAGGTGTTTTTGAGAATAGTTCAAATAATCCGTCAAATGTTCCTGTATATGTTCCTTCTGAATTCTTTAATTCATCATAGAAACCTTGTTCACTCGCAGTTCTCATACCCTCTGGTAATTCTCCATCTCTTTCCCTTACAACTTTAGCATCATATTTATCTTTAGCTGCTACAATTGAAAATAAGTTTGTAATATCTGCTGTAACTTCCTTAGTTGGAATTCCATGTCCTTTACCTGCTAAGAATGATGAGAATGTTGGACTGAAAATATAACCCATACCGAATGTTGCTTGGAATGTAGCTCCACTCATACCAGTAAATACTAAGTCAAAGTCTCCGGCGTCTCTTTGTGCACTTAATTCGTCACTTGAAACAGGATTTAATTTAACTTCAAATACTTTTGGACTACCTTCTTCGTTAAATACTTCTTCGTATTGTGCTTTTACCCAGTTAGCAATTCTAGTATTGCTTCCTGCATCATAGTATAAGAATTCTATTTGAATTACTTCATTAGCACCATACTGGCCCTTTTCAATTGCTTCTTGTCTTACCTTATCGAATAATCTTTTCGCTTCTGCTGAGTCGTATCCGCCTCTATCTGGTTTTAATCCAAGATCTTCTAATTGTTGTAACGAAGTATCACTTGTTGCATAAGATTCGTTTGACCACTCAGAAACTTGGTGAATGTTAGATAAGAAACCTAACGCACCTTCTGATGGTGGTTGTACGTTTTCTGCAAAATCGTCTCTATCTGTTGCTAAGTATAACGCTCTTCTAAACTCTGCATATTGTAAGATGGGTTTTGCTTTATTATCTGGTCTTTCTAAACTAATTGCAAGTCTATAGAATGAGTTACTTGGTGCAATATATAAGTTTTCGTTATCTTTATATTCATCCCAGTATTCTCCACCAACACCAGCAACATCTAAAGAACCATTTTTAAATTCGTTAATAATTTGTGTTTGATCTTTAATAATTGGACCATTTAGTGTTTTAAATGGAATATCCCAACTATTATAGTGGTCATCGTTTCTAGTAAATGTAAATATTTCTGTATCATCATAGTCGTTTTTCAATGTAAATTCACCATATGATACTAATGGATTTTGAACTGAACCATAATTGTTTTCTGTTCCAGTTGAGTTAAATCCTTTTTCAAAACTTTCAACGTGTACTAAGTTAATAATACTTAATGAGCCCATTAAGTCATATTGTGTAGTAGCTCTAGTAATTCTAATTTCAAATGAATGATCATCTATAATTCTAAATCCTACATCTTCCCACTTAGCATTACCATCGTAGTATGCTTTACCATTTACTAACGGAACATAATCTTCATTGTATAAGTAGTTCGCTCTAGCATTAGCTAACTTTCCGTTTAAGTATTGTTTAAATGAATATTCTACTGTTTCTGTCGTAATAGGTGTACCATCTTCAAACTTTAAATCATCTCTAAGAGTAATAATCCACTTATCATCTAACGTTTCTTTTGCTGCTTCTTGATCTAATAATCTTCCATATGAACCTTCAATTGCATTGTCTGTTCCTTGTGTTACTGCATAAGGGAATCTTGATGCCATTTTTAAAGTTCTCTTATATGGAATGTTAGCAATTTCAACAGTTCCACTTGGATTTCTCTCTGATTTTATTTTTGAGAAGTCTCCAGGGAAATCAGCATATTCATTATCCATTGCATACTCCCAGTCATAGTCTCCTGAGAAGAATGTGTCTGTTAAGTTTTCATACACATCTGAATCTGCAGCACCTTCTGACATTAATGGGTTTAATGTTTGAATTTCTGAAAATGCAGATGAATACGTTGCATCAATATCAGCTTTTTTATCTCTAACTGTTACCCAAAATACTCTTTCATAACTTCCAGCTGTTGCAGTTAATTTAACCGCTTGCTCTCTTCCGTCAACCATTGT